>ERZ724517.1382-NODE-1382-length-13396-cov-3.855933_pt1 | contig 13396 bp, 13 predicted proteins | sample MGYA00376050_ERZ724517 | MGnify/ENA primary metagenome ERZ724517 (study PRJEB28724, sample SAMN07190886) | activated sludge metagenome | isolation source: activated sludge of sewage treatment plant in Hong Hong | place: USA: Christiansburg, Virginia | collected... | reverse complement strand
AACAGTACTTATTGAATTGTACTTTTTATAAAAATAAAGGAAATGTTTTTTCTCTTTCTCAGAAATACAATTTGGATGATTATGTAATATCAAGGCAAGTAAAGTAGTCCCACTTCTAGCAGGTCCAATAATAAAATTAATTTGAATCTTATCGAGATAAGAAAAATCCATTCACAAAGTTTGATTTTAAATGATAACTAATAAGTCCCCAAATTGATAATGAAATTTAACAAAAAAAGTAGAGCAATTGAATTAATTCAAAAAAAATTATTTAACACCTGTATGCCCAAAGCCACCTGCACCTCTTTCAGTGTCATCTAATGAACTTACCTCAACCCAATTTATTTGCTCGTGTTTAGCAACTACCATTTGAGCAATTCGTTCTCCGTCATTTATTAAAAATGTTGCTTGCGAAATATTAACTAACAACACCTTAATTTCGCCTCTATAGTCTGCATCTATTGTTCCAGGTGAATTTAACACTGTAACACCATTTTTAAATGCTAAACCACTTCTTGGTCTAATTTGAGCTTCATAACCTTTGTGTAATTCAATAAATAAACCAGTTGGTATTAATTGCCTTTCTAATGGCTTAAGTTCTATTGGCGAATCAATGTTTGCCCTTAAGTCTAAACCAGCTGAAAACTCAGTTGCATATGCCGGTAACTCGTGCTTTGATTTGTTTACTACATTAATTTTCATGACTTATCTGTTTTATTTTTTTAAGATTATCAAATTCTAATATATAAAAAGCGTAAATAAAAACTCCAAATAAAACATTATTTAATATTATAATTATCAATTTACTATCAATACCAGAATATGTTTTTGATATTGCAAATAAACCCAAAGCCAATAAACTAAATACTGAAATACTTCGTAAATTATAATTTATAGGATAATATTTTTGACCTAAATAATATGAAATAACCATCATTATTCCGTATGAACCAAGTGTTGCCCATGCACAAGCCATGTATCCAAAACTTGGTATAAATAAAAAATTAACTAATAAAGTAATTACTGCTCCAATTATTGTAATTACAGCACCATACTTTGTTTGCCCAGTTAACTTATACCAAATAGATAAATTATAATACACCCCCAAACATAAATTTGCCAAAAGTAAAATTGGTACTACTGCTAATCCAACTCTGTATTTTTCACTAATTGCAAATTGTATCCAAGGCAAATTCATCATTGTGCCAACGAATAAGAACAAACAAAAAAGTACAAAATACTTCATAACAAATGCATTTAATTTCTTTGAATTTTTATCACTTGCATTATTAAAGAAAAATGGTTCTGCTGCAAATTTAAATGCTTGTATAAAAATACTCATGAGCATAGCAATTTTATAACAATTACTATATACTCCAATTTCATAATTACCAACCCCTTCAGGTAAAATATATTTCAAAATAATTCTATCAAAGGTTTCGTTTACCATACCTGCTAAGCCAAGTATTATTAATGGCCAAGAATAACTGAACATTTTTTTCCACAAATCTAAATCAAACACATATTCAAATCCAGTATATTCTTTTGCTAATAAAACAATACTCAAACAATTAGCTAATAAGTTTGCCACAAAAGCATATCCTATACCAATATCCGGATTATACAATGTCGAAAAAAAAGATTGCTCTCCATTTTCATATGCTTTCTTACAAATTATAAAAAAGAAAATATTAAGCAATATAGTTGAAATAACATTAATGAATTTTATTATAGCAAACTTAGTGGCATTATTTTGTTGACGTAATCGAGCAAATGGAATTTGAGTAATTGCATCTGTTGCTACAATTAATACACACCATAATACATAGTTTGAATGGTTTTCTTCTCTTATTAGATTGGCAATTGAATTTGAAAATAAAATCACCATTGTTGTGAAAAGCAGTGTACTTATGAAAATAGAAATTAATGCAGTTGAGTAAACTCTATTTTTTTCTTCAATCTTATTACTAAAATTAAAAAAAGCAGTTTCCATACCATATAAAAATATAATATTTAAAAAACTGATATAAGCAAAAAACGTTGCATTTGGCGCTAGTTGAGATGGTTCTTTAAAAACATAAGTTAACACAAAAGAAAACGCATAATTTATAAAACGTGGCAACACACTACCTAAGCCATAAATGGCAGTTTGAGAGGCAAGTTTTTTAAGAGGATTCGACAATTAAATAAGTTTTATAAGATTTAAAAATAAGGTAATTTATTATCGCGATTAGAAAATGCTTTAATAAGATATTAACGCGAAATTGTCATTATAAAAAAAAGGTCTTACCCAATATTATGGATAAGACCTTTTATTTTTTTGTTATTGCTTTATTTTACAACTACTAATCTGTTTGTACCAATAATAGCATCCGTAGAATTTAAACTTACAATATATGTTCCTGAAATTAATTCTTCAGTACCTATTTGTAATAATTGTTCTCCTTCAGGTAATTTACCTAAGCTTTTAGAAATAACCAATACACCTTTTAAATCATATACATTTAAAGTTAAATTTTCAACTTTAGAAATTGTAAATGATAAATTAACTAGTTCTCTTGCTGGGTTTGGATATAATTTAATGTAATTTACTACTGTTTTATCTTTTGGAGCAATCTCATTAATTCCAACAACTGATTTTTTATAGTAAGTATCACAACCCCAAATTCCACGACCATGTGTACCTGCATAAATTGCACCTGAATTATAACAGAAAGCACTATTATTAGTTTGCTGTCTTAACATAAATACTGGCACGTTTGGTAATTTACCATTATTTTCTTTCGCCCACACTGGATTAGTAACAGTAATATCAGAAGTAGCATATAAACCATGCTCAGTACCAACTAACACCCTCTTACCATCATTAAACTCAATTAAAGATGAATACACAGGATCAGAAGTAATTAAACCTGTTCCACCAGTTCCCATTTTTGAAACAAATAAACCAATTCCACTTGTTGCAGTTGGATGAGTTGATGGTGAAGTAGCATAATAAACGTGAGGATTAGTACCGTATCCACCAACAGTTACAACAATACTGTTACCTGCAATTGGATCAACTGCAATTGATGTAATTACACCACCAGTAAAAGTACCAATTTTTGTACAACGTATAGGACTACGTTTTCTTTGTAATCCAGCTAATGAATCAATTGCATTTGCTTGTAAAGAATCAATAGATTTATTAAATACAGAATCTTTTAATTGTCTTAAATGAGAAATACGATAAACTGTTCCACTTTGTGTTCCAACATAAAGATTATCTCCACTTGGATCCCATTCCATTACTTGAACAACTCCAGAAAACGGAGCATTTGCACCACTTTCATCACGAGATCTTACACCTGCTACAGTACACCAATCTGGACTAACACCAAAATTTAAAGGTTTTTTTACTACAACAACAGCACCATTTAATCCAATTGCTAATCTAGCTTGTAAAATATCTGGAACTTTCACTTTTCCATGACCAGGTAAAGCAGCTAACAGATTATATGAAAATTTAGTATTAGAAGTTGTTTCAGTTAACACTCTAACTTCAGCTCCTGAATTAAACGCCTCAGTCATAGCAGTTTTTAAAACAGTTACACCAGTTGGAGCTGTTGCAAAATTTACGCTGATAGAATCAATCTCTTGGTTAAAGCCAAAAGCAGAACCATAATGAGAAGAAACTATAGTACCTGTATAAGCACCTAATGTAAAAGGAACAGATGTAGTTGGAACAGAACCAACAATTGCTAATGCTGCAGATGTATAATTAACACCAACAGTTGCAGTTCCTAAAGTTAAATACAATGAATCAAAAATTGCAGAGTTATCTGTTCTTAATACTCTCGATTTGAATTTTTTAGTAACGCCATCTGTAGTACCAGCTAAACTATTAACAACAATTGGTGCTTCAAACCAAGTAGAATCAATTGAAGTAAAATCTGAAGAAGATTCCCAAAGTTTAATTGGGGTAACAAAACTAGCAAAACTAAAATTATCAGGACCACCGTTCCATTTATTATAATCAGCATCAACAAACTCAGCACCTGCATTAAATCCTTTATTAGATGCTCTTCTTACTTGTCCATAATACACTGAAGAAAACACTGCATCTGGAGCAATATTTGAGAAATCACAAAAATTACCATCACCACCACCTATTGGGTAAGAACCTTTAGTCCCATTGTAATTACCTGGTATATATGTAGTACCATTATCTTGATTTCCACAAGTAACACCACCTAAAGGAAAACTACCAGATAAACCTAATACTGGATACCTTTCAAATGCAATTGCATATGGTTGAGTTGTATTAAATCCTTTATTAATTGCAGTATAATTAATACCTCCATCAATACTTTGAAACATACCACCATCAGTACCTACTATTAAATTATTATTATTAAACGGATCCCATTCCATAGCATGGAAATCAGAGTGTACAAAGTTTTTAGTTCCAACTGCTAACCAAAAACTGCCTAAATACCATGTTCCAATTCCTGGAGAAGACTGAACCCAAACATGATGAGAAACACCTCCTAAAAATGCAACTCCAGGATTATTAGGACTAACAGAAATTACGTTATCATATAATCCTTGACCATTTGTTCCAAAAGGTTCAAATGTTGTACTTGAAGGATTAGCAATTTTATAATAAGTTACACCACCATCCATAGTATAAAAAACACCACCTAATTTACTAGAACCATTAGATGATGAAAAATAAATAATATTAGAATTTGATGGAGCAATTGCAATCTCTGTTGAATATCTGTTAGCAGTAGAAATTATAGATGATGGCGGAGTTATCGCGGTAACAAATTCATCAGCAGATGTAGAACGATAAATACCAGAAGCAATTGTAAACACATAAGAACCATCAGAACCAACTTTAATATCATTAATGAATCCTGAATTAGCCACAGCTGTTCCAGAACCAACTAACTTAGCATTTCCCCAAGTTGCACCTGCATCTTTAGAAATTCTGAAACCATTTGAAAAAGTGCCTAAATAAATAATATTATCATCAGATTTATGGCATTTTACATTTTTGATATTTTTAAAAGTAACTGTAGATGCAACTGAAGTTATTGCATTAGTGGCTAAATCCAATTTATATAAACCATTTCCTACAAAGGCTGAGTTTCCATCTGCACCAGAACCAGGCAATTCTTCCCCTGTTCCAAAATAAATGTAATTACCACTAGCATCTTGATCCATACAAGTAACAATCATATTAACTAATTGATCGTTGATTGGATTCCAAGTACTACCACCGTTTGTAGATTTGAAAATACCACCAGAAACACCACCTGCATAAATTACATTTACATGTTTCTTATCATATACAATAGCTCTAACACGACCACCAACATTATCAGGTCCCATTTCTAACCAATTTAATCCTAAAGCACTTGTTCTGTAACTAGATTGATTTTTCATACGTAACATAGCCTCTTGATTAGCCATATCGCGTCCAGCTTCATCAATTAATCCTGTTGCAGGATCAGACTTTAGCATTTGATAATAAGATGCAGCACCAGCCCAACTTTGGGCTTTATCTTTTTCTTCACCTTCAAATCGAGGTGTATAATGAGATGATTTTATTAATGCAATTGGGGCTGCTATTAAGGCAACACCACTAATAAAATAACTTAAAACTTTAAAATTCATTTTCATGATGATATTTTTTTTATTTATTCGATAAAGGTTCGAATTACAAATATAATTTTTATTTTTTTAACAAACTAAAAAAAATTCATAACTGGTTGTTTTTAATTAACAACTGGTAAACATTAGAGTAAGAAAGGTATTTAATTGTTAAAAAACATGTTTTTCAGCATGATAAGAAGAACGTACTAAAGGACCACTTTCAACATATTTAAAACCTTTAGACAAGGCGAATTCTTCCCATTTTTTAAACTCATCTGGGTGTACAAAACGAGCTACAGGAATGTGTTTTGGTGTAGGTTGAAGGTATTGCCCTAATGTAAGTACATCACAATTAACTGCCGCTAAATCGCAAATACTCTCCATTAATTCTTCTTCCGTTTCACCCAAGCCAACCATAATTCCTGATTTAGTTCTTACACTAGCATCATTTAATCTCTTCAAAACTTCCAAACTTCTATCATATTTTGCTTGTATTCGAACTTGAGCCGTTAAGCGCCTAACAGTTTCCATATTATGAGAAACAATATCTGGTTTTACATCTATTATTCTTTGCAAATTATCCCATTTACCTGCAAAATCAGGAATTAAACATTCAAATTTTGTAGCTGGACTAATTTCTCTTATTGCTTTTATAGTTTCAGCCCAAATTATTGACCCACCATCTTTTAAATCATCTCTATCTACAGAAGTAATAACACAGTGTTTTACATTCATTAATTTTACCGAATTAGCCACTCTTTTAGGCTCATCCCAATCTGCAGGTTTTGGTTTACCTGTTGCTACAGCGCAAAAACCACATGATCGAGTACAAATATTTCCTAAAATCATAAATGTAGCAGTACCTGCTCCCCAACATTCACCCATATTTGGGCAATTTCCACTTTCGCAAATTGTATGTAATTTATGCTCAGAAACTATTTTTCTAACATTTAAATAATCTTCTCCTATTGGTAATTTTACTCTTAGCCAATCTGGTTTACGAGGCTTTGATAGTAATTCTGAATCTTTAGTATTCATAGGTATTTGTGTTTTTTATAGCTACTTTAAATCAATTAATAGCTAATTCGCGCATTAAGTATCTCAGAAAAAAATAAATAAATTTTAAAACCATTTTTTTCCAAATACAAAACCAACATATAACGTAATAATAAAACTTTCTGGTGTATTTTTTGCCATCATAGGCAATGCTTTAGGGTAATAATCTAAAATAACCCCTGTTTCTATGGCCTTAACTTTATTTGAATATGAGCCATACTCGAAGCTTAAATTTGCTTTTGCATAAACCCCTGGATATACACTTAACTGCCCTAATCCATCTACCCAAGGTCCTTTACCAGTTATACTATCAATAGTTAAAGTATTTGGGTCATATTTTACTGATTCTTGATACTTTGTTCCAAAATTACTTTGACGGTAAACTAAAACATAACTAGGTTTGGCAAATGATAAATTTCCACCTAAAAAATAGGCAGTTCTTATTTCTACTGATTTTCTATCCGCTTTTTTATATATAGTTGTTTGATATCCTACTCCGCCGCGCAAAGCAAATACACTATTTAATTTACCATAAACAAAACGTTTTGAATTATCTGCCTGATTAGACACCTTAACTTCCTTAGGATGTTTTAATGTAATTGCTTCAATTTCCAATAATTTTTTTCGAGTGGCTGTTACATGCTTAGAGCGCATATAATTAATTCCAAATCCTCTACTATGAGCAAAAATACCAAACGATGCTTCATTTCTATATAGCACATTTGGATCATTACCACTTGCTATAGATTGTGTTGTACTTTGCGCAAAACTAATTTGACAAAACAAAACACTTAAAAATATGAAATATAATTTTTTCATTGTAAGCAAAACAAAAGTAATTATTATTTTCATCTAATTTACAAGTATAAATATAGAATTCAAAAAAGATAACTTCTATATTTATACACTAAAAAAACAAAATTAAATGATTACAAGCAAGGTAAAATATGTAGGGGAATTAAGATCTGAAGCTATTCATATACAATCAGGTTCTGTTATAAATACAGATGCTCCAAAAGACAATCATGGCAAAGGAGAAGCTTTCTCGCCAACTGATTTAGTAGCAACTGCATTAGCAAGCTGTATGATTTCTGTAATGGGAATAGTAGCCTTAAAAGAAGGTATTACAACAGTTGAAGGCGCAACTGCGGAGGTGACTAAAATAATGTACGCAGAACCTCGACGTATTGGCGAAATACATATTAAAATAACATTTCCTAAAAAAGATTTTACAGATAAAGAAAAACTAATGTATGAGAGAGCTGCACATACTTGCCCAGTTGCAAAGAGTTTACACCCCGATTTAAAACAAATTACAGAGTTTGTTTGGCAATAACTTCCATTATATCAGATACTGAAATTTCTGAATGCGAGGCAGTATAAATGCATTTACCATCTTTTATTACTAGAACTTGTGGGGAAGCATGTTCAACTTGAAACAATGAAGCTATCTCATTTGATATTTCTCTGTAACTTAATAAATCCAAATAATAAGTTGGTATTTTAGGATTATCAACCCACTTTGATTGAAGGCGATTTAATGCCATAGAACTAATAGAACATCTTGTACTATGCTTAAACAACAAAACAGCCAAATTTTCATGAGGCTGTTTTTTAGATTGTGAAATAATTTCTAATAACTGATTTTTGTCAGTTAATTGATGCCAAAGCATGAGAAATTATACAGATTTTTTTGCTGAAATAGTTGTATTAGCTTTAGAGTATGCAGGGCATTTTTCATGCGATTTGCAAGAAGAAATTACAGAGCATAAAGCGATAGATAAAACAGATAGTAAAGCTAATTTTTTCATATTTTAATTTTTATTTAATGGAATAGCAAATATATAGTAATTTGGCAAACTACAAAAAAAATATCTAAATTAATACTCACATACTTTGAAAATTAACAATAATAATTGGATTCCTTTTTTTGAACAAGAGAAGAAAAAACCTTATTTCATTGCTTTAGAGGAATTTATAACATTAGAAAGGCAAAATTTCAACATTTTTCCTGAAACCAATGACATCTTTAACGCCTTTGAATTAACCTCCTTAAACGAAGTTAAAGTTGTTCTAATTGGTCAGGACCCTTATCATAAAATTAAACAAGCCCACGGATTAAGTTTTTCTGTAAAAGATGGCATTAAACCTCCACCTTCATTAATTAATATATACAAAGAATTACAAACTAATCTAAATATTCCTATTGCTAACCATGGCAATTTAACAAATTGGGCTAAACAAGGAGTTTTATTATTAAATGCCACACTTACTGTTAGAGAAGGTCAACCAGGAAGCCATCAAAATAAAGGCTGGGAAACATTTACTGATGAAGTAATTAAACATGTATCTGACAATACGAGTAATGTAGTTTTCTTACTTTGGGGAAACTTTGCAAAAACTAAATCACACTTAATAAACGCAAATAAACACAAAATTTTAGAAGCTGCTCATCCTTCGCCATTAGCAAGAGGTGCATTTTTTGGTTGTAAACATTTTAGTAAAACAAATGATTACTTGATTGAACATGGCAAATCGTCCATAAATTGGTCGTTAAATTCACCTACTTTATTCACAAATTAATATTAAGTAGTATTATAACTACCTTCACCAATAATTAACTAACCATAATCAATGAGCGGTATTTATTTACATATTCCTTTTTGCAAACAGGCATGTAATTACTGTGATTTTCATTTTTCAACATCCTTAAAAAACAAAACTAGTTTAATTGATAGTTTATTGTTAGAACTTGACTTACGTTTTAGTTATTTAAATGATAAACACATTGAAACAATTTATTTTGGAGGAGGCACACCAAGCATCTTATCTGAAAAGGATTTGTTTTTGATTTTAAATAAAATTCATAAACTATATAAAGTTTCTCCTAATACTGAAATTACTTTAGAATCAAATCCGGATGATTTAAATAATGACAAACTCAATGAATTAAAAAGATTAGAAATAAACAGATTAAGTATAGGTTTACAAAGTTTTAATAATGAAGAGTTGATATGGATGAACAGAGCTCATAATTCCATTCAAAGCGAATCCTGCGTAAAAAGAGCTCAAGACAAAGGATTTGAAAATATTACCATTGATTTAATTTATGGATCTAAATTTAGCAATCTTGCTAATTGGAAAAGAACATTAGATAAGGCAATTGAATTAAACGTTCCTCATATTTCGAGTTATAACTTAACAATTGAAGAAAAAACTAAGCTTGGCCATGATTTCAAAATAAAAAAAGAAGATGAAATTGATGACGAAAAAAGTTCGGAACTATTTGTGGAAATGATTGAAAGACTTGAAAAAAATAATTTTATACACTACGAAATTTCGAATTTTGGAAAAGAAAATTTTTTTAGTAAACACAACTCTAACTATTGGAAAGGCAAAGAATACATTGGCATTGGTCCATCGGCACATTCGTTCAATGGCAACAGCAGGCAATGGAATATTTCCAATAACAACATTTATATAAAAAACATAAACGAAAAACAAGCTGATTATTTTGAACTCGAAACGTTAACTGAAGAAAACCGATTTAATGAATATATTTTAACTTCATTACGAACCATTTGGGGAATAAGTAATCTTTTTCTTAAGTCAAATTTTAATACTGAATTAAATAATCAGTTTTCTAAAAAAATAAATAAATACATTGAAAAAGAACTTGTGTTCTTTAAAGATGATTGCTTTAAATTAACTACCAATGGTAAATTATTTGCTGATAAAATAGCGAGTGAATTATTTTGTTAATCAATTACTCTAGTCTTTTTGAAATAATTTTTGACACGTTACCAAAAACTTGTCCTGGTGAAAATTTGCGCCACTCAAAATCATTAAGCTCACCACCAGTATTAAAATAATAATCAAGGTTAGCGTATTTAAATTCTTTTAAAACATGCTCTCTGAAATTCAAAAAAACAATCCAACCGTCTTCAATATCTTCAAACCACTCTTCGTAGTATGAATCATCTGATGAATGAAAGTTTAAAACATTTTCGCCAATGATGATGTATTTATTAATATTATGAAACATCAATTCATCAATAATATCGCGCTTTAAAAGCATAATATCGTTATTAATTGCATCATTCCATTCGCCAATCAATTCAATAATTGCATAGCGTTCATCGTAATCAACAAATAAAATTTTTAAATATAAAGTTTCACTTCCCATATCATCCCATTGAGGATGTATGTAGTAGTTATATACAGTATTACTAAATGTAAACTCGCTGTATTCTGCTCCATAAAACGGCGATTCTTCGTCTTCAGAAGCAATGTACAAATGTTGCCAATTATAAAAAGGTTCTATATCATGCATGGAGAAACTGTACTATAGACTTTTATAATTTCGTATTTTCTCTATAAACTATTTAACAACGTTGTAAAGGCAGCATCTGTTGTTGCAGATAAAGTAATGTCAATATTTGTGTTGGTAGTAATTGTAAAGTTTTGGTCAAAACTATATAATTGACTGCCACTACCAATACCTAAGGCAATAATTTTTACTGCTGTTCCATTTGGAATTAAATCTGAAGTTAAACTTGAGGCTTGAATAACAGTTTTCTTAGATGGGATATACACAAAAATTGCCACATTGGTTAAATCATCAACCGTAGAAGAAAAAGTAAAATGACTAGATGAAGAACTACTTGCGTTTACACCACAATTAATCCAACCCAATTTTGCTATTTGACCTAAATAACCATAAGATGTTGCAGTAAACAAAGGACTTAAACTAGATGTTACACCTAATGAAGCTGGATTATCAGTCCAGTTAGTAGAACCAAATCCATAATGAACACGCATATAACTTTTAGGAGCGGCGTTAGGCATTTCAATTTGAGCATAACATCCGCCTGGTTTAAGAGATAATTCTGAAGTGCCTTTAAATGCACGTAATCTAATTTCACCATCAGTTTCCAAAATATTACCAGATGCAACAGTTGGCATTTGATAATATATCATATCTTTTGGAGTATACAACTCTACTAATTTTATTTTAAAAGGCCAAGTAATAGTATCGCCTGTAGAGGTAACCAAACACGATTTCCCTATCCAAATTTTTGTACCTTGATTACCAATAATTGGTCCTGAACCAGTGCTATCAATTGTGAATTCTTGTTCCGCTTGTTTTTTAGAATCTAAATACGAATTTGGAGAACTATATGAATTAAGAGGTGGAGAGGCAATTCTATCTTTAGAGCAAGAGCTTACAAAAATGGTTGATGTAATAAGAGCTAGTCCCAGAAACAGCGATGATGATTTTAAGTTTTGCATATTAATTAAATTTTAAATTATTAAAATGTAGGGCAGTCGACTTCTTTAAGATAGTTTCCTTTCTTACAACCAAAGATATACAAAAATCCTAAATCTAAATGTGTTTCTCTGAACTTTATGTTATATCTATATTCTAAAAACGGACGCAAACAGGTGTTGGTAGATATTCCTAAGCCACCTTCAAAATTCCAGTTATTAGGCTTTGCATCTTTCATAGGTGATGCTTTATAATTTAACCAAGAATTGTAACCACCATGCAATAAGCCGTACATATTTAATTTTTTGTACTTAATAATTTTTCCTTCTACAGCCAATCCAATTGTATATTCACTCACCTTATTAAATCCAAAAAAATAAGAAAACTGAGGAACAAAGCTAAATCGATTATTAGGATAAATAGAGGCTCTTAAACCAGCTCCATAGCCTTCTGATTGAAAATTATAAATTGCAGATGCTCCTGCGCCAATGGTTTGGCTTTTGATAGTTGATAGTGAAACAATCACTAACAGTACTAAATATGTAAATTTTATCTTCATGTATACTTTTATTCTACTTCATACTTAATCTAATTTGAGTAATAATTTTTTTAGTATATAAAGGGAAATCGCCTTGCATCATCCAGCCATAATAACCTGGTTCTTTTTCAAACACTTCTTTTACCGTTTTGCCTTTATGTTTTCCAAAATTAAAAATTTCCTCATTCTTTTCATTAAAAGTAATACGAGAAGATAAATCAGCTTGTTTAGTTCTATTTGTTAAATCACTCAAAACAGCCATGTCATTTTTTACAGGAATGGTTACATTACCTTTATCATCAACCACTTCAGTATTTTCATAGTGTTTAAGTTGTGCCTTAAAAATTTCGTAAGTTGCAACAGTATCAGCCTCTGCAGAATGTGCATTTTCAAGAGGTTTACCACAATAAAATTTATACGCAGCAGATAAATTGCGGGGCTCCATGATGTGAAATATATTTTGCACATCTATTAATTTTCTGTTTTTTAAATCAAAATCAACCTCAGCCCTTAAAAATTCTTCCGCTAATAATGGCACATCAAACTTATTTGAATTAAATCCAGCTAAATCACAATTCTCAATAAACTTTGATAACTGCCCCGCTAGCTCTTTAAACGTTGGGCAATCAGCAACATCTTTATCATAAATACCATGAATTTTTGAAGTTACTAGAGGTATTGGAATAGTTGGATTAACCTTTTTAGTTAGTATATCGGTTGAATTATCAACGTTTACACGAACTATAGATATTTCAACAATCCTATCAGTTCCAATATTAATACCTGTAGTTTCTAAATCAAAAAAAGCTAAAGGTTTTGTGAGGTTAATATGCATGCAGTTTATTTTATTTTAAATTTTTTAATACATCTTCTACTAATTTTAAATCAGT
>ERZ724517.1381-NODE-1381-length-13399-cov-5.997302_pt1 | contig 13399 bp, 11 predicted proteins | sample MGYA00376050_ERZ724517 | MGnify/ENA primary metagenome ERZ724517 (study PRJEB28724, sample SAMN07190886) | activated sludge metagenome | isolation source: activated sludge of sewage treatment plant in Hong Hong | place: USA: Christiansburg, Virginia | collected... | reverse complement strand
GCACCACCAGAGCCAGCACTACAACCTGTCCACTGCCTTGCGCCAGACCTCCAGCGGCTTTTTGTTCGGCTGGATTTTTTACCTGCCAATGGCCGTGCTGGGTGTGCCACCCTCGGTGTTTGGCATCGTGCTGCTGATCGACCTGCTCTACCAGTTCTGGGTGCACACCGAGCAGGTGGGCAAGCTGGGCTGGTTTGACCGGGTGTTTTGCTCCCCCAGCAACCACCGCGTGCACCACGCCGTCAACGACCCGTATATCGACAAAAACTATGGCGGCATCCTGATCCTGTGGGACCGCCTGTTTGGCACGTTTCAGGAAGAACACGAACCCTGTGTGTACGGCACACGCGGCCCGCTCAACAGCTGGGACCCGCTGTGGGCCAACCTGGACGTGTACTGGGGCCTGGCCAAGGAATCCTGGCACACGCCGAACTGGGGCGACAAGCTGGCACTGTGGTTCAAGCCGCCCGGCTGGCAAAGTGTCGCCATGGCGCAGGCGCATCCCAAACCGGCTTTCTCACTGGCATCGGTGACACACTACAACCCGCCGCTGAGCCCCGGGCAGCAATGGTTTGCCGCGTTGCAGTTTGTGCTGGCCCTGGGCGCGGTGCTGGCCTTTTTGTGGAACGCCGATGCTTTTGACCTGGGTAACGCCGCCATCTGGTGTGTGGCTATCGTCTCCGGGTTGTGGGCCACCGGTCGCTTTTTGCAGGGCGAGCTGAGCATGCTGGAGGTGCTGACCGTGGAATGTGCCGCTTTGGCCACCCTGAGTGGCCAGGGCATGCTGGGTGGCTACATGGTGTTCAAGCCACTGGTCATGTGCCTTGCTATGTTTTTCGTAGCTACTCGTGCATATTCCACGAGGGCTATTACCCGATTTGATGCATTGCTTTTGCTTGCGCTGGTGTTTTCCCTTGGCGGTGACGTGTTCCTGATGTTGCCGGGCAACTACTTCATCCCTGGCTTAGCGTCGTTCCTGGTGGCTCACATTTTTTACATCGCCTTGTTCCGCCAGGGCCAGCCATGGTTTCCCAGCAAACGTGCGCTGCTCGGCGTGCTGGCGGTGGGAGCGGTCATGTACAGCATCGTCTGGGGCGGTTTGGGCGACCCGGTGCTCAAGATTGCCGTCGCCGCTTACGTGACCGTGATCTCGCTGATGGCCGCGCAAGCCATCGGGCGCGCCGGTGCGCTGGATGATGCCGCCGCACGCCGGGTGGCGCTGGGGGCCTGCATCTTCATGGTCAGCGACTCGCTGATTGCCATCAACAAGTTTGTGACGCCGGTGGCCTTGTCCTCACTGTGGATTCTGGCGACCTACTACACCGCGCAGATTTTGATCGCGCACAACGCGCTGTCAAGGGAAAGCGATCAGACCAGTTCGTCGAGGTTCTTACCCAACAAATAGGGGTCAGATGTGGTGCTTTCAGCAGCCGACTCTGACGGGTGCTTTAAAGAGTAGACGGCGTCTTCCTGGGCGGAGACCACGCCATCCTGGTTGGTGTCAGCGGCGGCATATCCTGATATGAATGACGACCAAGTTGGCCCTTAAATTGAGACCCAGAGGCGTAAATCCGTGTAAAAGCCCCAGTTTCAGCTCTGCTGGCAACTGGTTCAGGCGTTCTATCTTCTTTAGTGGTCAATCGGGGTTAGTGTGGGGTAAAACGGGGTAAAGGACTGCGCACGCGCGCCGTCGCTGACCTACCATCGCAAGATATCAACCACTGTGACGCTCCGTGACATGCCCCGGGTACTACTGATTGACGACGACCATGAATTGCTCGAACTGCTGCGTGACTACCTTCAACGTGACGGTTTTTCCGTGAATTGCGCATTCGACGGACACACCGGAATCAAAGCCGTTCTCAACGACACGCCAGATATCGTGGTGCTCGATGTGATGATGCCGGGCATTAACGGCATGCAGGTTCTCACACAGATACGCACATTGAGCCCGGTTCCCGTGCTGATGCTGACCGCCAAGGGAGACGACACCGACCGCATCATGGGCCTGGAGTTCGGCGCCGATGACTACGTGGCCAAGCCCTGTACGCCGCGTGAACTCGCGGCGCGGCTGCGGGCCATTCTCAAGCGCTCCCAGTCCACGCCAGCGGAGAAGCCAGATGCGCGCACACCTATCACAGTTGGGGCACTTACGCTGTGGCCTGCCAGGCGGCGTGCCCAGTATGCAGGCCTTGAGCTCGCCCTCACGAGCACCGAGTTCAGTTTGCTCGAAGTGCTGGCTCGCCACGCAGGCGAGGTTGTGAGCAAACAGCAACTCAGCGAGGAGGGCCTGGGGCGTCCCTTGAATCGTTTTGACCGTAGCATCGATGTCCATGTGAGCAGCATCCGCCAGAAGTTCGGCTTGCTTCCCGATGGAACATCCCCCATCCATACCTTGATCCGCAAGGGTTACCAACTCCTCGTGGAGTAAATACCATGGGCCGCCTTTTTTGGAAATTTTTCACGGTGTTCTGGATAGCGCAGTTCGCCACATTTTTAGTCACGGGCGTCATGTTTGTAGCGCGGCCGTCCAATATGGCGAATTTTCCCGATAGACCTCCGATGTCGCAGCGGTCTGCCCCGGATGGTCCGGACCAGGTCAATCCGCGCCGACCTGACGGGAGGCTGCCGCCGCCGCCCATGTTGATCGCAGCCTTGCTGGTCAGTCTGGCGTTTGCAGCCTGGCTGAGCTGGTATTTCTCGCGCCCCATTCGCACCCTCAACACTGCGTTTGAAGCGCTTGCCGACGGAAAGCTGGATACGCGTGTAGGCATCGCAATGGGTTCGCGGCGTGACGAACTGTCCGATTTGGGGAAGGCCTTTGACCGCAGCGCCGCCAAGCTTCAAGCGCAGGTAGAGGCACAGCGCCGGCTGCTGCACGACGTGTCCCATGAATTGCGTTCACCCCTTGCGCGGTTGCAAGCCTGCAGCGACCTGCTGATTCAACAGCCGGACCGTGCCGCAGAGTTGGTGAAACGTGTGGTACGCGAGACGTCGCGCATGGATGCGCTGGTCGGCGAACTGCTTACCCTGGCCAGGCTGGATTCGGGTGTGCAGCAAAAACGCACTGAATGGATCGACTTGAGTGAAGTGGTTCATAACCTCTGTGTCGACGCGCAGCTGGAGTTGGAATCCAAGCAATGCGCATTGGACGTGGATGTGCAAGTCGGAGTCTCACTGCAAGGCGACGGCGAGTTACTGTACCGTGCGCTAGACAACATTTTGCGCAATGCAATCCGGTATTCGCCTGCTGGCGCACCCATTGCGGTCAGCTTGCGCCAAGACACAGCGACATCGCAGGCGACCGTTACCATCGCCGACTGCGGCCCGGGGTTGTCGGCCCAAGATCTCGTTGCCATTTTCGAGCCGTTTTTTCGGAGCGCGCAGGAACCGGACCAAGCGGAGCGCAATGATGGCCAAGGTTATGGTCTGGGCTTGGCGATCACTCGCAGCATCATCCACACACACGGCGGCACCGTGGTCGCGCACAACCGTCCGGGAGGTGGTCTGGAAATGCAAGTTAGGTTGCCTCTGGCACCGTGTTGAGCGTGCGCAAGGCGGCATCGTGGCTCAGGCCCGCCGACGCTGCACGGCATACGCGATCTGTTTGACGTTCAGTCCGTGATGATAAGAAACTTCCAGGCGAGCGTATCGCCTTGAAACTGCATGTCAAAAGGACGTCCCAATCTGAAATTGCAGAGCCTGGACCTTGTCATTGCGAAACTTGCTTATTGGTTTGGCATATGCCAATCGAAGTGGTCCAACAGGAGAAATCCAGCTGATGCCGATACCTGTCGATACACGCATATCGCCGAACACTAACGGCTCATCTGAGCCGTAGATCCCGCCTGCGTCAAGAAATGCATACACCCGCAAGCTACGGTCATTGCCGCCACCCGGCAGTGGGGAAAGCACCTCCGCATTGAACGTTACTTTCTTCGTTCCACCGGTTGTCGATGTTTCATTCTGCCGCTGGCTCTTGGTCGTCAGGCTGCCTGGTTCAAAGCCTCTGACGGATCCTAACCCCCCGGAGTAAAAGTTCTTGAATACGGGATACGACTGTCCATCCGTTCCCAGGCCAATATTGATTTCGCTGTTCAAAGCCGCTGTAATCTTTTTGGTAATTGGGTAGTAATACTGGTGCTGGGCGGTAACTCGGGCATACCGCAATGCACCTGCAACACTCCATTCGGCGGATGTCCGCGTGACCTCGCCAGAAGTGGGGACAAGCGCACTGTCGCGAGAATCCCGTCCCCAACCCAGCGTCAACGGAACTGCAATTGCCGAATAACCGTACTCGTCTGCAAAAGACTGGTAGATCGATGGAAATAGTGTGCCTGGAACAATGGTTGTGCGATCAACGCCTGCACCCATGAAGACAGTATCGTATTCAGTAAAAGGAACACCAAACCGCAAAGCTGCACCGGCCGTCTCAATGGAGTAGCTGTCAGTGTCAGCATAGGGTTTGGAAGTCCGCATGGAAAGATCAATCGTTCTGGATACTCCATCTTCCGTAAAGTAGGGGTCCGTGGTGTTGAATACCAATGTACGGTTGAGCTTGCTGGTGTTGAGCTCTACACCCAACGATCTGCCGGAGCCAAACGCATTGTCTTGCTTGAAACCGAACTGCAACCCCAAGCCGTCTGCGCTGGATAGGCCAGCGCCCAGACTTACACTGCCCGTTGGCTTTTCGGACACGGTGACGACGAGATCCACCTGATCAGCCGCTCCCGGTACCTCCATGGTGTCCATGGTCACTTCCTTGAAGTAACCCAGACGATCCACCCGGTTGCGCGACTGCTTAATCTTGTTACCGTCGTACCACGCTGCTTCAAATTGCCGAAACTCGCGCCGGATGACCTCATCGCGTGTCCGATCATTTCCGGCGATGTTGATACGCCGCACGTACACACGGCGGGAAGGGTCTGCCTGCAAAGTAATTTCGACACGATTGGTGGCCCTGTCAATCTCTGTCTTAGGTTCCACCCTGGCAAAGGCGAAACCGAAATTGGCAAAGTAGTCTGTAAAGGCCTTGGTCGTCACGGCCACCTGGTCTGCGTTGTACGCCTCGCCTGGACGGATAGTGATTTGCGACTGAAACTCACCTTCCTTTTTCAGATAATTGCCAGCTAGCTTGACGCTGGAAACCACAAAGCGCTCGCCTTCGGTGACATTGATATAGATGCTAATGTCCTCCTTGTTCGGTGCAATGGCTACTTGCATGGACTCAAGCTTGAAATCCAGATAACCACGCGACAGATAGTACGAACGCAAAGCTTCAATATCCGCATTGAGCTTGGTGCGTGAGTAGAGATTCGACTTCGTGTACCAGGTCAGCCAACCCCCGGTATCCTGATCAAATAGGCCGCGCAGAGTGGATTCTGAAAACACCTTGTTGCCCACAATGCGAATTTCGCTGATCTTGGCGACATCGCCCTCCACCACTGCAAAGCTCAGATTGACCCGGTTGCGCTCAATCGGGGTCACCGTGGTGACCACTTCGCTGGTGTACATGCTCCGGTTGATGTACTGGCGTTTGAGCTCCTGCTCGGCACGGTCCACGAGCGCCTTGTCAAACGGTCGGCCATCTGTCAATCCAATGGCTTTCAGCGCCTTCTTGAGGACGTCCTTGTCGAATTCCTTGGCGCCCGCAAAGTCAACTTCAGCAATGGTTGGACGCTCTTCCACAATAATAACCAGTACGTTGTCTTTGACATCAATTCGCACGTCCTTGAAGACGCCAAGTCCAAACAATGCGCGGATGGATGCAGCGGCTTTGTCATCTGTGTAGGTATCACCGATGCGCACCGGAAGCGACGCAAACACGGTACCAGGCTCAATACGCTGCAGTCCTTCCAGTCGTATATCTTCTAGAACGAAGGCATCAATTGCTTGCACCTGACCGCTGCTGAACATCAGCATGGCCACTATCCACCAAATGCGTGGACACGAATGCAGCTCGCGCGCGCACAACGACCCAGCCACTAGCGATCACGGCGGATAGAGAACTTCTCTACGCCTGAGGTACCAAACAAGAACGCTGTATAGACACCCCCATCAGCAGCGACGTAGTCCGCTAGGGTTGCGCTGGCACCGCTTCCGCCAGTGGCTGTGAAATCGTAGGTTGCCGCGTAGAACTGTGTGTACCCCGATACCAAACCAAAATCCAGGTAGTCCACCAATGTGGTCCCTGAGTTATAGGACAACTGAACGGAGCCAGCTCCCTGCGCCAAGTTGAACAGCCGCATTTTGGCTCTGCCGGAACTTGAAACTGGGAAATTATTGTCCAAAGTTGAAATAACGCTGGGGGTCGCGCCACTTGGTGTTATGGCCACTGTCATATCGGTGCCTGCGGCGATCACCACAGACTTTGAGAAGGTTTGTCCACCCACACTGAAACCAATCGTCGGTGTGCCTTCTTTTACCAACGCATAGGAAGAAACGCCATAACCTCCGACCGCACTGCCCATTTTTTGACCATCAACGATAGGCTGAACGGACCCTGTTGGCGAATAGCCATTGACAAATTTGACGCGGGCGTAAGCGTTACTGTTTCCTGCGGCGCCCCCCTTCTGTTGCAGCAACAAACCATTGGTCAGAGTGCCGCTTTTGGTTGGAACCAGTACATAGGTGTAGACCGCTTTTTCGGACACGGTAATTTGCGGAACATCCAGTCGAATTTCACTGCGGTCGCCCGCCGTAGTGATTCGCAAGCGGTAGGTTCCAGTGGCGACACTACGAAACGCTCCAACCGATTGCTTTGCAATTCCAGAAAAAATCGGCGACTCGGATGCCAGGTCAGCACTTGCGCCAGTCAGGTAGACATCGACACTGTCACCAAAGGTGAAGGCGTTGAAGACTCTGAACTTGGCATAGCCACTGTCCGGGTCGGATTCATCCTCTTTGTAAACGCTGAAGCTGATGGCATTTTCACCACCGACTGCAATGACAGAGTAGTGACCATCCCCATTCAGTGATTGAGTTTGCTCAAGCAAGTTGGTGGCGCCCCCAGTGTTTCGGGCCTTTATCGTCCGGCTTCCACTGGACACTTCTGTGAAGTTTGAAGCTAGTCCAAGCTTCAGTTCTTTTGCAATGGAAACGTCATCAACGAACGCATCAAGAGATGTGAAGCTTTGGGTTGCATTGATCAGTCGAATGGTTGCGCCATTGTCTTTGTCACTGCCTCCACATGCCCCTAAGAGGGAGGCCAGCGTAACGCTGGCAACGACGATGAACAATGTACGTCGTAGGGGTTCGATAAGTCGACTTTGCATGTTGAGATAGAAGTTGCGATTTAGAAAATTCCACCACTACCAAGTCCGAATGGATATAAAGGCAACCCGACAGAATGGAAAACTTTGCTATGAAGAGCGCTTGAATTCTGTGACGCTCAGGCGTTAACTGCCGTTAGGTTTGGTAAATCCATGTAAATGCTTGTTGAAGTAAAACGCCGACGCGGTGGTTGGCTCACGCAACGCTGTCACCACGCCTTCTTTGCCGCCGTGTCTTGCATTGGTGCGTGATGAGCTGAAACCTCTGAGCTGCGGATCTTGCCCGCTTTCAAGGGATATTCACCATGGCACCTGTGCGTAAAGTCATGCGTCGATGCGACGACTCTGTGCGGCTATCCTAAAAACCCAGGAAACCTAACTTGGCGCTGCAATACAGCTGTCGAAACACTACCACCCGCCCCTGCGCAGCGGGCAACAAGGGGTTTGCCGCCTTGCAGTTTGTGCTGGCCCTGAGCGCAGTACTGGCTTTCTTGTGGAACGCCGACGCCATGACCGTTGGTGACGCGCCCATCTGGTGTACCAGCCATGATTTTCCAGCTAACCTGCGCCGTATGGCATCTTGGCTGTGGGAGCGGTCATGTGTAGCATCGTCTGGGGCGGACAGGCTGACCCGGTGCTCAAGATTGCCGTCGCCGCCTGCGTGACCGTGATCTCGCGGTTGGACGCGCAAACCTTTTGGCGCGCCGGTGCGCTGGGTGACACCGCTGCGCGCAGGGTGGCGCGGGGGGCCTGTATCTTACGAGCCGGATTGGGGTGGCCCTTAGGGTGTCTTGACTCTTCCGACACCGGCATTTGGCGATGCCCGGCAGCAACTGGCGACGTCATCAGGCAATTGGTCGCTTTGTCCGCCATTTTCGCGGGTTCTTCAATAGAGTCGCGTCTTGTTTGACAAACCACCGAAACGGAAAACCCATGAAAAGCTCTCTCAAAACCATTTGCCTGATTGCCCCGCTGTTGGCGCTCAACCTCGCCAGCGCTGCGGATCTCACCGTCCAGATCGACGATGTGAAATCGTCAGAGGGGCAGCTGACCGTCGGCGTCTATAACTCGTCCGACACTTTCCTGAAGAAGCCACTCACCGGTATCCGCACCCAGGCCGCCACCGACGGCAAAACGGTTGTCATCAAAGACCTGCCGCCCGGTGAATACGCCTTCGTTGTCATGCACGACGCCAATCAGAATGGCAAGATGGACAAGAACATGCTTGGCATTCCCACCGAGGACTATGCCTTTAGCAACAATGCCATGGGCACGATGGGCCCGCCAAGCTTCGACGCGGCCAAGTTTCAGCTGCCAGAAACCGGCGTCACCGTCAAAGTCAGCCTGCGCTGAATCGGCCCCCGGGAGCACACGATGAACCGCCGTCAATTCCTTCACCGGGCCTTTAGCGCAAGCGCACTGGCACTTGGCACGGGCAGTGCCCTGGCCGATATCGCCACCTACCAGCAATTCCATGCTGCTTTGGCCAAACAGCCCAGCCTTTCCGTGGTTGCGGACACCGTCGGCTCCCTGTCCGGTACGGCGCGGGTGGAGGGGCGCTTACCGCGCGATTTGCAGGGTGTTTTCTTCCGCAATGGCCCCGGTCGCTTTGAACTGGGTGGCGAGCGTTACCACCATTGGTTTGACGGCGATGGCTTTGCCCAGCGCTGGCAGATTCGCGATGGCAAGGTCAACCACCTTGGCAAGTTTGTCACCACGCAAAAGTTTGTTGCGGAGCAAAAGGCCGGGCAATTTTTGTACCCCACTTTTGGTACACATATAACACGCGCTGGCGTCAAAAACAATGACACCATCAACGCCGCCAACACCAATCTATTGCCGTTTGAAGGGCGTCTGTATGCCCTGTGGGAGGGCGGCTCTGCCACCGAAGTCGACCCTGAAACCCTGGAAACAAGGGGCCTGACAACATGGCGTGATGATTTGAAGTCGATGCCGTTTTCGGCCCACCCCAAAGTGGCAGCCGACGGCAGCCTCTGGAATTTTGGGGCACTGCCGGGCCGTGATCAACTGGCGCTGTACCACCTGAAGCCCGACGGCACCGTGGCCAACTTCGGCGTGGTGATGGTACCCAACTTGGCAATGGTGCACGACTTTGTGATCAGCGCCGCCCATTTGATTTTTCTGGTGGCGCCCTTTGATGTAAAACCTGACCCCAACCGCAGCTTTCTGGACATGCACCGCTGGACGGGAACCGGTCCCCAGGCACAGCCCATGCGGGTGGTGGTGGTCGCCAAGGCTGACCTTCAGATCCGCCAGGTTTTCGAATTGCCACCGCGCATGAATTTTCACCTGGGCAATGCCTTTGACGACGGCAATACAACACGTTTCGATGCCGTTTTGCATGAGGGTGACCCCTTGCGTGAACTGGGCAGCCTGATGCGTGGCGAATTGCAGAAGAACGATCCAAAAAGCGCGTCCACAGTGCAAATCACACTCGACTACAGCAGCAAGAAGGCTACAGAGGCGCGGCTGTTCGGTGTGAGCGAGTTTCCCCGCGTCATGCCACACGTCGTCGGCGCCCGTCACCACCGGCTTGCGGTGCTCGGCACATCACCCGGCAGCAAAGATGCGATTCTCAACGCAGTCCACTTGCTCAACACCGACAGTGGCAAAGCCGACAGCTACCACTTCGATGCTGGCTGGCAAGTGGAGGAGCATGTGCTGGTGCCACGGCCCAACGCGCGCTCCGAAACCGATGGCTACCTCCTCGGTGTGGCGCAACACATCGCCAAGCGCGAAACCGTGCTGACGGTATTCGACGCGGCACGCATCAGTGCCGGGCCTGTGGCGCTAGCGCATCTACCGTACCGGGCACCGCACTGCTTCCATGGAAACTTCCTGTCCGTGTAGCCTGTTCCCACATAGGCCGTGGAACTCTGCGGGTGCGGGCTAAGCCTGTGGTTCCGCCTGTCTGCGCACCAAAAACAGCGAGGTAGTCGCAATTCGCACCAGGTTTTCAGCCACGCTGCCCATCAGCAGGCGCTCAAAACCGCGTCGGCCGTGGGTGCCGATCACGATCAGGTCTGCGTCCCATTGCTTCGCAGAATCAGAAATCAGTTCGGCAATGCGTTTGTTGCCCGACTCGACCAGCATGCGGTGGGCATCCAGTCCTGCCTCCTTGGCCAGGGCCACCGCGTTGTCGAGCAACAGATCGGCCGCCTGGCGCAATTCGGCCTTGACCGATTGCGGGTCAATCAAAGACCCCATGCTAATGTTGTTTTGGACCAGCATGCTGGTGTCAAGCACAGTGCCAATGCACAGACTCGCACCGGGCAGACTGGCGAAATGAATGGCTTCGGCCAATGCCAGCTGGGCGGTAGCGCTGCCATCGATGGCAACAAAAATGCGTTTCTTCATGAATAAACTCCTGGAAGATAGATTGCCTGACAAACGTTATTGTCGGGTCACTGGCACCCGTGCCGCAAACAAAACAACGAATACCCCGACAACGCCAAAACCCCAAGCGCACCCAAGATCGCAGTGCCCAATTCAGCGCCGCTGCGCCTGCAACGCCGCCTTCAGGCGCCGCACCTCGTGCTGCAGATCCAGAATCAGCGCTGCGGCGTCCAGACTGACGCCAAAATCGCGTTCCAAACGCCGTGCCTCCAGCGCGCATTTCAGGTCGGAACTGAAAAATCGCCAGGTCTCGGGTTCAGTCGCTGCTGACGCGGCTTCAATGATGCCGACTTCGACCAATCGGACCACCCAGTCCCTATCGGCCCCGCAGGCGTGTGCCAGGTCGCTCAAGGCTATAGGGTTCTCACTGCTGATGGCAACCACGGTGTACTCGGTCAGAATGTTGTTGCTGCGCATGGTCATGCTCCGTGAACACCGAGGTGGCGCCTTGGATTGAAGGGTGCAGCCTGTGCCAGTTGTTCGTACGCGGCACGGGCGGCTTCGCTGTCGGCCGGGGGCAAGGCGATGTCCAACAACAAGAACAGGTTGCCGGGTGGTTTGCCGGGCAGGCCGCGCTCCTTCAGGCGCAACTTCAAGCCGCTGCGTGCATTGGGTGGCACGCTCACCTCCACCACACCACCTCCGGGTGTCGGCACCTGGACTTGTGCGCCCAGCGCTGCTTCGGTCGGCGTGACCGGCAGGGTCATATACAAATCACGCCCGTCGACGCGGTACAGCGGGTGCGGCGCGATGCGCACTTCCAGATACAGGTCGCCGGCCGCCTCGCCACCATACCCGGGCATGCCGTGGCCGGTGAGCCGCACAAACTGGCCCGGATGCACGCCGGCCGGAATTTTGACGGCCAAAGTGCGGTTGACAAATTGAGGGTGCCCCTGCGCGTCGTTTTCCAAGGCCCGCAGGGTGATCTCGCGTTGCACACCGTTGATGGCATCTTCGACTGAAATCTCGATGGCGGCGTGGTGGTCCTCGCCCCGGGCTTTGGTGTTGCGCTTCTCTGCACCCCGGTGCTCAGCCTGGCCAAACACCGACGAGAAAAAGTCGCTGAAACCGCCATGGTCCGCCGGACCCTGGCCCGGACCGCGGTGAAACTCGAAGCCTTCATCCCAGCCCGGTGGCGCCTGGAAATTGCCCTCGCCCGCCGCACCCGCATGCCCACCGCCGCGCGCCACGCGGTCGGCCAAGGCGTCGTAAGCAGCGCGCTTTTCCTTGTCGCGCAGCACGTCGTTGGCCTCGTTGATGTCGCGCATGCGGGCCTGGGCATCGGCCTCCTTGCTGACATCCGGGTGGTACTTGCGCGCCAGCTTGCGGTAGGCTTTGCGCACCTCGTCATCGGAGGCGGTGCGCTCCAGCCCCAGCGTTTTGTAGTAGTCCTTGAAGTCCATTCGAGGAGTGTGCGCGCCATTTGGCGGAAAATATGTGACAAAAATCAAGTCCTGCCCAGACAGGCTACCCTCGCATTCCCCATAGACTCCCCCGCATGCCCGACCCGCTGTTACCCCTGCTCGAAGACGAGATGGATTTCTCTGCCATCCGCGCCCAGGGTGCGGGCGGGCAGAACGTCAACAAGGTCTCCAGCGCCATCCACCTGCGCTACTCCATCCCCAACTCTTCGCTGCCAGAGGAAATCAAGGAACGGTTGATGGCCCTGAGCGACCAACGCATCACGGCCGACGGAGTGGTGGTCATCAAAGCCCAAACCACACGCAGCCAGGAGCAGAACAAGGCCGATGCCATACAGCGCTTGCAGGCCCTGGTGGACAGCGTGGCGGTGCTGCCCAAGCGTCGCAAAGCCACCAAACCCACCAAAAGCTCGCAGCGCAAACGGCTCGATACCAAGTCCACGCGGGGGGATGTCAAAAAACTGCGGGGGCGGGTTTCGGGTGGGGACTAATTCGGTGGCCTTGAAAATCGGACGGAAACTCGAACCAGATCTGAAGCAATTGCTATTATTTCAATAGCTGGTTACGCTTATTTCACGTGGGCTAGAGGCCGATTCTGCATATAAGACTTGAAAGTCTGTCACTCTACAAACAGTCCACCCTCGGGCGGATTACGTGGTGCGACACCCAAATGCCGGTAGGCCGCCAGCGTGGCGATGCGTCCACGTGGCGTGCGCTGTAGGTAGCCCTGCTGGATCAGGTAGGGCTCGATCACGTCCTCAATGGTTTCGCGCTCTTCGCCAATGCTGGCCGCGATATTGTCCAGCCCCACGGGGCCGCCATCAAAGCGGTGGATCACGGCTTCGAGCAGCTTGCGGTCCATGACGTCAAAGCCTTGCGGGTCCACGTCCAGCATGGCCAGCGCGCGGTTCGCAATGTCCAGGCTGATGTGGCCCACGCCCTTGACATCCGCATAGTCGCGCACGCGGCGCAGCAGGCGGTTGGCGATGCGCGGCGTGCCGCGGGAGCGGCGGGCGATCTCGAAACCACCCTCGGCGTCCATCGGTGCCTTGAGCAGACCCGCACTGCGTTTGACGATGCGGGCCAGCTCTTCGGGCGTGTAGAACTCCAGCCGCGCCACGATGCCAAAGCGGTCGCGCAGCGGGTTGGTCAGCATGCCGGCGCGTGTGGTGGCGCCCACCAGAGTGAAGGGCTGCAGGTCGAGCTTGATGGAGCGGGCGGCCGGGCCTTCGCCAATCATGATGTCGATCTTGTAGTCTTCCAGCGCGGGGTACAAAATTTCTTCGACGA
>ERZ724517.1379-NODE-1379-length-13410-cov-5.601647_pt1 | contig 13410 bp, 10 predicted proteins | sample MGYA00376050_ERZ724517 | MGnify/ENA primary metagenome ERZ724517 (study PRJEB28724, sample SAMN07190886) | activated sludge metagenome | isolation source: activated sludge of sewage treatment plant in Hong Hong | place: USA: Christiansburg, Virginia | collected... | reverse complement strand
ACCGAGGCCTACCTCGGCGCGGCCGGCCGATGGGCTCCCGCCCGGCTCGGCCTGGCTACCCTGCGCCCGGCGCTGCTGCGCTGGGACCGGCGGGCCGCCCGGTCTGCAGACCGTTACCTCGCCAACTCGCGGGTCGTCCGGGATCGGGTGCGGGCGGCATACGGGATCGACGCGACGGTCCTTCCCGCTCCGCACGCCGTGGGCACCGAGGGCCAGCGCGAGCCGGTCGCGACCCTGACCGACTGGGCCGAGGGGGGCTTCCACCTCATCGTGTCGCGGCTGTTGCCCTACAAGAACGTCGACGTCGTGGCCGCCGCGTTCGCCGGTATGCCGTCCCGCCGCCTGGTCGTCGTCGGTGACGGGCCCGGGCGCGCCGCCCTCGCCCGCGACCTGCCGGGCAACGTGCGTCTGGTGTCGGGGCTGCGAGACGCCCAACTCCGCTGGGTCTATGCCCAGGCGCGGGCGCTCGTGGCCCCGAGCCTGGAGGACTACGGCCTCACCCCGCTGGAGGCGGCCGCCTTCGGGGTGCCGACCCTGGCGCTGGAGGCTGGCGGCTATCTCGATACGGTGGCGCCGGGCGTCAGCGGGTTGTTCTTCCCGGAGCCGACCCCGGTGGCGGTGGCCGAAGCGGTCGAGGCGGGGGAGCGGCATACCTGGTCGGCCGAGGCGATCCGCGCCCATGCGGCGCTCTTCTCGGCCGAGGTGTTCGTGGCAGCGTTGCGAGCCCACGTAGATGCGTTGCGGAGCACCTGAGCCGGGATCACCGGCTGAGTCAGTAGGCGCCGTTGCTCTCGTGCATGGCGCGCAGCGTGCGCATGAGGATGCGCAGGTCGGACGTGAAAGACCAGTTCTCCACGTAGTAGAGGTCCAATCGGACGCTGTCCTCCCACGACAGGTCGCTGCGACCGCTCACCTGCCAGAGCCCCGTGAGCCCGGGCTTGACGAGCAGCCGACGATGCACGTCCTCTTCGTAGGCGGCGACCTCGCTCTCCAGCGGCGGACGCGGCCCGACCAGGCTCATCTCACCGCGCAGGACGTTCAGCAACTGGGGGAGCTCATCGAGGCTCGACCGGCGCAGGAACCGCCCGATCCGGGTCACTCGGGGGGTCGTCACGCAGTTTGAACAGCGGCCCGTCGGCGTCGTTGCCCTCCGGCAGTACCTGATCGGCACCGACCGTCATGGAGCGGAACTTCGTCATGACGAAACTGCGACCGCCGTGCCCGACCCGACGCTGGGTGTAGAACACCGGCCCATGGTCCTCGAACCAGACGAGGGCGCTGAGGACGACGAACAGTGGCGCGAGCGCGACCATGAGGATGAACGCAGCGAGCATGTCAAAGGCCGACTTGAGCAGCAGGCGGGTCCCCGTGAAGCGGGGTGCCTCGACATAGAGCAGCGACAGGCCGGCGACGGGTCGCGCATGGATCCGAGGGCCGGCGACATCGGTCATGCCGGGCGCGACGACGAGATCGATGCCGGTGCCCTCCAAGGCCCAGCCCAGCTTTCGCAGGCCGGTGGCACCCAGGCGCGACGAGGCGGCATACGCCACGACGTCGGCGCCGACCCGCTGAGCCAACTCCGCGGCGTCCTCCTCGCAGCCGACCACGGGGATGCCCTCGACGGACTCTGGCGCGGCCGCGCAACAGATGGCGACCACGCGGAAGCCGGCGTCGGATGATGCCCGGAGGTCACGCACGAGGGGCTGGACGTGGGCGAGGTCACCGACGACGAGCACGGAGTCGGCGAACCGGCCGCGGGCACGATGAACTCCCAGCCAACTGCGCCAGAGCCTGCGGGTGACCAACAGCGCAACCAAACCGACCGGGAAGGCGACCAGGACGTAGCCTCGGGCCAACTCGAGTTTGGACAGGTAGCTGACGATCGCGAGGGCGGCGAACAGTCGGAAGGTGGCATCGACGACCGCGCGGTATTCCTGGGTGCCGTGCCCCAGCATCCGTGGGTCGTATGCCGCATGGACGTGCAGCGAGGTCAGCCACAGGACGATGACGCCGATCGAGACCCAGGTGTATTCGAGGGCGACGAACGAGGTCGTCGGGTCGAAGCCGTCGGCGTCGGCTGGGGTGCCGAAGCGCCATAGCTGGGCTCCGGCGACAGCCAAGACAAGCACCAGGGCATCGCTGAGGGCCAACCAACGGGAGACACGACGAACCCCCGCGCGTCCTTCGACCGCGGCGACCATCGAATCGCTGCGCAAAGCCATTCCCCGCGTTGCCTTCCGCCCAGAAATCGACGAGGTCGTCGACTCCCCCAAGGTGTGTCGATGATAGCCCGGGGATCTGATGAAAAAGGGTCGAATGGCGACAATGCTTGTCTCGCCCGACCTTCCCATCGGCACCGATGAGAGGGTGAAGCCATGACCCAGGTCTCCCGGCAAGCGACGGCGCCACCGACGGCGACACCGACGGCGACGCTGACTCGGGTGGCGCTCAACGGCAAGTGGCTCGCCCAACGCCGCACGGGGACCCAGCGCTTCGCCGAGGAGATCGCCCGCCGCCTCGTGCTCGACCCCCGCCTGGACGTGCTGCTGTGCCTGCCGCAGGATGCCGCCGTGCCCGACTGGCTGCCCGCGACCGTGCCGGTGCGCAGGTCGCGGCTGCGTGGGGTGGCGTTCGAGCAGGTGGCGCTACCGCAACTGGCCCGTGGTCGGCTGCTCGTCAGCCTCGCCGGCCCTGCTCCCGTCGTTGTCGGGCATCAGGTCGCCACATTCCACGACGCCACGCCATTCCGGTTCCCGAACACCTACACCCGCGCCTTCGGCGCCTGGCACCGCAGCATCTATCGGCTCGTCTCTCGGCGGGCCCGAGCGGTTGTCACGGTGTCGGAGTTCAGCGCCGTCGAGCTTGCGACAGTGCTGCACCGGCCGCGTGAGCTCTTCCACGTGGTCGGGAACGGGTCCGAACACCTCTCGGCGCTCACTCCCATGCGCCCCGATTCTGACCTGCCGCAGGAGGGTTTCGTGCTCGTCGTCGGCACGCTCGCCCTCCACAAGAACCTGCCGGGGGTCCTGCGTGCTGTGGCCGACGCACGGCTGCCCACCGTGGTCGTCGGCGCGCGGGGGCCAGCTCGGGTCTTCTCCGGAGCGTCGCCGACCGTGGGCGACGACGACGTCATCACGTATGCCGCGCACCTCACCGACGCTGAGTTGGCCTGGCTCTATCGCCACGCCGGGGCGTTGGTGTTCCCCTCCCGATACGAGGGTTTCGGTCTGCCGGTGGTCGAGGCGCAGGCGTTGGGGTGCCCGGTCGTCGCGGCCCGGTCGTCATCGCTGCCGGAGGTGGCGGGCCAGGGGGCACTGTTCGTCGATCCCGACCGGCCGCAGGACGTGCCGAGCATGGTCCGCGAACTGATCGCCGACCCGGCCCGCCGGGCCGAGATGGTGGCGGCCGGGTCGGTCAACGCTGCGCGGTTCACCTGGGCGACGAGCGCGAGCCGGCTGGGCGACGTGCTCGTGGCGGTGGGGTCAGGGCGCTGACGTGCCGGTTGCGGCATACACCTGCGCGTAGGCACGGGCCACGGCCGGCCAGGTGTAGTCGGCGAGCCTCGCCCGCCCGGCGGCGGCCAGGCGCTCGGCATACCCGGGATCGTTGAGGACGCGGACGATGGCTGTGGCTAGCGCGGGTCCGTCCGTCGGGTCGACGAGCAGCCCATCGGTGCCGTCGCGAACCACCTCTGCCGGGCCACCGTGGTTGGGCGCGACGAGCGCGGTGCCGGCCCGCCAGGCTTCGAGCAAGACGATCCCGAAGGCCTCCTGGCGGCTAGGGACGACCACCACGTCGGCGGCTGCCAACTCGGCCGCGACCTGCGAGGGGGTGAGTTGTCCGAGGAGGGTCACAACCGAGGCCAGGCCGAGGCCCTCGGCCTGCGCGGCCAGGGCGGCTTCCTGAGACCCGGCCCCTCCGAGGCGGAGCCGGGCGGCGGGAACCTGGGCGCGGATCGACGGAAGGGCCTGGACGAGGAGGTCGAATCCCTTGTTTCGCTCCAACCGGCCGACCGCGACAATCACCGGACTCGTGTCCGCCGTGGCCTCGACGACGGCCATTGGAGAGTCCGAGCCGAGCGATGCGGCGTCGGACACGGCGTTGGGAACGACGGAACCGCCCTCCAGCCCGAAGCGTTCGCGCAGGTCGGCTAGGACGGCTTGGGAGGGCGCCGTCGTGCACACAGCCCGGCGCACAGCACGGGTGAGGGTCGTGCGCAGCAACCAGGAGCGTCCATAGGCGTCGTGATCGTCCGCGGTCGTCTCGCCGTGACTGGTGACGACCAGAGGGATGCGCGTCGTCCGGGCGAGGGCCGCGGCATACACCCCGTTGGGGCCGAAACAGTGGACGTGAAGCACCTGCGGGCGGTCGGCCCGCAGGGCCTCCCGCCAGGCGTGCCACGCGGCGGGCGCGACCCGGGCGAATCGAGCCACCCCGGTCGGCGTCGCCGACGGCAACGGCGTGGGGAGGTAGCGCACAAGCACCCCGTCGACGGTCTGGACACCGAGGTGCTCGCCTCGATCGACCGTCCAGACGACGACGTCGTGGCCCTGGGCGCGCAGCGCGAGCGCCACCTGGCGCACGTGCTCCTCGACCCCGCCGACGTGCGGATGGAACGAGGACGTGACGAGAGCGACCCGGTGCCGACCGTCTGTCATCCGCGTCCTCTCCTGGCCACTGGCCCGTCCACCCCGCGCGGGCGGCGTCTTGTTGGCATCATGGCACTGTGCCGCTCCTCGTCCTTGTCACCGCAGCCGCAGCGGCGCCGATGGGGGCCCAGGTCTATGAGGAGCAACTCGCGGCCCGCGCGCAGAGCGCGTTGACCGCAATCGACCCCCAATGGCAGGTGCAACGACGAATCATCCGCTCGATGCGCTCACCCTTGCCGGGGACCGGACGGCTGCCGATGGGGTGGTTGGCCGGGGCAGGGGAGCGCGGTCGGGCTGCCGTCGGTCGACTCGCCTACCCACGCCACTCCGTGGTCCACCGAACCAGCCTCGAACTGCCCCCGGCTCCGCTCGAGGTCGTCACACTGCACGATGTCGTCGCCTGGCGGTTCGCCGACGAGTCGGCTCCGGTCCGGTCGGCTGCGGCCGAGTTGCGGCGAGCGGCCGCCGTGATTTGCGTGTCGGAGTTCTCGGCCGGCGAGGCACATGACCTTTTGGGAGTCCGCAACCCGGTCGTCGTGCCCAACGGGGTCGACCCGGCGTTCCTCGACGCCGTCGCGGCACCGACCGTGGTGCTCGCCGGTCTGGGGCTGACCGGCCCGTTCGTGTTGCACGCCGGGGGCGCCGCCACCCGCAAGAACCTCGACGCCCTCGCGCAGGCCTGGCCACTCGTCCGCCGGGAGCACCCCGACCTCACGCTCGCCCTCGCCGGCCCCCCGCACCCGCGCCGCGACGCCCTTTTCTCCGGTATGCCGGGTGCTCGCCTCCTCGGCCGGCTTCCCGACCCGCTCGTTCCCGGCCTGGTGGCGGCGGCGAGCGCGATCGTCGTGCCGTCTACGTACGAGGGATTCGGGCTGCCGGCGTTGGAGGGGATGGCGGCCGGGGTTCCGGTCGTCGCCGCCCGGTGCGCGGCCCTGCCTGAGGTCGTCGGGGACGGCGGCCTGCTCGTGGACCCGGAGCCGGTCGCCCTCGCGCAGGGCCTGCTCGACGTGCTCGCGGGTGGCCCTGACGTCGCCGACCTCGTCCGTCGGGGCCGCGAGCGCGCGGGCGGGTTCACCTGGGAACGAAGCGCCGCGGGGCATGCCGCGGTGTGGGCCGCGCTTGGCTGAGGACGGGTTCGTCCAGCAGGGCGGTTCGGCCCCCCCGGTCCGTGCGATGTCAGCCGATCACCCTCGAAGGCCACGGACACCCGCCTAGAGTGGGCCAATGTCCGACAACCCTCAGCCGGGAGAGGCCCACGGCGAACGACGTCGCAACAGGCGCCTGCTCGTCGTCGTCCTCCTCATGCTTGCCGTCCCAGTTGTCGCCGTGGGCGGGTATTTGGGTTGGCTTAACCACCTCGTCACGTCGAATATCAAGTTTGCCGATCTCATGCCCACCGGAGGGCCGCTCGTGCCCGTCGACGGCGGGGCTTTCGATCCGTCTGAGCCTGGGGAGGGCGGCATCCCCACCGCTGCGGTACCCGCCGAGAGCGCTGGCGACAACTACCTACTCATCGGGTCGGACGCGCGTTCGGGTTTGGGAGGTGCGCGGTCCGATGTCATCATCTTCGTGCATGTACCCATCGATAAGCACAATGTTAGCCTGATTCACTTTCCTCGAGATATGTACGTGTTTATACCGGGACGCGGGCGGAACAAGATCAATGCCGCATTTGCCTTTGGTGGCGCTCCGTTGTTGGTCGACACGGTTCAGGGAATGCTCGGGGTGAAGATCGATCACGTCGCGATGATCGGCTTCGAGGGTTTCAAACGCATGACTGACGCGGTCGGCGGCTTGGACGTATACGTCGAAGAGGGAGGCAAGATCGACGGCCATGTATTTACCCAAGGGATGATGCATCTCGACGGTGAGATGGCCTTGGCGTTCGTTCGAGAACGCTACGACCTCAGTCAGGGAGACATCAGTCGTGGTCGGCGACAGCAGGCCTTCCTGAAGGCCCTCATGCTCGAAGCAGTCAGCGTCGAAACCCTCGCCAATCCGGCAAAGCTCGCCACATTCATTGACTCTGCAACGAGCAACGTCATCGTCGACAGAGGATTCGACGTAGGTCAGATGCGTGGTGAGCTTCTTTCCTTGAACGGATTGCGTCCGGGCGACATCCGCTTCCTCACGGCTCCGCTGTCCGGCTTCGGGCGATCGCCTTACGGGGCGTCGATCGACCTGGTCGACTGGGTGAAATTGACGCAATTGGGCACAGCCATCCGTGAAGATCGGCTCGACTCCTACTCCTGAGCCCAGGGCGAAAAGGGATCAGGGAGCCCGATGTCAGGGGGTGGACCACGTCTTTCCACCGTCGTCGGACGTGTAGGTGTCGCCATCGACGATCAACCATCCTGCGTTCCCCTCGACGCTCAGGGCGACGTGAGTGAGCAGTCCGTCGTTGCTGCGGCCACCGAGGTCGACGCAGCCGAGTTTGGTCGTCGCGCCGGCGGCGATCGAGGCGACCTGCACTCCCGAGCAGCCGTCTGCCACGTAGGCGACGAGCGCGGCGAGCTTCGAGGCCTCCACCCGCGCATCGACGGCGAGAGCGCTCAGACCGCGGCTGACCTCAACCCAGTTGCCTCCACCGTCCGCGGTCTCGACAACTTTGCCGCTCTCACACAGCACTGCAGCCGAGGTCGCCGACAAGGCCGAGACGCTCAGCGCCTTCCCGTTCCCGCAGGGTGTGCCGGCGCGGCCGTTCGAATTGACCACTGCGGTGGGTGTGGCCAGGGATCGGTACCACAAGGCAAGGGCCCCTCCCGACGCCCAGGTCTGCCCCGTGTCGGTCGAGCGCAGTGCCGTTTCGCGGCAGCCCGCACCCTCGGTCCCGACGACAACCACCTTGGCGGCATCGGTGACCTGCACCCGCGAGATCGCTCCGAAGGGGATGGGGACGTCCTCCCAAGTGCGGCCGCCGTTGTCGGTGTGGGCCAAGGAGGCGCCGCCCCCGGGGCAGGCGCCCTGCACGAAGCGCCAGGCCCGCGCCGAGTCGATCGGCACGAGTCCGACCATGCTGCCCGAGCCGCTGAACCCGGTGGCCGCCGGCGTCGATGAGGTGGCCGCCGGGGTGGAGGTGCCGCCAGCCGAGCCGGGGACGGTGCCCGTGACAGTCGCCGCGGCGCCGGTGACCGGTGCCGTCGCAGGCTGGCGGAACGGGTTACGGAAGGCAGCGCTCACCAGGGCAACGTCGACCGCGAGCAGGGCCACCAAACCCCACGTTGCAAGTCGCGTTCGCGAAGCCATCGGCACCCCGGGAGAGACGAGAAGACACGGAGCACAGTCGAAGTCTGGACTGTGCTGTCGTCATGCTAGGTCAGCGGGGCCGATCCGGTCGGCGGTTCCCGCGGCTTGGGCGACTTCGACCAAATTCACCTGGCCGTAGAGTTGTGAGGCTATGACCTCGACCGCACCCTCCGCCGGCACGCTGGCGCACCTGCCCACTGACTGGGCTGCCCGGCATACCGACTGGGGGCTGGGCGCACACGTCGGCGACCAGACCGCCCTGCTGGACCTCGCCTGCGTCCCGGGCGCCCGCCCACTCGTCCTGGCCGTCCTGGCCGGAGCGCTTCCCGTCGGTGCCCAGGTGCTCGCCGTCACCGCGACGACCCGGGAGGCCGACGATCTCGCGGCCGCGCTCGCGGCGTTCCTCGACCCGGCGCTCGTCGAGGTTTTCCCCAGTTGGGAGACCCTTCCGCACGAGCGGCTCTCGCCCCGTAACGACACGGTCGGTCGTCGCCTGGCCGTCCTGCGTCGCCTCGCCCACGCCGACGCGCACGCCCCCGGCGCGGCCGGGCCCTTGAAGATCGTCGTGGCCCCCGTGCGGGCCGTCCTGCAACCCATCGCCCGCGGGCTCGGCGACCTCACGCCCGTGGCGCTCGCCGCCGGCGACGAGCGCCCGTTGGAGCGGGTGGTCGAAGACCTCGTCGCGGCGGCCTACAGCCGGACCGACCTGGTCGAGCGGCGCGGCGAGTTCGCGGTCCGCGGCGGCATCCTCGACGTCTTCCCGCCGACCGAGGAACACCCCCTGCGCGTCGAGTTCTGGGGAGACACAGTCGAGGAGATCCGGTGGTTCCGGGTCGCCGACCAGCGCAGCCTCGAGGTGGCCGAGGGTGGCCTCTGGGCCCCGCCCTGCCGGGAAGTGCTGCTCACCGACGACGTTCGCGAGCGCGCCCGCGACCTGGCCACCCGCCTGCCGGGCGTCGCGGATCTGCTTGAGAAGGTCGCAGAAGGCATCGCCGTCGAGGGCATGGAGTCGCTGCAACCGGTCCTCGTCGAGGCCATGCAGACCCTCCCCGACACGCTCGGCGCCGGCTCGCTCATCGTCCTGGCCGACCCCGAACGCATCCGCACCCGCGCTCATGACCTCGTGGCCACGAGCGAGGAGTTCCTCGAGGCCAGTTGGTCCAACGCCGCCGCCGGCAACGCCGTCCCGATCGACCTGCGGGGGGTGCTCGACGAGGGCTCCTACCGCACGCTCGCGGGACTGCGCCAGGACGCCATCACCAGTGGTATGCCGTGGTGGTCCCTCACCGCCTTCGCTTCTGATGCCGAGCTGACCGACTTCCTCGACGACGACACCTCCGAGCAGCGCCTCGACCTCGGGCTGCGCGAGCCGGACGCCTATCGCGGCGACACCGAAGCTGCGGTGGCCGACCTCGGTCGCTGGATCCACGACGGCTGGACCGTCCTCACAGTCACCGAAGGGCCGGGTCTGGCCCGACGGGTGCACGAGGTCCTGGCCGAGCGCGGCATACCGTCCCGGCTCGTCGGGCACGAGGCGGAGTCTGCCCCTGGGGTCGTCACCGTGACGACGGGCGCCCTGGGGCGCGGATTCGTCGACGAGACAGGCCAGTTCGCGCTGCTCACCGAGACCGACCTGACCGGGTCGGCGGGGTCGGCGACGACCACGAAGGACATGCGCCGGATGCCGTCCCGGCGGCGCGCGCAGGTCGACCCGCTCTCGCTGCGGCCCGGCGACTACGTCGTCCACGAGCAGCACGGGGTGGGTCGGTTCGTCGAGATGACCGCTCGCACCGTCGGCGGCGCCACCCGCGAATACCTCGTGCTGGAGTATGCCGCGAGCAAGCGGGGGCAGCCCGGCGACCGCCTCTACGTGCCCACCGACCAACTCGACCAGGTGACGAAGTACGTCGGCGGCGAGGCCCCGACGCTGCACCGACTCGGTGGCTCGGACTGGGCCCAGACCAAGGCCCGGGCCCGCCGCCACGTCAAGGAGATCGCGGCCGACCTCATCCGGCTCTACTCCGTGCGGATGTCGACGGTCGGGCATGCCTTCGCCCCGGACACGCCCTGGCAGCGCGAGCTCGAGGATGCCTTCGCCTACGTCGAAACCCCCGATCAGATCTCCAGCATCGACGAGGTCAAGGCCGACATGGAGCGCGAGGTCCCCATGGACCGGCTCATCTGTGGCGACGTCGGTTACGGCAAGACCGAGATCGCCGTCCGGGCTGCCTTCAAGGCCGTGCAGGACGGCAAGCAGGTCGCCATCCTCGTGCCGACCACGCTGCTGGTCCAACAGCACCTGCAGACCTTCACCGAGCGGTATGCGCAGTTCCCCGTGACGGTCAAGGCGCTCAGCCGCTTCCAGTCGACGACCGAGGCCGGGCGGGTCGTCGACGGGCTGGCCGACGGGTCGGTCGACGTCGTCATCGGCACCCACCGGTTGCTCACCGACAAGATCCGCTTCAAGGACCTCGGCCTGGTCGTCGTCGATGAGGAGCAGCGCTTCGGCGTGGAGCACAAGGAGAAGCTCAAGACCTTCCGGACGGCCGTCGACGTGCTGGCGATGTCAGCCACCCCCATCCCGCGCACCCTCGAGATGGCCGTGACCGGCATACGCGAAATGTCAACTCTCGCAACGCCTCCCGAGGAGCGGCACCCGGTCCTCACCTTCGTCGGCTCCTACGACGAGAAGCAGATCACCGCGGCGTTGCGCCGCGAGCTGCTGCGCGAGGGCCAGGTGTTCTACGTCCACAACAAGGTGCAGTCGATCGAGAAGGCCGCCGCCCGGCTGCGCGAGCTTGTCCCCGAGGCCCGCATCGCCACGGCCCACGGCAAGATGACCGAAGGCCGCTTGGAGCAGGTCGTCCTCGACTTCTGGGAGAAGCGGTTCGACGTGCTCGTGTGCACGACGATCGTCGAGACCGGCCTGGACATCTCCAACGCCAACACCCTCATCGTCGAGCGCGCCGACCTGCTCGGCCTGAGCCAGTTGCACCAGTTGCGCGGGCGGGTCGGTCGCGGCCGGGAGCGCGCCTACGCCTACTTCCTCTTCCCGCCTGAGAAGCCGCTCACTGAGACCGCTCACGACCGGCTTGCGACGATCGCCAGCCACACTGACCTGGGCTCAGGCATGCAGGTGGCGATGAAGGACCTCGAGATCCGCGGCGCGGGCAACCTCCTCGGCGGCGAGCAGTCGGGGCACATCGAGGGCGTCGGCTTCGACCTCTACGTTCGCCTCGTCGGTGAGGCGGTCGCGGCATACAAGGGGGAGGCACAGGCCCCACCCGCCGAGGTGAAGATCGAGTTGCCCGTCGACGCGCACCTCCCGCACGACTACGTCCCCGGCGAGCGGTTGCGCCTGGAGGCCTACCAGAAGCTCGCGTCCGTGCAGGACGAGGCGGGCGTCGCCGCGATCGAGGAGGAGTTGCGCGACCGCTACGGTATGCCGCCCGAGCCGGTCACCAACCTCATCGAGGTGGCGCGGCTGCGTACCGTCGCCCGCCTGGCCGGGCTGTCGGACATCTCGGCGCAGGGGGCCTTCGTGCGGTTCGGACCGGTGCCGGCCGAAGCCATGCCCGACAGTCGCCGGCTGCGCCTACAGCGGCTCTATCCGGGGTCGATCGTCAAGGACCAACTCGGCCATCTGCTCATCCCTCGCCCGATGACCGCCCGCGTCGGGGGCAAGCCGGTGCGCGACACTGCGGTGCTGCGCTGGGCCGCCGACGTGATCCGTGCGGTCTTGGTGGACAATGTCGGGGACGCCGCACGCGTCGCCACGAACGGAAAGGACCTGCGCCCATGAGCCCGCGGACCCCGCGTCGCCTCGGAACGCTCCCGGCAGCCCTCATCGGACTGCTCGTCGCCACCCTGATCGCCGGGTGCGGTGCCGCCGGACGCCCGGGCACGGCTCTCGTCGTCGACGGCCAGAGCTACACGCCGAGCCAGATCGTCGAGACGACCGCGCAGATCAACGAGGCGCTCAAGGCCGGCGGCGAGGCCGCCACCGAGGCGCAGATCGTCAACCTCCTCATGATCTCGCCGTTCGTCCTCGCCGAGGCGACGAGCCGCGGTCTCTGGGGGCCGGACAACCAGTACAACTCCTTCATGACTGCGATCCACAACCCGACCCCCGTGACGGTCGCCGTGGTGCAGGCCAGCGCGGCCTACGCCTCGCTCGACGAGGAGGGCAAGGCCGCCCTCCTCAAGGACATCAAGGCCGCCTCTATCGCGGTCGACCCGCGCTACGGATCGGTGGACTACTCGACCGGCTTCCTGGGGATGCCCACGCCCGACTGGATCGTCCGGACCACCACCGCCCCCGAGAAGTGACCGACCGCGGGTGACGGGCGGCCCAGGCCCGAGCGTTCCATCCGGCGCGGCGCTGCTGGACCTGGTCGCGGTCATGGACCGGTTGCGCTCGCCCGGCGGCTGCCCGTGGGACGCCGAGCAGACCCACGCCTCGCTCGTGCCCTACCTCGTCGAGGAGACCTACGAGGCGGTCGAGGCGATCGAGTCGGGTGAACGCGACCACATGGCCGAGGAACTCGGCGACGTCCTGCTGCAGGTCGTCTTCCACGCGCGCGTTGCGCAGGAGGACGAGGTCGCCCCGTTCGACATCGACGATGTCGCCGCCGGGATCGCCGCCAAGTTGCGCCGCCGCCACCCGCACGTCTTCGGGGACGTCGTCGCTGACACCCCCGAGGCGGTCGCCGCCAACTGGTCGGTGATCAAGGCGGCCGAGAAGGCTGCCAAGGGGTCCGGCGCCGCGCCGCCAGGCCCGCTGCACGGCATACCGGCGGGTATGCCGCCCCTCGCCAAGGCCGCGGCCATGGTGGCCCGCCTCGACCGGGCCGGACGCGGTGACCTCGTCGACGCGGCGGCTGCCGGGTCCGACCCGGGCGCTCAGCTGTTGGCCGTGGTGGCCGACGTGGTGCGCCGACGTGACGATCCTGACGCTGTCCTTCGCGCCACGCTGAGGTCCCTGAGCGACGCTGCGGGATAGGGTGGGCGCGACGGCTGGGTGCGGCTTCGCAGTGCCGCGCGCCATCAACACCGGGCCGACCTTTATCCCCATCCCAACACGTTCGGAGGCACCGAAGTGGCCAGCATCGAAGCAGTAGGCGCTCGCGAGATCCTCGACTCGCGCGGCAACCCCACGGTCGAGGTCGAGGTGCTCCTCGACGACGGAACCGTGGCCCGCGCCGCCGTCCCGTCGGGTGCGTCGACTGGTGCGTTCGAGGCCTACGAGAAGCGTGACGGCGACAAGGGCCGTTACCTCGGCAAGGGCGTCGAGAAGGCCGTCGACGCGGTCCTCGACGAGATCAACCCCAAGATCATGGGCTTCGACGCCAGCGAGCAGCGGCTCATCGACGCCGAGATGCTCGCCATGGACGGCTCCAAGAACAAGGAGAACCTCGGCGCCAACGCCATCCTCGGCGTCTCGCTCGCGGTCGCCCGCGCGGCGGCCGATTCGGCCAACCTCCCCCTGTTCCGCTACGTCGGTGGCCCCAACGCG
>ERZ724517.1377-NODE-1377-length-13433-cov-8.300942_pt1 | contig 13433 bp, 13 predicted proteins | sample MGYA00376050_ERZ724517 | MGnify/ENA primary metagenome ERZ724517 (study PRJEB28724, sample SAMN07190886) | activated sludge metagenome | isolation source: activated sludge of sewage treatment plant in Hong Hong | place: USA: Christiansburg, Virginia | collected... | reverse complement strand
TGCGGCCTGGCTGGGCGCCGGGGTACCCGGTGCTGCAGTGGTCGACTTCTGGGCGCTGACCGACTCGCGCTGCATGCCGGAGGACTTGCCGGCCCCCAGCCGTTTCGCTGCTTCGGCATCGCCGGTGACCAGCGTGAAGCCGAGCGCCAGCGCAGCGGACAACAGTGCAAATGATTTCATCGATGCCTCCATTAAGGGTATGTGATGTGGAGCAGAGGATAGCGGCAATGCAAATCCATTAAAACCAGTAATAGACGGAACTACTGTTCGAAAATAACGAATTATTGATCCGCTTCAGAACCGGTTGCAATGCGCACCCGCGCTTGCCCATTCGCCCCCATGCGGGGAACTCATCGACGTGCAGCGGGTCTTCGAAAACGTCGGCCTGCTGAAAATCGGGAATTTCGATCATACGTGAAAAAGATTGTAAGGATTTTCTCCCCGTACCGACTAATTGGACAGGTACTCGTCAATGGCACAAGAAACCGGAACATGATCAGCTGCAAGCAAGCCTCCCGCCTCGCCTCGGAACAACTCGAACGCAAACTCGGTTTCCGGGAAGGCATTCAGTTCCGTCTCCATCTGGCCATGTGTAGCGGTTGTCGGCAACTGGAAAGACAGTTCCTGTTCCTGCGCAAATCGACGAATGCCTGGATGAATCAGAAGTACTGACGCAACAACCTCAACTTCAATGGAGAAACTCATGAAAAAGCACAATCTCGTATCCCTGGCCGTCGGTTCCGCCTTTGCTGCCGTCGCGCTGACCCCGCTTGCCCATGCCGCCGGCGACAACCCGTTCGGCGCCACTAGGCTCGATGCCGGTTATCAGCTGGCCCAGGCCGACACCAAGCAGAAGGACGGCAAATGCGGCGAAGCCAAGTGCGGTGCCGACAAGAAGGCCGCCGAGAAGAAGAAGGACGCCAGCTGTGGTGCCGACAAGAAAGGTGCCGAAGCCAAGTGCGGGGCGGACAAGAAGCCCGCCGACAAGGCTCCGGCCGAGAAGAAGATGTAATCCTTCACGGATGGGTAGCGGCGCAGGGCTTGCCCTGCCCGCCCCTTCCCCAAGGAGAATCGGATGCCGCAACACGCGATGCCCCCAACCCGAGGCGCAGGACTCGGCTTCCGGCGCGAACTGATCGAGCCATTGAAGGCCGGGGTGCCGGACACCATCTCCTTCTTCGAATTGGCGCCGGAAAACTGGGCCGGCCTGGGCGGTCGCTCAGCCCGCGACCTGCGCCACTTCACCGAGCGCCACCTCTTCGTCTGCCACGGGCTGTCACTGTCGCTCGGCGGCATTGCGCCGCTCGACGAAAGCTTGCTCCGGCGCACCCGCAGTTTCATGGCCGAGCACGGCATGACGCTGTACACCGAACATCTTTCATGGTGCGCCGACGACAGCCACCTCTACGACCTGCTGCCGATTCCGCTGAGCGAAAAAGCCGTCAAATGGACGGTCGACCGCATCAGGCAGGCACAGGACATCCTCGGCATGCGCATCGGCATCGAAAACGCCTCCTACTACATCGCCCCGCCGGGCGCCGAGATGAGCGAGACCGAATTCATCTCGGCCATCGTCCGCGACGCCGACTGCCTGCTCCATCTCGACGTCAACAACATCTACGTCAACAGCTGCAATTTCGGCTTCGACGCCGGCGAATTCATGGACGCCCTGCCGCTCGAACGCACCTGCTATGTCCATGTCGCCGGCCACTATGTCGAGCCGGACGGCCTGCTCATCGACACCCATGGCGCCGAGGTCATCGACCCGGTGTGGTCACTGCTCGCAGCCGCCTACCGGCGCATCGGCGGCAATGTGCCGACCTGCCTCGAACGCGACTTCAACATCCCCGACCTCGCGGCGTTGACCGCGGAAGTCGAACATATTGCCCGGCTGCAAGCCGCCGCACCAGCAGCCGCAGCCGCACGCAGGGCCGCCTGATGAGCGCCGCAGCGGCCGCCGATTTTCAGGACTTCCAGCGCGCCTTCGCCCGCCACCTGCGCGATCCCCGGCGCAGCCCACGCCCGGCGGGGGTGCCGGCGCGGCGCATGGCCGTCTATAACGAACTCCTGTTCAACAATATCTGTGGCTTTCTCGACGCCTGCTTCCCGCTCTGCCGTCAATTGCTCGGAGAGCAACGCTGGCGTCGCCTGAACCGCAGCTTCTACCGCGACTGGCCGCTGCATACGCCTTGGTTCCGCGAAATTCCGCGCGAATTCGTCCGCTATCTGGCCGAAGCCAGAATCACCCTGCCTCGCCCCGCCTGGCTGGCCGAACTGGCACATTACGAATGGGTCGAACTCGCCGTCGACGTGATGGAGACTACGGCCCCGACTCATGACCCGGCAGGCGACCTGCTGACCGGCAGGATCGTTCTCAACCCTTCCTGCATGGTGCTCGCCTACGCATGGCCGGTGCAGCGCATCGGTCTCGGCTACCGCCCGCGGAAACCGGCAGCCACCCATCTCGCCGTCTATCGCGACGGTGACGACAAGGTTCGGTTCACCCTTATCAATCCGGTCACGGCGCGCCTCCTGGGCCTGCTCGGCGCAGCGCCGGCCAGCGGCGAGGCAGCGCTGCGCCAGATCGCCGCGGAACTGCAACATCAGGCGCCGGAACAGCTGATCGCCTTCGGCGCCCGCCTGCTGAACGACCTGCGGGGGCAAGGCATCGTACTTGGCAGTTGCTGAAGCGAACGCGTTGCCGGAAACGCTGCGCCCTGCCGCTACTTGTCTGCAGGTGAAATCTCGTCGACCAGCGACACGCTGCCATCATCGTTGAGCGCAAGGTCCTCAAAACGGACCTTGGTGATGCGGTGATTGTCCATTTCAAGGACCACCAGCCTTGCTGACGGAATGTCGATCGACTCACCTGTTTTCGGCACCCTGCCGAGTTGCTTGTAGATCAGCCCGGCGAGCGTCACATACTCGGCATCCTGCGGGAACGGGTAATGGATCAGCGGCTCGAGGTCGCTGACCCGCATCGAGGCATCGATCTCGTACTGGCTTCCTTCGAGCTTGCGCACCCGGCGCCGCTGGTGAGTGAACTCGTCCTCGTAATCGCCGACGATCTCCTCGAGGATGTCTTCGAGCGTGATGACGCCCTCGGTGCCGCCGTACTCGTCGATGACGATGGCCATCTGCTGCCGGGCGCGCTTGAACTCCTTGAGCATTTCGGAGAGCGGCTTGCTGTTCGGGACGATGAAAGGCTCATTGACGAACTCGAGGACCGGCCGGCGGCTGACTTCCTCCAGTGTCTGGCCGCTGCTCTCGGCCATCACCCCAAGAAGTTCCTTGATCGCGACGATGCCGACGATGTGGTCGATCGATTCGTGATAGACCGGAAAGCGCGCGTGCGGCACGTCGCGGAACATGCGCAAGGCATCGGCCAGGGTCTGGTCGCTCGACAGCCCATAGATCTGTGTGCGCGGCACCATTGCATCGCGTACCGTTCGCTCGTCGAGATCGAACACGCCGCGGATCATCTGGGTTTCCTCCGGCTCCAGCATGCCATCCTTCTCGCTGGCCGAGAGGATCATGCGGATCTCTTCCACCGTCATCGTGAAGTGGCTTTCGCTGCTTTGCGCCAGGTCGCGCTGGCCGAACACCCAGAGCAGGGCGTTCGAGGACAGTTTCATGACGTGGATCAGCGGCTTCATCACCACGTACAGCAGGTTGATGACCCAGCCGACAGCCAGGCTGAGCGCTTCGGCCTTGTGGAAGGCGAGCACCTTGGGCGCCAGTTCGCCGGCCACGACATGGAGGAAGGAAATGACGATGAAGGCAAAGACGTAGGATGTGGTGTGCGCCGCCTTGACCAGCGCGTCGCTGTCACCGATCAGGCCGAACAGCGAGACAAAACTCGGGTCCATCAGCGTGCTGATCGTCTCCATGCCGACCGCACCTAGGCCGAGGGAAACCAGCGTGATGCCAACCTGGGTGACCGAATAGAATCGCTCAGGCTCGTTGTGCAGTTTCTCGACGATCTTCGCATTCTTGTCGCCCATTTCGGCCATCTGCTTGATGCGGCTGCGTCGGGCCGATGAAATCGCAATCTCGGAGCCGACAAAGAATGCATTGCCGGCAACAAACAGCAGGATCAAGCCCAGATTGAGCCAGATGGTCATGGTGTCCATTTGTCACCTCCTCGTAATATTTTTGTAGTCCGCTGGATATTGCCAGAAACAGCGACCCAAGACACCACCATCACCAAGGTCATCCGACCGGTGCGGCGCGCGTTTTTCCAGAATGATCTGTAAGTTTTCCCGCCTTCAGCCGACCAATGTGCATCACTTCGGGAGATCACATCATGCCGGCAACCCTCAGGAACGCGCTTTCCCGCCTGCTCGGCGGCCTCGACCTGGTCGGACTGTGGATCGGATTGCTCAGTCTGCGCCTCATGCTCGGCTGGGATTTCTTCGAATCGGGCCTGGAAAAATTCCGGGGCAAGAACTGGTTCATGGACATCCAGGACCGCTTTCCCTTCCCGTTCAGCCTCGTGGCGCCGGAGATCAGCTGGCAAATGGCGACCTGGTTCGAACTGGCCGGCGGCATCGCGCTGGTCCTCGGACTTGCCACGCGTTTCTTCTCGGTCTCGCTCTTCGTGCTGACCCTCGTCGCCATCGCCAGCGTGCATTGGCCGGAAACGTGGAATACGGCGGGCGAGCTCATGCAGGGCTACGTCTTCACCGACCGTGGCTTCGGCAACTTCAAGCTGCCGGCCCTCTTCCTCAGCATGTTGCTGCCGCTGATCCTGATCGGACCGGGCCGCCTTTCGGCGGACTACCTGCTGCGCCGCAAGCTAATGGCGGCCACCGGTGGAAGTTCCGGCAACGAGCATGACCGTCAGTCCGAACTGCTCAGTACCGGGCGCGAAACCGCACAGTAAGTAGCCGACGCCCCCGGCCGTGCGCAGTGCCGCCGTCAAGAACAAGGCCGCGGGTCAGGGCTTGCTTCTGCCCTCACCGGCAGCGGGGCGCAACACCAGGCTCAGATCGACCGTGCCGGGATCGCTGCCGGAATGCACGACGAAACCGAACAACTGCGCCAGGTGTTGCATGCGCTGGTTGTCGGCAAGGGTTTCTCCGTGCAGGGTGCCGATGCCGCGGACTCGCGCGTAGTCGATGATTTCCTGCATCAGCAGCCGGCCGAGCCCCTTGCCCTTGAGTGTCGAACTGACGACCACGGCAAACTCTGCAACTTCGTTGTCGGGATCGGCGACGACGCGCACCTCGCCGAGCGAGCGCTCCTTGCCATCGCTGCCGCGTTCGATGGCGACCAGCGACATTTCGCGGTCGTAGTCGATCTGGGTGAAGCGGGCCAGTTGCGAGCGCGGCAGCTGGCGCATCGTCGCAAAGAAGCGCATGCGCGAATCCTCCGGCGCCAGCGAGTGCAGCAGGTCGCCAAGGGTGTTCTCGTCTTCTGGACGGATCGGCCGGATCAGCAGCTTGTGGCCATCCCAGTCGACCTGCCGTTCCAGTTCCTTCGGGTAGGGACGGATGGCAAAGCGTCGCAGGCCCAGTTTGCGCACCCGCTGCTCGATACGGATTCGCGCGCCGAGCGCGATGACGCCCGTGGTCTCCACATGCAGCGGATCGAGTTCGATGCCGACCACCTCGTCGACATCGGTCAGCAGTTGCGAGAGGCGAACCAGCGCATTACTCGCCGCGTCTTCCAGGGCTGCCCGATCTTCACCCGGGGCATCGGCGGCAAAGCTGCTGCGCGCGACCAGGTCACGCGCAAGGGCCAGGTTCAGGGGCGGCATGCCGACCACGAATCGCCCTTCGCGCCCGCCGGCGACGGAAGACGGCCCGAGAAAGATGACGGGGCCGAATACCGGATCCTCCGACACCCCGATGCACAATGGCGCAGCACCGCTGCGGGCCGCACTGCGGCGCAGCCGGTAGCCGCTGACACGAATTCCCGGGCACAGCGTGCGAACCGTCTTGCGCAGCCCGCGCACCGCCATCTGGATGTCGGCCGGCGAATGCAGGCCCGTGGACAGCGGCGCGAACGGTACCGCATTGGCCAGCACCAGGCCGAGATCGACCGGATAGCCGATCGCATTGGCCGCATCGATCGCTGCATCGACGCTGCCCGCAACTGAATATTCGGCGGCCTCGATGCCATAGGCCTGCAACAGGCGCCGGGCCTGGCGGGCCGTCAGTTCATTCGCGCCGGCCGCGAGCGCCTCGCTGACGGCGCTGTGCGCGGCCTTGATGTCGGTCACGTAACCGTCGGGCAGCGACGGCGGCATCTGCATCAGTAACTCGCGATTGCGGTAGTAGTTTACGAGCCCGAGAAACACCGCAACGGCTTTCTCCGGCGAATCGTGGCTCATGACCCCATGCGCCGCAGCGATCTGCTGCGCCACGACCATCGAAGCGCCACCGACCCAGCACGAAAACACGTTGCGCCCGCTTTCCTTTGCGAGGCTGCTTATTTCGTCGGCAACCTCGGCACCCGGGGCGAATGGCGACGGCGAACAAACCGTCATGACGGCGTCGGTGTTGCGGTCGGCGAGAACTGCAGCCAGCGCCTCAGCCCATCCTGAAGGCCGGATCGCCAGCGGCAGGGCCAGCGGATTGCCAAGGCTGGCTTTGGTCTGCAGCACCCCGGCGAGTTGCTGCACGGTCTCCTTTTCCAGCGTGGCGAGGTGGCCGCCCTTGAGCAACAGCGCATCGGCGGCCATGCGGCCCAGCCCGTGCCCGTTCGCCAGAATGGTCAGGCGCTCGCCGCTCATCGGCTTCAGGCGCGCCATTGCCTCGGCTGCTTCGAAAGCGTCCCCCAGCGTGGCGATGCGCACCCAGCCGGCACGGCGCAGCGCCGCCTCGTACACGTCGTCGCTCCCGAAGCGCGCCCCGCCCGGCCGCCCCGACCCGGCCCGGTCGCCGCGAATGGCGACCACCGGCTTGTTGCGCGCCGCCGCGCGGGCCGCCGACATGAACTTGCGCCCGGCGGCGATGCTATCGAACTGGACCAGGATGCGCTCGGTGCCTGGGTCCTCGGCGAGCCAGTCGAGCACATCGGCGAGGTCGATATCGATGCCGGCCCCGAGGTGGATCACGGCCGAAAAGCCGATCCCCTTGCTTGCCGCGCGATCGACCACGGCGGTGGCAACTGCGGTCGACTGGGTAATCAGGGCGATTTTCCCGGGCAGGGCGGCGATCGGCGAGACGCTGGCGTTGAGGCCAAGTGCCGGCACCATGAACCCGCCGCTGCCCGGTCCGAGCACGCGGATCAGCCGCGGCCGCGCCGCCGCGAGGATGGCCTTGCGCAGCGCCGCGGCGTCACCGTTGCTCTCCTTTTCGCGCAGCGACGGGCCGATGATCACTGCCCGCGTTCCGCGCTCGCCAAGCTCGGCGATTATCTCCGGGATGTGTTCAAGCCGGGCGCAGATGACCGCCAGGTCGAGCACCCCATCCGTTGGCTCGAGCCGGATGCGCGATCCCAGCTTGAAACGCGAGCGCTGGGAGACCGCCACGGCAACGACCGGCCCGGCGAAGCCGCCCGTCTCGAGATTACCCCGGACGATCTCGGCGTAATGACTCTGCTCCTCGGGTTCGGCAACCACCGCGACGGATTTCGGGCGAAACAGGAATTCGAGATTTCGGACAGTCATGAATATTTCGCAGTGTAGGCGAGGCGAAGGCGCATGTCATCGACCGTTACAAAGGCAATGAAAAAGTCGCACAGACGCTCGCGGCCGCCGGGTCTAAATTGGCTCCACCGTCAGCCAACCAAGGAGACATCATGGAGAAAACAAAGAGCAAGGCCAAGAAATTCCTCAAGCTCGACCGGCTGGGCCAGCGCATCGCCCACGCCCAGAAGTATTTCACACGGCAGCGCAAGGAGCGCGCCGCACGCGCCTTCGAGCGGAGCATGCTGCAGGCGGGCTAGGCACCAGCAGAGGGAATCCCCGGCGCGACTTCGGCCACCTTCGGATTCAGCACCCGCACTTCACGCTGCGGGAAGGGAATCTGGATGCCGTTCTTACGAAATGCGCGCCAGATGGCGAGGTTGACGTCCGATGTGACGTTGCCCTTTCCCTCCTCGGGGTCGGCGATCCAGAAGCCGAGCTCGAGGCTGATGCTGCTGTCGCCGAACATCGTCAGCAGCACGCGTGGTTGCGGATCGGCAAGGACGCGCGACTGTGACGCAGCAGCCTCGGTCATCAGCTGCATGGCCAGTTCGAGATCGGTATCGTAGGCAACGCCTACCGTGGTGGCGAGGCGGAGCCGGTTATCCGAATATGTCTGATTCTGCACGACGTTGGCGATCAGCGCCTCGTTCGGCACGAGAAACTCGGTGCCGCCCGGGTTCTTGAGCACCGTGTAACGCGTCGTGATCTGCGTCACCTGGCCACTGTCGGCACCCACCTGCACGACGTTGCCCAGGCGGATCGAACGGTCGAGAAGGATGATGAAGCCCGAGACATAATTGCTGGCGATCTTCTGTAAACCGATGCCGAGGCCGACACCGAGCGCACCGGTAAATACCGAGAAGGCGGTCATGTCGATGCCGGCCAGCGACAGGCTGGTGACGATCGCGGCCACCGTCAGCAAGGCTTTCGCGACACGCACGGCAACCATCCTGACGCTGGAATCCAGGGTCTGGACTCGCATCAGGCGGGCTTCGATGATGCCGGCGATCCACAGCGCGACGATGACGGTCAGGGAGACTGTGAGCAGGCCATGAAGGATCACCCACAGATTGACACTCTGCTTGCCGAGCACGAAATCGACCTGTTCCATGGCGTCGATCACATGCGGCAGGAGATCGGTGATATAGAGGGCCAACCAGCCCCAGACCAACGTGGCGATGATGCGCTCCCAGGTTGTCAGCCAGGTGGCCCTGGGAAAAGCCTGGCGCAGCACGAAGACCACGGCGCGTACCAGCGCCAGCGAACCGAGTAGCGGCATCGCCAGCTTGAGCAGGTTCACATGGATGAAGTTGTCCAGGGCCAACCGGGCGGCGCCGACCAGCAACATCGCGCACAGCGGAAAAGCCAGGCGCGATCCGGCATCCCGGAGGCGCCCCGCCCCTTCTTCGTGACGGGCCCGCCACCAGCGCTCGATCAGCCAGGCCGCGCTGAGACAGCCGGCGAGGGCAAGCACCTGCCAGACGAAATCCGGATCGCGAACATCGGCGAGGATGTCACGGAAAAGCTGGAGCGCGGGGTTTTTCTGGGTCATGCCTTCCGGTCCAGGACTGCGGCGAAAAAGCCGTCGGTATGGTGCCGGTGGGGCAGCAGGCGCAAGGTATCCCCCTCGGTGGTGATGCCATGCTTGGCGAGCACGTCCGCCGCAGGCGTCAGCGAGAACTCGGGATGCGCGGCGAGAAAGGCGTCGACGATGGCCTCGTTCTCCGCTGCCAACAGGCTGCAGGTGGCATAGACCACCCGCCCGCCCGGGCGCGCGAGCCGGGCGGCGGCTTCGAGGATGGCCGCCTGCTTGACCGCCAGTTCGAGCACCGATTCCTCGCTCTGCCGCCACTTCAGGTCCGGGTTGCGGCGCAGCGTGCCGAGGCCGGAACACGGGGCGTCGACCAGCACGCGGTCGACCTTGCCGGCAAGGCGCTTGATCCGGGTGTCGCGTTCGTGCTCGATGCGCACCGGGTGCACATTGGACAGGCCGGAACGCGCCAGGCGCGGCTTGAGCCGGGCCAGGCGCTTGTCGGAAACGTCATAGGCATAGAGGCGGCCGGTGTTCTTCATCAGGGCGCCGAGAAGCAGCGTCTTGCCGCCGGCGCCGGCACAGAAATCGACCACCATCTCGCCGCGCTTCGGTTCCATCAGGTAACCCAGCAACTGACTACCCTCGTCCTGGACTTCGAACGCCCCTTCGAGGAATAGCGGATGCGTCGCCAGCGCGGGCTTGTCGCGCAGGCGGATCGCCATCGGCGACAGGGAACCCGGCACGGCAGCGATCCCGTCGGCGGCGAAACGCTCGAGCACCGCCTCGCGGCTCGCCTTCACCGTATTGACCCGCAGATCGAGGGGCGCCGGCTGGTTCAGTGCGTCCGCCAGGCGCAGCACCTCGTCGGCGCCGAACTGGTTTTCCAGCCGGTCGTACAGCCAGTCCGGCAGATCGCAGCGGACTGCAGGCCGGAAGTCGGCCTCGGGCATCGCCTTGGCCGCCGCCAACCACTCTTCCTCACTGACCCGCAGCACCGGCGCCAGTTCGCGCTGGCTCCAGCCACGGGTGACGCCCAGCGCCACCAGCAGTCGGGCGCGGTCCGAGAGCTTGCCGGCGCAACGCGCCTCGATGCTGCGTCCGCGCCGCAACACGGCAAACACGGTCTCGGCGACGAAGGCACGGTCGGCATGCCCGAGCTGGCGATGCTCGCGGAAATAGCGCGACACAACCGCATCCGCCGGGTAGTCGAAGCGCAGCAGCTGGCCGAGCACGGCTTCGGCATGGGCGAACAGGGCGGGGGTGAAGCGGGCTTTCATTGGTCAGGCCTCCTGCCGGGCCGTCCCAAAGGAGGCCGGCCCCCCTCGGGGGGCAACGAACAAAGTGAGTATGGGGGTCGTTTCATTCTATGTCCGTGGCGACCTGCTCGAAGCTTTCGCCCTTTTTATCCGTAAAGCGGATTTTAACCGGCAAGCGCTCGCGGTCCAGCGCGATCCAGATCTCCGTGACGTTGTCGGTCATCGCCCGCAGATGCAGGGTGCGGAAGCGACCTGCCGGCGTCTCGATTACCTCCTGGCCCAGCGAATCGACCGCGTAAAGCTCGTACTTCTTGCCGGTGACCACGCCGAGCACGCTGCCCTCGGGCAGGCTGCCGAGGAAGGCCAGCTGGTAGTTGAGTGAGAGCAGGTCCTGGCTGCCGGGCGCGACCGGGCGTACGCTGCGGTCGCGGGAGAGTCGCACTTCCCCGGTCGACCAGTCGAAATCGGCATTTTCGTTGGCATCCTTGCCATTCTTGAGGCTGCGGTAGCGTTCCGGCTGCAGGCCGCCAGCCACCATGCGTCCCGAACTCTCGGTCTCGATGCGGATCGGCTTGAACAGCGAAACCAGCCCGCTGGTTTCGGTGATGCCGGTCAGGCGGTAGCGGCCGTCTTCACTGAATTCCCAGCGATGCTCGGCGCGACCGACCTGGAGGCCGAGCGATTCCTTGAAGATCGCGAAGCGGACGGTGCCGCTCGCCGGCAGGAGCGGCTTGGCGGGTTGCTGTCTGGTCATGGTCGGTGGCGATGGGCTTCCATTGGTGGGGGCGGCACCCGCGTCGTTTGCCTCAGGTTCATCCGCTTCGGGTTCGACCGGCACTACCCGGGCGGCAGGCGTTGCTGTCGCCAGCCGGCGGGGTTTTGCCGGCTTGGTCATGGCCGGCACTTCAGGCTTGGGTGCGGCGAGCGCCGCCGGCGGTGGCTGCGGCAACGGCCTGAGCTCGGCGCGCAGGGGTGGCGGTTCGGGCCCGCCGCCGAACAATTCGACATCCATCCCGACCAGTGCCGCGGCATGGATGGCGAGCGAGCCGAAGAGCGCCGCCAGCAGCGCTACCGGCATCGCCGCTCAACGCTCCGCGGGCGCGACCAGCACGGCGTCGCCGGCGCAGTCGGCGGCAAGCCGGACCCGCCCGTTCTCGACACGCAGCCGGTCTTCGGCAAACCAGCGCACGGCCTGCGGATAGACCCGGTGCTCCTGGCCCAGTACGCGCGCGGCAAGCGTCGCTTCGTCGTCACTGTCGAGCACCGGTACCGCCGCCTGGATGATGACCGGGCCATGGTCGAGGGCCGGGGTCACGAAGTGCACGGTGCAGCCATGGACGCGCACGCCCTCGTCAAGCGCCCGGCGGTGAGTGTGCAGCCCGGGAAAGGACGGCAACAGCGAGGGATGGATATTCATCATGCGCCCGGCGTAATGGCGCACGAAGGGATCGCCCAGGATGCGCATGAACCCGGCCAGCACCACGAGATCGGGTGCAAATCCGTCGATGCATTCGGCCAGCGCGGCATCGAAGGCATCGCGCTCGGAAAATGCCCGGTGGTCGATGTAGTGGGCGGTGATGCCTGACCTTTCGGCGGTTTCGAGACCGCTGGCATCTGGGCGGTTGCTGATCACGGCGACGATTTCGACGGGCAAGGTGCCTGAGTCGCGGGCGGCGATCAGCGCCTCCATGTTGCTGCCGCGACCGGAAATCAGGATGACGATTCTTTTCATTTGAGAAAGCCCACAGGCAGGAAAATGGTGGAGACGACCGACTGGCCGACCCGTGACAGGCCGCGGCCATTGCGGTCGGCGACGACGGTCGCCATCAGGTCGAGCAGGCCGATTTCGCGGCCGAATTCGCGTTCGAAGGAGAGGTTGCGGTTGGCCGGATCGAGCTCGTTCGACAACAGGTAGAGCTGGCCGGCGCGGTCGCGGTCATCGGCGAGCTTCCAGACGGCAATTTCCATGTTGCGCGCGCAGTTGTAGAGCTTCTGTTCGTTGAGCGAATCAAGGATGTAGAACTCCTCCTTGTGCTCGAAGGCGGCGTCGGTCATGGTGAGCAGCCCGAACATCAGCGCCGCCACGCGGTCGCCTTCGTAACTCTCGCTGAAGGCCAAGGCCGCCGCCTGGCCCTCGCGCAACCCGCCGAGTTCGGGCAGGCTGCGGAGCTTGCGGTTCACGAGCCGGGCGAGCGCCGCCTCGCGGCTGTCCATGCCTGCCTTCTTCCATTCCCGGGGGTTCCGCTTGTAGAGCTTGTCGGCAATGCGCATCAGGCCGTCCTGCACTTCGCTGCGTACCGTATCGGCGATGCGGTCGACCTCGGTCTTGGCCAGGTATTTCGCATCCACCGTCGACTGGGTCCGGCCATCCTTCCCCATCTTCGTCGCACATCCGGCCAGCGACAAAATGAGGAGAACGACCAGCCAGCGCATCAGGCGTCCTTGCTTTTCAGGTAGCCGATGCCGATCGGGATCACCGACGAGATGAGGATGCCGACGATGATCAGGGACAGGTTCTGCTTGACCCAGGGCACGTTGCCCAGCCAGTAGCCCGCGAGGCACAGCGAGACCACCCAGCTCAGCGCGCCGACCAGGTTGAACATCGTGAACCGCGCATAGGACATCGCCCCGATGCCTGCGACGAAGGGCGCGAAGGTGCGGAAGATCGGCAGGAAGCGCGAGATCACCAGCGTCTTGCCGCCGTGCTTTTCGTAGAAGGCGTGGGTCTTGACCAGTGCGTCGCGGTTGAAGAAACGCGAGTTCTCCCAGTGGAAGACCTTGGGCCCGAGGAAGCGCCCGATCTGGTAATTGACGGTATTGCCAAGGATGGCGGCGGTGGCCAGTACCCCCATCAGCACGAAGATGTCCATGCCCCCCTCGCCGATCGCCGCCAGCGCGCCGGCCACGAAGAGCAGCGAATCGCCGGGGAGGAAGGGGGTCACGACGAAACCGGTTTCGGCGAAGACGATGAAGAACAGAATGCCGTAGATCCACAGCCCGTACT
>ERZ724517.1376-NODE-1376-length-13434-cov-3.401076_pt1 | contig 13434 bp, 13 predicted proteins | sample MGYA00376050_ERZ724517 | MGnify/ENA primary metagenome ERZ724517 (study PRJEB28724, sample SAMN07190886) | activated sludge metagenome | isolation source: activated sludge of sewage treatment plant in Hong Hong | place: USA: Christiansburg, Virginia | collected... | reverse complement strand
GCCGGGATCGACTTGTCAGGAAGGGCGAGGCCGCGGCTCGAGGCCATTCCTGTAATGATGTCCTTCATCGAAATGTTGCCGTCATCAAGAATGAAATAGGCTTCTCCCCCACGCCCTTTCGTGAGCGCGAGCTCAATCGCCTGCACAAGATTGTCGATGTAGGTTGTAGAAGTCATGGCCTTGCCGCCGCCGATCCACATCCATTGGCCGGATTTCGCCATTGCTTCTACCGCTGGCAAGAGCGTCGTATCCCCCGGACCCCAGATAAATCTGGGGCGAAGAACGATTGTTTCCATCCCGCCCGGCTCATTGGCAGCCCGCACGCGCAATTCTGCCTGAGCCTTGGTCGCGCAATATGGGAAGCGAGAGTTGGGCGAAAGCGGATAGGTCTCATCCGCATTGTGTATATCCTGACCATGCACAATGGCCGCTTCCGTGCCAATATGGATGAACCGCCTGATGCCTGCAGCCCGCGCGGCGTCAAGGACATGCTGAGTGCCGAGCACATTTGCTTCGAACCATGCATCACGCGGCCCCCACGCCTCAACAAAAGCGGCACAATGAACCACCGCCTTGCAGCCTTTCATGTGTGCGGGCTCCAATGACTCGAGATCACATCGTACCGGCTTGGCTCCCATGCCCATGATGGCGGCGTCGGACCGCTCGGACCGCGACATGGCTACTACCTTGTGGCCATGTGCGATCAACGCACGGGTCGCGGCACCACCGACGAACCCTGATGCTCCTGTCACGAATATCTGCATCAGTCGTCTCCCATTGGCCGCGGAAGCAGAAGCGCAAGCAACTTCGCGCGGCATTCCCCATCAATGATCCCATCGATCGTCGCCGGACGGAAGCGACGCTGGAAGGCCCGCACCGCGGCGAGGGAGTCTGTCACATCATAGCCGAACCGCTCAAGTGCCAACAGGAAGCCGGCATCGGTCCAGTGGGGATCCATAAGGTTTTTCGTCGGACTAGGCAGCGCCAGTCTCAGTCTAGCCAACCTGTCCCAAGGAAAGAGCTCGCCTGGATCATCCTTGCGGGCGGGCGCGATATCCGAATGGCCCACGACATTTCCGCGCGTAATGCGGTGACGCAGCGTCACTTCATGCATCAATCCGATAACAGCGTCGATCTGGGCAATGGGGAACGGCCGATACCCGAATTCGTGCCCAGGATTGACGATCTCGATCCCGACACTTGCCGAATTAACATCTGTAACCCCGCGCCAGAATGATTTCCCGGCATGCCAGGCACGCTTGCTTTCATCGACCATGCGCACGACCTGACCGTCCTCTGCGACCACATAATGCGCCGAAACCTTTGCTTCGGGATCGCTCAACCGCGCAATGGCAGATGCAGCATCCGGCATTCCGGTGTAGTGAAGGACAACCATCGTGATCGGCAGCACCCGCTCGTCGAAATTGGGCGAAGGCGTGTCGATGATCGCATTCATGATCGCTGCTCCGCCTCCTTCGCCTTGGCCGTCCTGATCGTGACAATCGCAACACCCATCATCACGATCACGCCACCGATTATCATGAGTGATGTCAACTTGGTTCCAAAATAAAGCGATGATGCGACAACCGCAATCACAGGCGAGACCAGTGACAGCGGGATCACGCTTGAAACCGGATGGCGCTGGAGCAGGAAGCTCATGGCGCCCTGCCCGACCACGGTAGACCCCAATGCAGAAAACAGAATCCAGCCAAAGGTCGAAAGCGGAATGTCTGCAAGGCCGGAAAAGCTCTCGGGCTCGAAATAAAAGGCGATTGGAAACAATATGATCGTCCCCATCAGGCCCACCCACGCATAGATTGTCAGCACCGGTGTGCCAATCAGCCTTCGCTGGATGAGGGAGCAAAATGCCCAGATCAGGCAAGACACGGCTGTCAATGCGATGCCCATCTGTTCATGCGCGGCAGCGGGATCGAAGACGAGCATCACAACGCCACCAAAGGCAAGTCCAATGCCGATTATGCGTGGCCCATGGATTCTCTCTCCTAGAAACATAACTGCCATGATCAGCGAAAACGGCACACCAAGCTGCCCGGCAATTGCGAGCGCGCTCACATTGTCTGACACCGCGAGCGAAAGATTCACGAAGATATAGAAGAGCGCGCCCGAAAGGACCCCAAGCAAGAGCAATTCGCGCATCTTGCCGGGAATGATCTTGAGCGCCGGCAAGCAAATGGCAAGGACCATCGCTTGTCGCAACCACGCCGCCGTCAGGGGCGAAACCAGATCGACGACCATCTTTACTGCAATAAGGTTGAGCCCCCACATGATATTCATCACACACGCAATCAAGATGTCGCGTGCCGTCAGCCCTTCCGGGTGGGCATACCGAGTGGCGTCCGAATGCATATCTTGCCCTTATCCGTATTCCGGGTGGATGATAACGGTTGCTATGCCGCGCGGATGGTTGCTCCGAAAAGCAGGAATGGCTCGGCGGGATCCGATGCTTGGATTGCGCCTCCACCGGAAGCAGCAAGTTTGTGCGCCAACCATGCTGCGGCGGCACGAGGCGCAAGTTTGTCCTCATCGACCTGACCAAGCAGCGCAAGGCGAAGTTCCGGATCCAGGACCAAGCGATCGCCTTCTGCGCGAATGGCAATTTCAGTTATGCCATTGGAGGTTTCTGCGCCAACGTCCAGACGGCCACCGCGAACAAGCGCGTCACCAGCGATGAGCGCCAGATTCAGAAGCAATTTTATCGCCGGCTTGGACAATGTGGCATCCTCAACGAGCCAACCGAGCTGAATGCGCCCCCCGCCGCCGAACAGGCCCTCTATCGCTGTCTTTGCCTCTCTCGCATCGACCTGATCGCCGAAGCCGCCAGCCGCTCCGAAAGCAAGACGAAAGAACTTCAATTTGTTGGCGGATGCGCGCGCACTGTCCGACAGCAATTCAAGCACTTTACCGCGCATTTCAGGGTCGTGTTCGTCCGCGAGAAGCTCAATGCCGTTGTTGAGCGCTCCAACCGGGCTCAACATGTCGTGGCAAAGCCTTGAACACAAGAGGCTCGCAAAATCGATTGCATCCATCGCCATGAAATCAAATCCCCCGCTCTGCAGCCCCATTGGCCGAAGCGCGCCGCTGTTGCAAGGCGGGCCCTTCAGTCCACGAGTTCAAGCGGAATCTCAAGGAGCGTTCCGGCACCCGTCGCGCGCCACGCACGCACATTTCCCTGCGCGATGATGAGCCATAGTTTCCCTACTTCGTTCGCCGCATCGCGGTCACAGGGAGACGGCTCTGGCCTGCCGTTGGGATGCGAGTGATACCAGCCGATCAGGTTCGGCCCCCCGCCACGTTGAGCCTTGTGTGCCGCAATCAGCGCAAGCGGATCGATTTCGAACGCACACGACGGGTCGGCGGCAACATTGGCACAGCTATGTGCTGCCGCGACATGTTCGCCCGATGTGCCAAACAGCAGCCCGCATATCTCGCGTTCGGGCGCGCTGGCTGCTTCAGCGAGCATTTGCGCCTGCAGCGCCCTTGATATTCGCAAAGCCATCGCCACATCCCTAGGCGATGACACAAGGGGGTTCCAGCGTGAACGCGACAATCACGGCCGAGATGGACGGATTGCAGCTGGATCGGGCGCCTACCGCACTTGTTCCCTTGCTTTCGCGTGAGCGGATCAAGACCCTGATAACATCAGGAGAGGTCCATTCGGCGGGCGTCGCAGTTCGTGATCCTTCCTCAAAGGCTCGCACTGGCACAGCCTATGACCTGACAATTCCTGAACCGCGCGAATCAACGGCCGAAGCGCAGGATATTCCGCTCGAAATTGTCTACGAAGACGATCACCTGCTGGTGGTGGACAAACCGGCGGGTTTGGTTGTTCACCCGGCTGCCGGCAACTTCGATGGGACATTGGTCAACGCCCTGCTATATCACTGCAGAGGACGGCTTTCTGGCATTGGTGGAGTGGCGCGTCCCGGTATCGTGCACCGAATAGACAAGGACACTTCGGGGCTCTTGGTCGTGGCCAAGACTGACCGAGCACATGAAGGACTGGCAAAGCAATTTGCCGCGCACAGCATCGAACGGCGCTATCTGGCTATCGCCAACGGAGTTCCCAATCCGACGAACGGAACAGTTGACGCTTCACTGGCCCGATCGCCGCTGAATCGCAAGAAAGTGGCGATTGTCGAGCCTGATCGGGGCAAAAGGGCCGTGACTCATTACCGCCTGTTGGAGCCACTCAGAGATGCGGCGCTGATAGAATGCCAGCTTGAAACAGGTCGCACGCATCAGGTGCGCGTACACATGGCCTCCATTGGTCACGCACTGCTGGGCGATCCGGTCTATGGCCGGACCAGACCGACGCACCGCGAGCTTCTGAAGGACCTGGGGTTCCATCGTCAGGCCCTTCACGCCGCAGTGATCGGTTTTGTTCATCCGGTTGATCGTAAAAATTGCAGGTTCGAAAGCAAAATTCCGGAGGATATGCAGAGACTGTTCAGCATTCTTCGTGTATAAGAGGATCAAGTAAGCGCTCCGTCATCAAGATTGAGGCGCAGGGAGAAGTAGTTAAAATGGCTGCAAAATCAGTCGCTGTGAAATCGAATGTTCCTGCCACAATCCCGACCCTCGGGAGTGAGGCTGGTCTCAATCGCTATCTGGCCGAAATCCGGAAGTTTCCGCTGCTTTCGCCGGAAGAAGAATATATGCTCGCCAAGCGTTTTCAGGAACATCAGGATCCTGAAGCGGCTGCGAAGCTTGTCACGAGCCACCTTCGTCTCGTCGCGAAAATCGCCATGGGATATCGCGGTTACGGTCTGCCGGTGAATGAGCTGATTTCTGAAGGCAATATTGGCCTCATGCAGGGTGTGAAAAAGTTCGAACCCGATCGTGGGTTTCGTCTGGCGACCTATGCCATGTGGTGGATCAAGGCTTCCATCCAGGAATTCATCTTGCGTTCCTGGAGCCTCGTCAAGATCGGCACGACGGCCGCGCAAAAGAAATTGTTCTTCAATCTCAGAAGGATGAAGAGCAATCTTGCTGCGTTCGAAGATGGCGACCTGCGCCCCGAAGACGTGAAGAAGATCGCAAAGGATTTGGGCGTAACCGAAGCCGAAGTGGTCAGCATGAACCGCCGCATGGCCAATGGCGGAGATACCTCGCTCAATGTCTCGCTCAATGAAGACGGCGAAGGGCAGTGGCAGGATACGCTCATGGACACCGGTCCGCTGCAGGACGAAGCCTATGCGGATGCCGAAGAGCGTGTCGTGCGTCATGCCTTGCTGGCTGAAGCCATGACCACGCTCAACCCGCGCGAGCAGGATATTCTCACGGAGCGTCGGCTGGTCGAAGACCCGAAAACCCTGGAAGAACTGAGCCAGACCCATGGCGTGAGCCGTGAGCGGGTACGGCAGATTGAAGTGCGCGCGTTCGAGAAGCTGCAAAAGGCAATGATGCGGTTGGCCGGCGAGAAAAAGCTCCTCCCCGCTTAGCCAGTATTCGAGGCTTCTTTGGGATCGGATGGGGTTGTGCCGGGCATGCACTGGTCCGGCGACCTCGGCATTTCCCGACAATCCCATAGGCTCTTTTCCTGCCCTTTCCCGGTCACCTGATAGCTGAACAGCGCGGAACCTCGCTTGGCCCGAAACTCGCCGATGCTTGCGGGCGATCCGCCCCTGCGCCACCCGAGAACAGTGCAACGCGCGCGATCCCCGCAAAGCGATCTGGCAACTAGAACATAGCTCCCGGGCGCCCGGTTCAGGTCAAGCGTCAGCGCAAACAGGCCCTTGGCCTCGTCCGAAGCTGCCAGAGAATTTCCCTTGAGACTCACCTGGCCACTTGCAGATTGCTGCAAAGGCTCTGGCCCTGGATGGTTTGGGCCAAGTTTCTGCAATCGAGCGACAAGTGCGAGGATGTCCGCATCATCGGGCTTTGGCATGACAAAAGCGCCATTCTCTGCCGGGACATGGGCCGGAGACAAGGCGGCGAGCTTTGCTTCCAATGGCTCCGTTGGCGCCGGAGGCCGACGCAAAGCGGCCCGTTGGCCCCAAAAGCCGCGAAAACGGAAAAACAGATGCGAGCCTACTCGCGCAATCTTGTCGAGCGAGCCGCTCCAGTTCGGGACGACCCAATCGGTGTGATAGTGGGTGGCAAGGCCAACCGATGAGTCGACTGTTCCACTAAGTGCCAATTCGGCAATGGCCTGAGCCCTTTTCCACGCCTTTTCAGATGGCGACCGTCGCGCGAGGGCGCCATCGCATGTAAAGGTGAACTGGCATCCGGTTGTGCGGTCCTCGCCCTGGAAAACAACTCCACACACCGACTTCGGAAATGCCGGGTGCATCAATCGGTTAAGCACCACTTGCATGACACTGCGCTGTCCGGCGGAATCGTCTCCAGCCTCATACCAGGCGGCGGACGCCAGACAGTCGCGGGCCCTCTCGAAATCGGGATTCTTGCGCCCGAAATGATAGGGCAAGGATCCAACAAGTGGTCCCTTGGCAAATGGGATTGCTGCGTTGATGGCCAGCGCTCTTTCAGGGGTGATCCGAAGCAGCTCAACAGGAGCGACTTCAGGTGGCTGTCCAGCGACGATCGGAGCTATTCTGGATGGCGCCACGGACTGAAGCGTCGGCAGAATTAGAATCAACAGAATGAAAGGCGCCGCCAGGACAGACACAACAAGCAAGACCCGGCTTGCGGAGTTCAGTTTCCGCCAAGCCGCGTGATATTTTTGGCTCTGGCCAACAACGAATGCGCAAATGGTCACAACCCAACCGTTATCGCATCCCATGGGCGGCGGCTCCAATCAAATTTCAGATTCAGCTTCAGACACTGCCCATGCCAAGGAGGACTTGCGCGGCGGTGACAGCACAGTTTAGGTGACGGAATGGCAGTGCGCAGAAACAAGAACTTGATCCGCCGTGCGAGCGGGACACTTGGCCGGGGCTTACTCTACTTCATCGTCGGCTCGATCCTCTGGGTCGTCGTTTACAAGTTCGTGCCGCCCCCAATTACACTCACGATGATGGGCGATGTGCTGTCCGGCCACAGCCTGCACAAGGATTGGATGAGCCTTTCAGCAATGGACCCGGACATGGCCCGCGCAGCCATTGCCGGGGAGGATGGAAAATTTTGCACACATGGCGGATTTGACCGCGAGGCGATCCTCAAGGCCGCAGCCCGAAATGCCCGTGGCGGTCGCATTCGAGGCGGATCGACGATCAGCCAGCAAACGGCCAAGAACGCGTTTCTCTGGCAGGGCGGCGGCTTCTTCAGAAAGGGCCTTGAAGCCTGGTTCACCCTCCTGATCGAAACTGTGTGGGGAAAAAGACGGATCATGGAAGTCTATCTCAACATCGCGGAAACCGGCATTGGCACTTATGGAGCCAACGCGGGCGCACAGCGCTATTTCGGGCACGACGCGAGTGACCTGAGCCCGACGGAAGCAGCGCGGATCGCGGCGATCTTGCCACTCCCCAAAAAGCGCGATGCCGTGAGTCCGACAGGATTTACCAGGCGTCACGGCAATAGGCTGGCGGCTAATGTCAGTGTTGTAAGGCGCGATGCGCTCGACGCCTGTCTGCGCTAAGGCACTTGTATTTATGACGATTTGCATCGGATGACGGGCGCGTTGGTGTATTGGTGCAACGGTCAGCCTACAGTTTGAGCCAGAGGGAAGTAGCAAGGGATGATTAGAAACCTCTTATTGGGCGTTGCCATTCTGAGCGCCGCCTTTTTTGGAACCATGGCCCAGGCGCGCGACCTCGTCATTCACGCTGGCACTTTGTTGGACGGCGTTTCCCGTAGCCCGAAATATCAAGTATCTATCCTCGTTCACGATGATCGCATCACAAATGTGGTCGCGGGATTTGTGAAGCCCGCGGGAGCCAAGATCATCGATTTGTCCGGCGAGACGGTGATGCCCGGATTTATCGATTGCCATGTCCATATGTCCGCGCTCCTGCCGAGCCGCGCTAACGCACTGGAATATGCCTTCACGCACAACGACATCGATCGCGCGTTCGACGGCGCACGCTTCGCGAGCGCCATGCTCCAGCAAGGGTTCACCAGCGCGCGCGATGTTGGCGGCGGGGATGAAACGGTAGCGCTCCGAAATGCGATATCTGAAGGGAAGTTGGCTGGACCGCGCCTTTGGGTTTCACTTGAACCGCTTGGCCCCACCGCGGGCCATGGAGATATCCGCAGCGGCCTCGATGCGCGACTCGATCATCCGGCTTGGTCCAATGGTGTCGTGGATGGCGTCGAAATGGCCCGTTTACGCGTGAGGGAGCACAAGCGCCGCGGGGCGGACCTGATTAAGATCACGCCTTCCGGCGGCATAGCCTCGACGGGCGATGATCCCCGCCAGCAACTGATGACAGATGCCGAGATACAGGCTGCGATCGAAACCGCTCACGCAAACGGTATGAAGGTCGCAGCCCATATCTATCCATCCGGAGCAATCGACGTTGCGGTTCGCGCCGGCGTCGATTCAGTCGAACATGGCTCGTTCGCAAGCGAACAGACGCTGGAGCTGATGAAAGCCCGCGGCACTTACCTCGTGCCGACCCTGACCGTCTATGATGTCTTTTATGTCACCGCTCGTGACCATCCGGAACTGCTGCAACCGGGCACTGCTGCAAAGGAACTCGCCAACGACCTTCTGCCGGTCAAGAATTTTCCTTTGGCTCTTCGATCAGGTGTAAAAATTGCCTATGGCAGCGACATTGGTGAAGGCGACCACGCGACCGAGTTTCGTTTGATGATCGCAGCCGGAATGTCACCTTTGGAGGCATTGTTCACAGCAACGCGAAATGCGGCCGATCTGATTGGCGCGGCAACCGATATCGGGTCGATCCAACCCGGCCGATATGCAGACTTGGTTGCTACGATGGGCAATCCGCTTTCGAACCCTGCGCAATTCGGCAAGATAGATTTTGTCATGAAAGGCGGCGAAATTTACCGTGCCAACGGATCGCCGACACCCCAGCCCTAACGAGAACAGCCATCCGGTGGATCGCCGAACTGCAAATCAGAAAGGCAGTTTGAACCCCGGAGGCAGCGGCAGACCGCTGGTCATCTTGCTCATTTCTTCGGACGAAACGGCGTCAGCCCGGGTGCGAGCATCGTTGATCGCAGCAGCAATCAGGTCTTCGATGATTTGCTTTTCCGATGGGTTGAGAAGGCTTTCATCGATCGTTACGCCCAAAATGCGGCCCTTGGCCGTAGCGCGAATCTTGACCAGTCCGCCGCCAGCGATGCCCTCAACCTCAATGGAATCGAGATTGGCCTGCGCCTGCCCCATTTGTTCCTGAACATTCTGGGCCATCTTGATGATATCATCGAGCGACTTCATGCAATCACACTCCGTTGTTCCTGGCGGTCAAAATCAATCAGTTGAGCATCCGGGAATGCACGCATCGCGGCCATGACCGCAGGATCGGCGAGGATCGCATCCCGTGCCTCATTTTCGCGCTGGCGATCCTGATCAAGCAGCGATGGCGCGGCACGTTCCTCGGACAGCTGAACCTGCCAGGCCAGACCCGTGAGTGATTTGAGTGCCGTCACCAAGTCCCGCGCGAAATCGTCGGGGAGCATTTTGACGACAGCCAGCTCAAGCTCAGGCGGCGCATATCGCAGCAGCCCTGTGAAATCATGAAGCTGCTGCCCCATATGCGGCTTTCCGTTGCTCTCAAGCATCAAAATCAGGGCGGGAAAGTCCTTCGGGACAGGATGCAGGGCCGCGTTTGGAGCGCCAACGGCCTGTGGAACCGATTGCGCTTGCACTGCCACCGTTTGCCCGGCTTCAAGTTTGCGCGCGAGTTCGCCCGGATCGGGCAACTGGCTCGCGTGAATGATCCGCAGCAGTGCCATGTCTGCCGCCTCGCCCGGATGCGCGGCACGAGAAACCTCGTCGTGCCCCTTCAGAAGCAGCTGCCAGATGCGATGCAGCATGGCGAATGAGAGGCTGGAGGCCCAGCCTTCAAGAGCATCCCGCTCTTCCGCTGACTGGGTTGCGTCAACAGGAGCGCCGACTTTTGCAAGCGTCGTCCGGTGGGTCAATTCAAGCAATCCGCGCAGCACGGCAGCAGGTTCGACGCCGAGATCACGCTGCTCCTGCAGGGCAGCAAGCGCACTGGCACTGTCGCCAACCAGCAACGTGCCGAACAGCTTGCGAATGACGCCGCGATCCGAAAGGCCAAGCATATCTCTCACCTGGCGGGCCGAAACTGCCCCCCCGCCATCCAATGCCGCATGGGCAATTGCCTGATCCAGGATCGACAAGCCATCGCGGACCGAACCTTCCGCGGCACTTGCGATGAGCGCTAGTGCTTCGTCTTCGGCCATTACGTCTTCGGATTTGACGATGGCAGCAAAATGCCTTGCAAGTGATTCAGCTGAAATCCGCCGCAGGTCGAAGCGCTGACAGCGTGAGAGCACCGTGACCGGAACCTTGTTGACTTCCGTCGTTGCAAACAGGAACTTCACATGCGGCGGCGGTTCTTCGAGCGTTTTCAGAAGCGCATTGAAGGCGTTCTTGGACAGCATGTGAACTTCGTCGATGATGTAGACCTTGTAGCGCGCCGAAACCGCAGCATAGCGCACGGCTTCGATAATTTCGCGGACATCGTCAACGCCTGTATTTGACGCCGCGTCCATCTCAACCACGTCCATGTGCCGACCTTCGGCAATCGCGACACAGGCTTCGCATGCGTTGCAGGGATCGATTGTCGGTCCCTTTTCGCAGTTCAAAGCCTTGGCAATGAGGCGCGCTGTCGATGTCTTCCCTACCCCGCGAACGCCAGTCAGAAGGAATGCATGTGCCAGCCGATCCCGCTTGATGGCATTGCCCAGCGTGGTGACCATCGCATCCTGGCCAATGAGCTCGCCAAACCGCTGTGGCCGGTATTTGCGAGCGAGGACGCGATAGGCGCCCGACGGCTTTGGCTGAGGCGGTTCACCAAGATCGAATGATTCTGACATAGTCCCACTCTATGCACAGCACGGGCCTTTGTCGAAGGGGGAAAGTAGGAGCCGGGCGACCCGATACGAATTCGTTGTGGCTGCTTCCTTCCGGACCTGACCAGGTTGGCGAGTGCACCGTCCGCCCGACTCCCGCCGCGCATATGGTCGCAGCGGCGGCAAAAATCAACGTCCCTGCATGTTCCGGCTTTCCGGCGGGATTCGCACAGTCAGGCCATCGAGTTCCGCGCTCAGAAGAATCTGGCAGGCCAATCGGCTGTGGCGGGTGGCGCAGGCGGCAAGGTCAAGAATATCCTCTTCCTCGTCACTTGCCTTGGGAAGCCTGGAAAACCATTCAGCATGGACGATCACATGACATGTCGAACAGGCCATCTGGCCTTCGCACGTCCCTTCGAGGGGCTGTCCTATTCCCTGTCCAACCTCGAGCAGGGATACACCGTCCTGCCCCTCAGCCTCAGAGATTGTCTGCCCATCGGCGCTTTCGAAACGAACGCGCATCATGCCGCGATGGCCATCTGTCCGTCTGCGGCATGGAAGATCAGCCTCAGCGCTTCACGAAGCTCCGCCACCGTGGTGTAACGACCAAAGCCAAGCCGGATCGAGGAACGTGCGTCGCGGTCATCCAACCCGATGGCCTTCAAGACGTGGCTCGGTCGGCCAGACCCGCTTGCACAAGCAGAGCCCGCCGAAAAGGCAATCATGCGCAATTCCGAAATCAGCCGCGAGGCATCAAGCCCGTCTCGCCTCAAGTTGAGGTTGCCCTTGTAGCGCGGCGTTGTGGCACCGTTGATTATCCAGCCCTTCGGCAACATGCTGATGGCCACGTTCCAGAGCTGCTGGACATGGATCGCATCGGCCTCCAGTCGCTGTTGGGCGACCTTCGCTGCCACGCCAAATCCGGCGCACAGCGCCGGGGAGAGTGTACCTGAGCGAAGCCCACCCTCCTGCCCGCCGCCATAGAGGAGCGGTTCCAACTGGATGCCATTGCGCACCCAAAGGGCGCCAATGCCCTTGGGTCCATGAATCTTGTGCGCGCTGATCGCAATCAGGTCCGGCCCGTCAGGAATGTCCATCCTCCCGAAGCCTTGAACAGCATCGCACAGGAACAATGCGCCGGCTTGATGCGCAGCCTCAGCCAATTCGGAGATCGGCTGAATCACGCCGATTTCATTGTTGACCAGCATCGTCGAAACCAGCTGAGTACCCTTGGGAATTTTGAATCCAGAGGCAAGCAGCCCGTCAGCTCCAACGGGCAAGAGCGCAACCTTGCGGCGGTCCTTCTGGAGCCATTGTGCCGTATCCCGAACGGCTGCATGTTCAGTTTCGGCAATCAACAGACCCCCGCGACCCGGAATTCCGCGCAGGGCCCAGTTCAGAGCCTCAGTTGCTCCGCTCGTGAAATAGACCCGCCCCCCCTTTGGCAGTAGCTCGGCAATCGCTTCGCGCGCCAATTCAATTGCAGCTGCAGCTTCCCTGCCCAGCTTGTGGGCCGAATGGGGGTTGGCAAATTTTTCGTCCAGCCAAGGTCGCATGGCAACGCGGACTTCGGGTGCAAGGGGGGTCGTTGCCTGATAGTCGAGATATATGGTCACGGGGAGATACGTTTCCACGCCTCGATGAAGCGGTAAATGTCTGCACGGCTCGTGTCAGGGCCAAAACTTGCACGGACTGTCTCACCGGCCTCGGTTTCGTTCCAACCTTGAGCCGCGAGCACACGGCTCGGCTTCAATGTTCCGGACGAACAGGCACTTCCGGCCGACACCGCGATGCCCGCCATATCGAACTGGATCAGTTGTGCCGAGGCAGGTTTGCCAGGCATCCGATAGCTTGCGATGGTCGCAATTCTTGAGCTCGATTTTGAGACAATCACTCCTCCCGCCCCTTCTATCGCCCCATCGAGATGTGACCGGAGATCGGCGGCCCGTGACAGCCACGCGCGGCTAGCTTCACAAGCCGCTGCAAATCCCATTGCCCCCGGGAGGTTCTCAGTTCCCGCCCGATAGCCTTTTTCCTGTCCACCGGAAGGTGTGATAAGGCCAAGATCCCGGACCAGGAGCGCACCAATGCCGGGCGGCCCGCCAAGCTTGTGCGCGGAAACGGCAATGATGTCGGCATCGGGCAATGTCAGCTTGCCGGCAGATTGGGCACAATCAGCCAGCAAGATACCGTCAGCCTGGCGCACGACGGCTCCCAGCTCTTCAAGCGGCTGGATGACACCTGTTTCATTGTTAACGTGCTGGATCGCTACCAGGGGTTGCTTGGCGCCCAGCGCCGCCAGTCGGCCGAACAGCGCGTCACGCGCGACAAGACCATCAGTGGCGACCGGCAGGAAATATGCTTCCGGCGCCGAACGATGGACGGCATCGTGCTCGACGGCCGACACGATGAACGCATCGGCTACGCTTCGACAAGGCGCAAAGCTCAGGGACTCGGTGGCGCCGCTGGTGAAGTTCAACTCATGCCCCCATCCCAGAGCGG
>ERZ724517.1374-NODE-1374-length-13459-cov-4.453521_pt1 | contig 13459 bp, 9 predicted proteins | sample MGYA00376050_ERZ724517 | MGnify/ENA primary metagenome ERZ724517 (study PRJEB28724, sample SAMN07190886) | activated sludge metagenome | isolation source: activated sludge of sewage treatment plant in Hong Hong | place: USA: Christiansburg, Virginia | collected... | reverse complement strand
TTCTGGGCAACGATGGTGCCCTGTTTCGGATCAGCCTGATCATCTTCGGCCAGCAGTTCGAACTTGATCTTGGCGCCGCCGATTTCGAGCGCCTGTGCATTCAGTTCTTCGATGGCGAGCTTGGCGCCGTTCTCGTTGTCCTTACCCAGGTGCGCCTGCGGGCCGGTCATCGGTGCCACGTGACCGAGCTTGACCGTCACTTCCGGCTTCGGCGGCGGGGGCGGCGGAGCGGCTGGTGCAGCGGCTGGCGCCGGGGCAGCCGCCTGTGGCTTCGGCTCTTCCTTCTGACCGCAACCGATCACGGCGATGGACGCAGCCAGCGCAAGGGTAATACCAGGAAAACGAGAGAATTGCATGGATAGGTCTCCGATGTTGTTATTGCAAGAACACAAGGATAGCGCCGGAACATGCCGGTAGGGCAACGAAGCGAATGATTCTCCTCACCGCCAACCCGCTTGTCAACACAATACAGGGGGGCGATCTGTGGCCACAAAAAAGCCGGCAAAAACCGGCTTTTTTCGGGAGCGCAGAAGTATTACTTCAGGCTGAGGATCCACTTCACCAGTTTTTGCGACTCTTCCGGCGTCACCTTGTTCGGCGGCATCGGAACGGCACCCCAGTTGCCCTTGCCGCCCTTGATGACGGTTTCGGCCAGCTTGGCTTCAGCACCGGCTTGACCAGCATACTTCTTCGCAACGTCCTTGTAGGCCGGACCAACGACCTTCTTGTCGACGTTGTGGCAGGTCATGCAGTTCTTCGACTTGGCCAGTGCCTCGTCAGCCTGGGCAAGGCCAGCGGACAGGATGCCGGCAGCAGCCAGCAGGGATACGGTAATCAGTTTCATCTCTCTCGCTCCGTTCAACGGTTATGGGTAGGAAACGCCGATCTTAATCCACAAATCCGGGCTTGGAAACCACGTGAGTCAATTTTTCCAGGTCAATCCTGGTCGGCAAGGAATTAACGCCGACAGGTCCGCTTGAGTTGACGGCGCCAGCGTCCGGTTTGCATCACATCACTCTTGGTAAAACCTTCGGGTTCGTTCAGATCAGCTCAGTGCGGCCGTGAAGAAACCGCAAGCGCCGTGCCGGCCAGGACGAAAAGCCCGCCAAAAAAACGGTTCTGCACCCGCAGTGCACGCTCATCGTGCAACCAGCGGCCGAGACGGGAAGCTGTCAGTGCATAGACCGACATGACGACAATGTCGGTGGCACACAGGGTTGCCGCAATGAGCAGATACTGCGGAAGCTGCGGTGTGGCGGCGTCGATGAAGGGTGGCACCAGCGCGACGATGAAAACCAGTGCCTTGGGATTGCTCAGATTGACCAGCAAACCCTGCAGGAACAAACCGCGCCGGACTGGTGCCGCCTGCCCGGTATCCGGCGCTACGGGCAATGACCGCCATTTCTGCACGCCGAGCCAGACAAGATAGGCAGCACCCAGCAGCTTGAGAATCGAGAAAGCGGCCTCGGATGTTGCCAGCAAAGCGCCGAGCCCGAGCGCGACCACCGACAACTGGATCAACAGGGCACACTGCAGGCCAGCGATCAGCGCCAGGGCTGGCCAGTAACCATAGCGTGCGCCGGTACTCATGCTGGCAACCGCACCCGGTCCGGGGCTGACGGCGATCACGATCGCCGCCAGCAGAAAGCCGAACCAGGTTGCCAGTGTCACCGCATCACTTCTTGCGCTGAATCTGGGAAACGTCGCGTACGGCGCCCTTGTCGGCCGAGGTGGTCATCAGGGCATACGCCTGCAGCGCTGCGGAAACCACTCGATCACGGGCAACCGGCTGCCAGGCAGCATCGCCCTTGGCGTCCATGGCGGCACGGCGCTTGGACAACTCGGCATCGGTGACGGCGAGGTGAATGCGGCGCTTGGGGATATCGATCTCGATGGTGTCGCCATTCTCGACGAGGCCAATGGCCCCGCCATCAGCAGCCTCCGGCGAAGCATGGCCAATGGACAGGCCGGAAGTGCCGCCGGAGAAGCGGCCATCGGTCAGCAGCGCACAATCCTTGCCCAGTCCGCGCGACTTCAGGTACGAGGTCGGGTAGAGCATTTCCTGCATGCCAGGACCACCCTTGGGGCCTTCGTAGCGCACGATCACCACATCACCGGCGACGACTTCGCCACCGAGGATGCCGGCAACCGCATCGTCCTGACTTTCGTAAACGCGGGCTTTGCCGGCAAACACCCAATTCTCCTCATCCACGCCGGCCGTCTTGACGATGCAGCCATCGAGCGCGATGTTTCCGTAGAGCACGGCCAGGCCACCTTCCTGCGTGTACGCATTGGGCTGGTTGCGAATGCAACCGTGGGTACGGTCAAGATCAAGTTCGTGGTAGCGACGGTTCTGCGAGAACGCCACCTGCGTCGGCACGCCGCCCGGTGCTGCCTTGAAAAATTCGTGGACCTTGACGTCATGCTCGCGAATCACATCCCAGCGGTCGATGACTTCGCCAAGGTTCTTCATGTGCACGGTCGGCACGTCACGGTGGATCAGGCCGGCACGGTCCAGCTCGCCAAGAATGGCCATGATGCCGCCGGCACGATGCACGTCTTCGATGTGGTAGTCCTGCGTTGCCGGCGCCACCTTGGCCAGGCACGGCACCTTGCGCGAGATGCGGTCGATGTCCTTCATCGTGAAGTCGACGCCGGCTTCCTGTGCTGCAGCGAGGATGTGCAGCACGGTATTGGTCGAGCCGCCCATCGCCACATCAAGTGCCATCGCATTCTCGAAAGCAGCCTTGGTCGCAACCGAGCGCGGCAGAACCGAGGTGTCGTCGTTTTCGTAATAGCGGCGGCACATCTCGACCACGGTACGCCCCGCCTTGAGGAACAGCTCCTTGCGATCGGCGTGCGTTGCCACCACGGTGCCGTTGCCCGGCAGCGAGAGGCCGAGCGCCTCGGTCAGGCAGTTCATCGAGTTGGCAGTAAACATGCCGGAGCACGAACCGCAGGTCGGACAGGCGGAGCGCTCAATGTTTTCCACTTCCTCGTCCGAGCAGCTACTGTCGCCAGCCTTGATCATGGCGTCGATGAGGTCGACGGCGATGATCTTGCCTTCCCACTTCACCTTGCCGGCCTCCATCGGGCCGCCGGAAACAAAGATCGCCGGGATATTGAGGCGCATGGCCGCCATCAGCATACCCGGCGTGATCTTGTCACAGTTGGAGATGCAGACCATGGCGTCGGCGCAGTGGGCGTTGACCATATATTCCACGGAGTCGGCGATCAGGTCGCGCGACGGCAACGAATAGAGCATGCCGCTGTGCCCCATGGCGATCCCGTCGTCGATGGCGATGGTGTCGAATTCCTTGGCGATGCCACCAGCTGCCTCGATCTCGCGGGCCACCAGTTGCCCCAGGTCCTTGAGGTGCACATGGCCGGGCACAAACTGGGTGAAGGAATTGACGATGGCGATGATCGGCTTGCCGAAGTCGCCATCCTTCATGCCGGTGGCGCGCCAGAGGGCGCGTGCACCGGCCATGTTGCGGCCGTGGGTGGAGGTACGGGAACGGTATTGGGGCATGACAAGACTCCGTGAAAAGCAGTGAACTGAACGGCGAACCAAAAGCTGCGCCGGCATTGCGATGGCAAGCTTGGGATGTTGGACAGCGCAGGCCGACTATAATTCGGGAACTTCAAATTTTAGCCCAATCCCTCCGCCCATGCTGGTCCACCCCCAATTCGATCCGATTGCCCTTGCTGTTGGCCCCCTCGCCATTCACTGGTACGGGCTGATGTACCTCCTCGCCTTTCTTCAGTTCTGGTGGCTGGGAAAGCTGCGCATCAGCAGTGGCGCGGCGACGGGCTGGCGCGTGGAAGCGCTGGACGACCTGCTGTTCTATGGCGTCCTTGGCGTCATCATCGGTGGCCGGCTTGGGCAGGTTCTGTTTTATGAGCCGGCTTATTACCTTGGCCATCCGCTCGAAATCCTGGCGGTCTGGAAAGGCGGGATGTCGTTCCATGGGGGCTTCCTGGGGGTATTGGTGGCGATGATCTTCATCGCACGAAAATACGGCCGTGCCTGGTTTGACGTGATGGATTTCGTTGCGCCGCTGGTCCCGCTGGGGCTGGCCGCCGGGCGTATCGGCAACTTCATCAACGGCGAATTATGGGGCCGTGTTGCCGACCCGGCGCTGCCATGGGCGATGGTATTCCCGCAGGTCGACAGTTTGCCGCGACATCCATCGCAGCTCTATCAAGCGGCTGGCGAAGGCGTGTTGCTCTTCATCCTGCTCTGGCTTTACTCGTCAAAACCGCACGGACGCGGCGCGGTATCAGGCGCTTTTCTGGTCGGCTACGGCAGCTTCCGCTTCCTCGCCGAATTCTTCCGCACGCCCGACGCAGGCATCTTCGGCTTTTCCTATGTGGTCAGCATGGGGCAGTGGCTATCCTTGCCGATGATCGGCGCAGGCCTGCTGTTGATGGTCCGCGCCCGTCAGCCCGAGTAAATCAGAAGCCATCGGCCTCATCGGCCTCCGACCGCATCGGGGCCACCAGAGGCGCCACGATCAGGAATCTCGTTCCCGCTCCCGGCGTACTGTCGACTGCGATTTCTCCGCCCAGAACACCGGTGACCAGGTTGTAGACGATATTCAAGCCAAGTCCGCTCCCGCCCTTGCCCAGCTTGGTGGTAAAGAAAGGGTCATAGATGCGCGACTGATAGGCGTGTGGAATGCCGCAGCCGTCATCGGCAACCGTCAGCTCAAAGTGGGTATCGGAAAGCACTCTGGCGCTGATATGCACGGCACCTTCCGATCGATCGTCGTAACCGTGCAACAGGGCGTTATTGATGAGATTGGAGATCACCTGCCCCAACGGGCCGGGATAACTATCGCAGACAATTTCCGGCGGAATCACGTAGTCAACGACATACGGCGTCCGGCGGATTGCCGGCTGCAGGGTCAGCAGGATTTCGGCAACGACTTCCTCCAGGACAAACTCGCGGCGTTGCGAGCTGGTCTGATCGATAGCCACTTGCTTGAAACTGACAACCAACTCAGAGGCTCGTCGCAGATTCTTGAGCAGGATATCGGCAGCCAGCCGGGCGCTGCCAGTGAAGTTGTCGAGCACACTTCGCCGCAACCCGCTTTGCAGGCTTTCGACGAATTCTTCAATCTGCTCGTCAAGAGTGCTGGCAACCGTGATGCAATTGCCGATCGGCGTATTCAGCTCATGGGCAATGCCGGCCACGAGCGACCCCAGTGCGGCCATCTTTTCCGTACGCACCAACTCGGCCTGCGCCCGACGCAATGTCTCGACGGTATTCGACAACTCGTCGTTTGCCACTCGCAGCGCCTCGGTTCGATCAACAACCCGCTTCTCCAGCGAGGCATTCAGTTCCGATAGTTCACGCTCGATGCGGCGTTTGTCGGTAATGTCTTCTTCGGCGAGGATAAGCAATTGCTCGCCATCAATCTCGATCATCTTCCCGGATATCTGGCAGAGAATCGACCGGCCGTCTCCGCGGCCCAGCCATGCTTCATACCCGCGCAGTTCCCCCTTTTCTTCGATGGCTTGAAGTACCGCACGCCGATCGCCGATATCTTGCCAGAACCCGATGCGCAGCCCGTTCGATCCAATGACCTGGCTTCGGTCAAGCAGGAACTGGCGCTCCCATGCTTCGTTGGCGTCAATGACCTCGTAGTCTGCGTCACGACGGGAGACCGTCATGGCCACCGGCGACGAGTGGAAAAGCGCCAGCATCTTGTTCTGGCTCGCCTGCAGCGCCCGTTCGCCTTCACGCTGCTCAGTCACATCGCGGACGACCGCGACCATGTGGGGGACATCTTCAATGCTGACGACCACCGCCGACATGACGCACTCCTTGACCTCGCCATGCCGCGTGCCGAGCTTCAGCGGGAAGTTGAGCACGCGTTCACCGTCATGGAGCCTCGCCACCAGCTCCTTACGTTCGGCGGGATCGATCCAGATGCCGAGTTCCAGAGAAGTGCGGCCAATCGCTTCGGCTGCTGACCAGCCGGTGAGATCGGTGAAGGCTTCGTTGACGAGGGTGAATCTGCCATCGTCAAGCCGGCTCAAGGTAATGAAATCCAGGCTGCCATTGATGGCAGCAGAAAACTTCGACTCGGAGGCACGCAACGCGTCTTCTGCCTGACGCCGCTCACTCACATCGATGCCGACACCTACCAGTTGCGGCCGATCGCCGAGCTCGACGCGCATGCCGGTAAACAGATAGGGTTTTGCAATGCCATTCAGCGCAACGATAGAAGCCTCGGCGATGGCCTGCCCCTCTGCAAAAACACGACTGATTGCGGCAGCAATCACGTCACGATCCGTACCGGCAAACAATTCAAGCGGATGCAGTCTTTCCATGGAGGCCGCATCGCGTCCGGTGACCTTTTCAAAGTTCTTGTTCCAGAGAGCGAAGTTACCGTCCGGATCGATGAGGTAGAAAATGCCGGGGAGGGATTCGATGACTTTCGATGTGAATTCGTGATTGGCATTAATTGCAGCTTCTGCGTCTTTCCTTTCGGTAACGTCGCGCTCGATGGCAATGAAACGCTCCACCTTTCCGTCAGCGCCCAATATCGGCTCGATATCGATGGCGATCCAGTACTTTCGACCGTCCTTGGCGTAGTTGATCAGCTCGATATCCCGACACCCCCTGGAGGCGCGCAGGCACTCTCCGATTCCGGCGGCAACGACCATGTCGGTGTCGGGTCCTTGCAATAATTTTCCCGGGCTGTGGCCACGCGCTTCAGCAAGGGTATAGCCGGTAATTTTTTCGAACGCGGGATTGACCCATTCGATATTTCCGCTGGCATCGGACACCATGACGGCGTTATTCGTATTCGCCGCCACCATTGCCAACATCCGGTTTTCGGACTCCGAACGCCTTCGTTCATCGAGCTCATGCTTCAGCATGCTGCGCTCGGACTCAAGTTCGGAGAAGGCCGTGCGAAGCTCCTGCCTCATGCCTTCGAGGCTTGTTGCAAGACCGCCGATTTCGTCATGGCCGGTCGTCGTCACCGGTGTATCGAGCTGGCCGTTAGCCAGCCTTTGCGCGGCGTCACGCAGCTCGGCGATCGGCGTGATCAGACGGTTTTCCAGCAACAGAAGAATCAGGATGAACGAGGCAACGAGCTGTACGAGAATGGTCACGGCCAGCTTCACCGCCTCTGCATTGAACTCGCTCTCCACGCGGCCTGTAGCGAATTCGATGGTGACATAACCGAGGAGCTTGCCATCACGCCGGATTTCCCGCCGCTCCAGCACCGCGTCGCCACGTCGGCGCTCCGGAAACTCTCGGTCGACGAAGTGGCCGAGTGCGGCATCATCGACGCGGATAAGGACGACATCGGGATTGTTGAGAATGGCGTCCGTTAATTGGAGTGCCGGTTCTGCATCCACGTTCCATAGCGGCAAGGCCAGTTCGTGCACGAGCAGTTCTGCATACTGCTTGAGGGGTGCTGTGACACGTTCGCCATAGGCTGCAACATAACGGTCGCGAGCGGCAAAGCTCCCCAACAACAGCGCCGGGAGCGAAATACAGAGCGCCACACCCAATACGATTGCGTAGCGCAGGGACTGGAACGGCCGCAGCACAACTTCCCCTTTCTGCCATGAATGAACTCATTCTGCATCATAAGTGTGCGCCAAGCCTATGAGCGCTGCCAGCAATGCCTGGGCAAACCAATACACGCCTTGTTCCTGTCTTTCGGCGACAGCGCGATCCCGGACCGGATCATCATCGTGACAAGCCATCGCTGGCTACGTAGAATATCGGTAATTATGAATTCTTAATTCAAGGAGCCTCCATGAGCCAGCGTCCCTTCCGTATTCTCGGCATCCAGCAAATCGCCATCGGCGGCCCCTCCAAGGATCGACTGAAAACCCTGTGGGTCGATATGTTCGGCCTGGAAATCACAGGTAATTTTGTCAGCGAACGCGAAAACGTTGACGAGGATATCTGTGCCATGGGCAGCGGCCCGTTCAAGGTCGAGGTGGATCTGATGCAGCCACTGGACGCGGAGAAAAAGCCCGCCGTCCATGCCACCCCCCTCAATCATGTCGGCCTTTGGGTAGACAATCTGCCGGTCGCCGTCGAATGGCTGACGGCGAAGGGAGTGCGTTTTGCTCCTGGCGGCATCCGCAAGGGAGCGGCAGGCTACGACATCACCTTCCTGCACCCCAAGGCCAACGACGAATTTCCGATCGGCGGCGAGGGTGTGCTCATCGAACTCGTGCAAGCCCCGCCGGAAGTGGTGGAGGCTTTCAGCCGCCTCGGGTAAGCTGCACGCTGCCGAGCACCGCAGCAGACGGCGCCGGCAACCATCACGCAAGGAGGAATCGATGACGTGGTTTTCGTTGCCGGCGATTCGCGCCGAGAAGCCGCCGGCCTTTGCTGACATGCAGACCTGCAATGGCTGGTTGGCCACACAGCCACTCGCCAACGCGCCGCTCATGCAGGGCGAACTGGCCGAGCAGCTGGAACGCCTGAACGGCTGCGGGATTGCACCGCGTGAGCGCTTCAAGGTACTCGAAACGCTGCGCAAGGCGGTGTTTGCCATCGAAAACGAGAGCATCAAGCGCTACGAGTCACGGCCGCTACCGCTCTCTCCCGTCGAGCAGAAATCGCTCGACACCTCCTGCCGCATCTGGCGCGAGTTGGCGACCGGCTACCTGCATTGCCTGCGTGCGGCGCTTGACGGCGACGAGTCCGTCAGCGAGCACCACGCCAAGATCTGCCATCGCACACTGAGCGCCTTGCGCCTGGAACAACTCTCTCGTTACCGCGGCGGCTCAGCCATTCCTGGCGCCTGGTGGCGTCTGCTGCATGCCACCCTGGCTTCAGCCGAGCAGTTGCGTGTCACCACCACCGCAGTCAGTGACCGACTGTTTACCGAAACCCGCGAATCGACACCCGCCGCGCAATACGCGATGGCCATCCTGTTGCACCTCTGCCGCCCGCACGAGCTTTCGCGCAGCCAGTTCTCGGCAGTGCAGCGCTGGCTTTCGCGCTGGCGGGAACAAGTGGCCATCCACACCTCGGCCACGGCAGCGCGCGACAGTCGCAGCCTGGTCATCGATCTCAGTGCCGATGCCCCGATACATGCCGGCAATGCGGCCCCGGCCGCACCACGCTGGCTGGCTATCGACAGCATTCTCGGGAAGTTCAAGAGTCGCATCAAGAGCCTGCGCGAAGGGCAAACACCTGATGAACTCAAGCTCGGATCAGGCCTGCCCGCCGACGCCTGCATCGCCTTGATGCAATTCCTGCACGGTGCCCTGCAAACCCCACCGCAGCTGTTTCCCGCCAGCCGAGAACAAACGCGCAGTATTGGCGTAAGCAGCACGCTGGAACATATCTATCGTCTGCTCGGCGGCAAGGCCCTCGGGGTTGAAGAAGCGCCGACCGCACAAAGCAACCGCCGCATTCATGAACAGATTGCGATTTTCGGCCATACCGCCATCAGTGATCGCGGCCCGGCAGCGCCCAAGCCGGAGCAATGGAGCCTGGTGGCGGAAAACGGGAATGACCTGAGCCTGATTCGCGCAGCCGGCAGTGAAGGGGAACGTCTTTCCACCCGCAGCCTGATTGCCATCAGCAATGCAGAAGGCGAACCACCATCGCTGGCGACAGTGCGCTGCCTCGCCACCCTTGAAGACGGCTCGCTTTTCGCGCTCGCCCGGCTGATGCCCGGCACCCCGCAAGCCGTCACGGCCACAGGGCGTGAAAAAATGACCAACCGGACCGTACAGCATCCCGCCATTTTCTTGCCAGCAGCAGGTCAGGTAGACAAGCCGGCCAGTCTTTTCGTGCCTGCCGGTGCCCTATCGAAACTGACACGGCTCGACAGGCCGGAACTGCCGCAGGGGCTCAAGGTCGGCGCGCCGTTGGATCGCGGTGCGAATTTCGAGCGGCTGCGCTGCGAGTAGTCGCCGGCAGTACCGCCCGACAGGCCATCGCCCGCGCGGCGCTGCATTCCAGCCGGCATCCACCATATACGCCCAATCCACCGCATTCCCGTCACCACGGACATAGCGGCCATGATTCCTGAAATCCTGATCCTCGCGCTGGTACTCATCGCCGGCTTTGTCCTCCTGCTGCTGAAGAAGCGTTACCGCGGGCTTGGCCTCGGCTTCGCCATGTGCTGCGCGACCGTGACGATCGGCCTGTGGGCCATCTTCCAGTCACGCTCCTCCACCGCCGCCATCGGTATCCTCTTCCTGCCCTTCTACGCGCTGTTTTCCGCCCTCATGGCCTGGGGATTCGCCAATCTGCGCGCACAGACAAGCCGGGCGATGCGCCTGTTGGGCGGGCTGTGCCTGTGCCTTTCACTCGGCGTACCGGTTTTCCTCGCTTACGGCGGATTCCAGAGTATTGCCCTCAACCGGGCACACGACGCGAAGCATGCCGCCGACACCGCCGAAATCGAACGAAATCGCCAGGAGATCAACGAGGCGCTGGCCCGCACACCGGGGCACGAAGCCGAAACGATCGCTGCCCTCATCAACGAACACGCCAGCAACCGCAACTTCCTGCTTCCCGCCCTCGACAACCGCTTTGTCACCGCCGAAATCCTCGACCGCTTTGCGCAATCGGACGACTTCGGCATCACGCTGACGGCACTCAGAAACAGAAACTGCCGGCCGGAAACGCTGGTGCGCATCTACCGCACGCATACCTACCCCGATTACTTTTTCCAGACGCTGGCCGCTCACGAAAATACGCCGCCGGAAATCCTCACCGACCTCTACCACCGGCCCGCGACGATCATGGGCCTCGACCGCAGCTTTGCCCGCAACCCGGCCACACCCGGCGCGATCTTGGCCGACATCGCCGGCAAAACGAAGGAGAACTTTGTCGTCCAGCAACTGCTGCAGAACCCCAAGCTCGACTGCGCGTTGCTCGGCGCGGTGGAAGCTGCACTGAAGCGATCGGAACGCCCGGATGACGGCTTCAGCACGGGGCGACTGCAGGAAATCAGGGCGGGGATCTGTGCGCCTCGGGCGAACAGATAGTGACAATGGAACAACTGGGAATCGGTAGAATTGGCCGCTATCGGCCACGAGCCGCCGGTCAGAAAGCCTCCCTAAAGCTGCCGCTCGCACCCCACCATTATGATTGAGCGCGGACAAGAAGACCCGCCGAGGCGCTCATCTCTGCCATTAGTAGAGCAATTGCGACGGCCACTACTTTTTCTTCGGGCAGGGAAAGGCTTCCTTAAGGGCATCCGTAACCAGCACAGATGCTCCAACAGTCCAGCGCTCAGGGTGGGTGTTCACGTACTTGGCTACGATCGCTGAGACTTGGCTAATCGTTGCACTATCAGGTGTGCAAAAAACATAACCAGAAAATACATCATTCACACCGAGCACATACCCTCGGAAGTAGCCGGCTTTAACGAAATCCGTTCTGGGGGCGCCACGCTCGGCTTTTTCGTATTCCCGCATGGTCTCAACCAGATCGTTCCCCATATAGAACGTTCCCGCCTGAGCGTTTTTAGCGAAGGTGAAGCAGAGCATTGCTGCGATTAGGATTCCCTTCATGGTCTTCTCCCTTGATAGTTTGACGCGCATATTACGTCATTCGCATGGAGCGTTGGTCAATCCAGCGGTGAAGGCGACGCAGACGAGACTTGCCGCTTCCCTGCGGTCACAGCGAATTGCGGCAATGGATCGCTATCCGTCGTTTCCTCGTCCACAAAAAACGGCCCGCATCAGCGGGCCGTTTGTTCTACCGGCTCAGATCACTCGAATTCGACGATGATCTGATCTACCGAGAGGCTTTCGCCGGCGACGGCGGAGATCTTCTTCACCTTGCAGTCCTGTTCGGCCTTGAGGATGTTTTCCATCTTCATGGCTTCGATGACCGCCAGCTTCTCGCCGGCCTTCACGTCCTGGCCGACCTTGACCGCCACTTCGCGCAGCAGGCCGGGCATCGGCGACATCAGGAACTTGGAGAGGTCGGGCGCCGGCTTCTCGGGCATCAGCGACAACAACTCGGCTGCACGGGCGCTCATGACCATGAAGTCGGCACGGGCACCCCAGTGGAATAGGCTGTACTTCGTCTTGTGCCGCTCGACCTGCAGGGTGAATTCTTCCCCGTTGCAAGTACCACGGAACAGCGACTCGCCGAGCTGCCAGTTGGACAGAACTTCGTACTTCTCGCCCTTGTACTCGACGTGATAGCCACCGGCAATCGGACGTGCGACAACCGGGTGCTGCTCCTTCTGGTCGCCCTTCAGGCGGATGACCATCCACTTGTCCGAAACCTTGCGCTCGTGACCCTGCAGCTGGCCGGTGATCGAGGCCGAGCGGTCGGTGAAGCTGCGGTAGACGAAAGCAGCGACCGAAACCAGCAATGCCGGATCATCGTGCGGCACCATCGAGGCGTCGAAGCCCTTCGGATAGTGCCTCGGGATGAAGCCGGTATCGAAGACACCGGAGTGGAACACCGGGTGCTGCATCAGCGCCGCCTGGAACGGGATGTTCGAGGAGATGCCGCGGATGACGAAACTGTTCAGCGCATCGCGCATGCGGGCGATGGCCTGATCACGGGTGGCGCCGTGCACGATCAGCTTGGCGATCATCGAGTCGTAGTACATCGAAATCTCGCCACCGTCGTAGACGCCGGTATCGACCCGCACCTGACCCGGAATATCGGCCGGCGGCTGGAACTTCACCAGGCGGCCGGTCGAGGGCAGGAAGCCGCGGAACGGGTCTTCGGCGTTGATCCGGCATTCCATCGCCCAGCCATTGATGCCGACATCGGCCTGCGAGAGCGGCAGCTTTTCGCCGTAGGCGACGCGGATCATCAGCTCGACCAGGTCGACGCCGGTGATCAGTTCGGTGACCGGGTGCTCGACCTGCAGACGGGTGTTCATCTCCAGGAAGTAGAACTCCTTGGTCGCACCGGAGACGACGAATTCGACCGTACCGGCCGACTCGTAATTCACGGCACGGGCCAGCGCCACGGCCTGCTCGCCCATCGCCTTGCGCATCTCTGGATCAACGAAAGGCGACGGCGCCTCTTCGATCACCTTCTGGTGGCGGCGCTGGATCGAGCAGTCACGCTCGTTCAGGTACACGTAGTTGCCGTGCGAGTCGCCGAGCAGCTGGATTTCGATATGGCGCGGTTCCAGCACGTATTTCTCGATGAAAACGCGGTCGTCGCCGAAGGAGTTTTTCGCTTCGTTGACGCAGGAGGAGAAGCCCTCGTGCGCCTCGGCGTCGTTGTAGGCGACGCGCAAACCCTTGCCGCCGCCGCCGGCGGAAGCCTTGATCATCACCGGGTAGCCGATGCCCTGGGCGATCTTGACGGCTTCATCCGGGCCGGCGATGGCGTCGTTGTAGCCGGGAATGGTGTTGACCTTGGCTGCGATGGCGAGCTTCTTCGACTCGATCTTGTCGCCCATCTTGGCCACCGAGTAATGCTTCGGGCCGATGAACTTGATGCCTTCCTCTTCGAGGCGGCGCGAGAAGG
>ERZ724517.1372-NODE-1372-length-13490-cov-3.947302_pt1 | contig 13490 bp, 8 predicted proteins | sample MGYA00376050_ERZ724517 | MGnify/ENA primary metagenome ERZ724517 (study PRJEB28724, sample SAMN07190886) | activated sludge metagenome | isolation source: activated sludge of sewage treatment plant in Hong Hong | place: USA: Christiansburg, Virginia | collected... | reverse complement strand
ATCTAGCTGACAAATTAAAACTAGCAACCTCAACAATTTCAAGAGCTCTAAAAGATCACCCTACAATAAGCACCAAAACAATAAAAAAGGTTAAGAAAATGGCCGAGGAAATGGGCTATGTCCCTAACACTTTGGCAGCTGGATTGCGTGGTAATAAAACCAATACAATTGGAGTTTTAATCCCAACAGTTACACAGCCTTTCCTTTCTTCGCTGATTAGCGGTATAGAAATTACAGCTCGAAAATCGGGGTATAACGTAATTATTATGCAATCTCATGACTCTTATGAAGAAGAAGTTAGCATGGCAAAATCTTTATATGGCAGTAGAGTTAGTGGAATTATTTGCTCATTAGGAATGAAGACCATTGACACTTCTCATTTTCAACAATTTGTAAACAATAATATTCCCATCGTTTTCGTCGATAGGGTTCCCAAAGATTTCAACACCTTTCGTGTAATTATTGACAACTACGCAGCTGCATTCAAAGCAACTACACACTTAATAGAACAAGGTTGCACCCGCATTGCTCATATTACAGCCGGATCTGAGTATGGAAATGTATATAACGAAAGAAAAAGAGGCTACCTCGACGCCTTAAAAAAATACAATTTACCTATTGAAAAAGAACTTATCGCAGATTTAAAAACAGTTACTTACAACGAGGCTCTAAAAGCCAGTAATAAATTGTTAGATTTAAAAAACAGACCCGACGGGCTATTTGCTTCGGGAGACATTATGGCTACGAGTGCCATACAAAGTGCCAAAAAAAGAGGCCTTAGAATTCCAGAAGATTTTGCAGTAATTGGTTTTAACAATGACCCTATTTCGGAGATTATAGATCCAAATTTATCTACAATTACACATCCTGCAGCAAAAATGGGGCAAATGTCGGCTGAGATTATTTTGAAAAGTATTAAATTTCCCAACAAAGATGAAGTTAAAGAAATAACTTTTCTGAATACAGAAGTATTGGTTCGAGAATCTTCAAAAAGAAAATAAACTTAATTCATAACAAATAGACTATTATTGCATTTTTAAATACGATGATTGTCATACGAAATTGTGAAAATTCTTTAATATTGATGGACAAATGAAAAAGCATGAAGTCGTTACTATATACCACATTGCCGAGAAGCTAGGACTTGCTACTTCAACCATTTCAAGAGCGCTAAAAGACCATTATAGTATAGGAGAAAAAACCACTCAATTAGTAAAAGACACAGCTGCAGAAATGGGGTTTCGCCCTAATGTTTTGGCAGCTAGTTTGCGAAGCAAAAAAACAAAAACCATTGGCGTATTAATTACTCGTATCAATAGACCTTTCTTATCTTCGCTCATAAGTGGCATCGAAGAAACTTTACAAAAAGCAGGCTATAATACCATTATTATACAATCGAACGATTCCTATAAAAATGAAGTAAATATGACTAAAGTACTCTATAGCAACAGAGTCAGCGGCGTTATTTGCTCACTAGCTATGGAAACCCAAAACACTTCCCATTTTCAACAATTTATCAACAGCAATATTCCATTGGTTTTTGTAGATAGGGTACCCAAAGAAATTGATACTTGTCGCGTGATGATTGATAATTATTCTGCTGGCTATAAGGCCACACAACACCTAATTGATCAAGGTTGTAAACGAATAGCTCATTATGCAGGATCTCAATTTAGAAATGTTTATAGCGAAAGAAAAAGAGGGTATTTAGACGCATTAAAACACAATAAACTAGTTGCGGATAATGATTTATTAGTCTATTTTAAAATACTAAGCTACGAAGAAGGTGAAATAGTTACCAATAGATTGTTAGATTTAAAAAATCCTCCTGACGGAATTTTCTCTTCGAATGATAGCACAGCGGTTGCAGCAATTAAAGTAGCCAAAAAAAGAAATATAAGAGTACCCGATGATTTGGCAATAATTGGTTTTAATAACGACCCCATTTCAGAAATTATTGAACCCTCATTGTCAACTATAACACATCCAGCTTTCGAAATGGGACAAACTTCTGCCGAAAAAATCTTAAGCCTCTTAGAATCCCCTACCACAGATGAAGTGAAAGAAATAACGTTTCTGAATACGGAAGTTTTGGTTCGCGAATCTTCAAAAAGAAAATAGATTATTATTTAGGTAATACATTCACAATTATCCTTTTGTATCTAGATAAAGGAGGAGAATTTTTATCAGTAACTTTCAAGATAAAATGTATCGTTTCTTTTTTATCTACAACAGGAGCTGTTACATAAATACTCCAAGTATTCTCAGGCGACGGCACTATTTCTTTTGAATAAGTTCCCGCTTCTGGATAATGAAACCATAAAAAACTAAGATTATCTCCATCGGGATCCGTAGAATTGGAAGCATCCAAATCAAAACCTTGTCCTGATTTTACTGTAATTTCCTCTGCCTGACTCAAAACTGGAACTGGAGGATGATTCGCTTCTTTATATGATTTTGTACACCAATCCATTCGAGCAGCAAAATCATTCTGAAAATCATCTCTCCAACGCCACAATGTTGTTTTTTGATCGTGAAAACTTATCGAATCGCGTTTAACTACCCGCCCGTATTCATTCAATTTATAAGGAGAGTGTTTGTCTTTGGTATCGGTCCAAATGATTCTGGATTCTTGCTCTAATTTTACAATAGAACTGCCTTTTTTTATTGTTTTCAGATCGGGTTTCGACAATTCGTAACGACCGCCCCATCCACCCCATTCCGGATGTTCTGGATTGCTTAGTCCATTTGGAATCAAATTCATAAAAGATGGCGTGTCACCTTCGACTCCCCAAGCGACATCAGGATAAACACTTCCCAGAGGCCCTTGACCCACTTGGATGTTTTTAGCAATCCAACTGTTACTGATAGTTTCATTATTGATTCCTTTTATAAAACTATTAATTCCTGACCAAGTTGCACTACCATAATCATCTCCAGGACTAACTATATAAAATAAATCAGGAAAATGATTGCGCATCCACACTCCGCTATCATCTTGGTCTGAAATGGTATATACTCTAAGTTTGGCAATTAATTTTTTTATTTCTTCTTTAGATTTTGTTTTTTCTATTTTATACAAGGCTTGCGCCAAAGTGTTTGCTCCACCCCAAACACTTACCCATAAAGGGCGATTGTCTTTGGCTTCCAATTCTTTTATAATTAATTCAGAACCTGGAGAATCTTTACCTTCTCCAACTCCTTTCATACCGTACAGAGGCAATCCGCTGAAAACTAATTTAGACAAAGTAACCTCATCAGGAAAACCAGCCTCATGTTGCAACAAATTAGGTTGGATTTTACCGTAAGCATTAATGATTTTATGAATTGATTGAGGTGCAATTCTTGTTTGCATCCAACAGGATGTTGTGGCTACTATCCCTTTAATATCAATACTATTAGAATACAAAAACAAACGCACAAAAGACTGAGTGTCATCAGGATCAGCCTCGATATCACTTAGAATTATGACTCTGTTTTTTTGATTGATTTGTGCCGTTAGCGTTGTAGAGACTAAAACAAATAAAATACCTAGAAAAGAAAAAATTGTTTTCATTACTTATTCAATTAAATTGGCAAAAGCAGGATTGTTATCCCATATATAACGATAATTAAGTTCTTAATCTGACTTATTTATTAGGATTAATATCTACCCAATTATTTTACAGTAACGATAAGTTCAGCCATTTTTGGAGCACCCAATTCAAAACTTCTTTTCATCGGACTGGAACCACCTACATATATTTTGAAGTCACCAGATTCCACAACTCTGGAGCCATCATTTTTTACTATTTCGAATGTTTTTGGAGTCAAATCAAAAATTACTTCTTTGGTTTCTCCGGGTTCTAAAGTGATTCTTTTCACATTCGCCAATTGGAAATTAGGCACAACAACTGAAGCCACCAAATCCGAAACATACAATTGCACCACTTCATCCGATTTTACTTTGCCTGAATTGGTCACTTTGACAACAACTCTAAGATTGTCTTTTTTAGAGATTTTTGTTGAAGCAACTTTGGCTTCACCATAAGTAAAATTGGCGTAACTCAATCCAAATCCAAAAGGATACATAGGCTCCACATTCATATATTTATAGGTTCTTCCTTTCATAGAATAATCTTCAAAAGGAGGCAATTGGTCTAGGGATTTTGGAAATGTAATTGGTAATTTTCCAGATGGTGAAATTTTCCCAAAAAGAATGTCTGCAACTGCTGTTCCTCCTTCTTCACCAGGATACCAAACCAATAAAACAGCATCTGCCAATTCTTGAACTTCGGCAAGATTCATTGGGCTTCCTCCGGTAATTACGGCTACAATTGGTTTTTTATTATTAGGGTCTTTATCGGCTGTTTTTCTTAATTCTTTTAGATAATCTATTTGGTTTTGAGGCAAATTATAATCCAATCTATCACCAGCCGTCATGGATGACAATGAATCTCCTTCTTCACCTTCAATCGTACTCGAAACACCCAAAACCACTATTGTAACATCGCTGTCCGCAGCATTTCCAGTGGCATAATTTATAGGGTTAACCGCTTTTTGATTCAGCATTGCTCCCAATCTATATTGCAATTTACTGGCAGGACTTATAGAAGCCGTAATGCCTTCGAGAATAGTAACCATATTGGGGTTTATACCATAATAATTTCCTAAAAGAACTTCAATACTTGCTGCATTGGGTCCAGTGACAAAATATTTTCCAAGGTCATTTTTTAGCGGTAAAATTCCATTGTTTTTTAATAATACCATACTTTTTTGAGCTACTTCTCTGGCCAAAGCTCTATGCGATTCGCTATTAACTACATTTGACGGAATAGCATCATAAGGATTAGAACCCATAGGGTCAAACAAACCCAGTTTGAATCTGGTTTTAAGTAAAATTGCCAATTGAGAATCGATTTCCTTTTCGGTAATCAAACCTTCTTTAACTGCTTCTGGCAAAGAATTATAAGTTACTCCACAATTTAAACTCACGCCACTTTTTACGGCCAAAGCAGCAGCTTCAGTCTCGGTTTTCACAATTCCGTGTCCTGTGCCTTTTGGTAAAAAAAGATCATCCAAAGCCCAGCAATCTGTCAAAACGTGACCTTTAAAATTCCATTTTTTTCTAAGAACGTCCGTAATTAAATAACTGTTTGAACAACAAGGTTGTCCATTGGTACTATTATAAGCGCACATTACGGCTTCTACTTTAACGTCAACCAAGGCTTTAAAAGCAGGCAAATACGTCTCCCATAAATCCTTTTGGCTTACTTCTGCATTGAACTGGTGTCGCACCAATTCTGGTCCGCTATGTACTGCAAAATGTTTGGCGCAAGCTGCCGTTTTTAAATAATTAGGATTATCTCCTTGCAATCCTTTTACAAAAGCTGTTCCTATTGCAGCAGTCAAAAACGGGTCTTCGCCATAGGTTTCCTGCCCTCGTCCCCATCTGGGATCTCTAAAAATATTGATATTAGGAGTCCAAAAAGTTAAGCCTCCGTATTGCAAATTATACCCTTTGGCCTTAGCTACATTATGCATGGCTCGTGCTTCGTCAGAAATCACAGAAGAAACTCGGTAAGCCAAATCAGTGTCAAAAGTGGCTCCTAACCCAATTGCCTGTGGAAAAATAGTAGCACTTCCTGAACGACCAACTCCGTGTAAGGCCTCGTTCCAATAATTGTATGGCACTATTCCTAAACGTTCAACTGCATCCGTATTATGCAACATTTGATTTGCTTTTTCTTTCAAAGTCAATCTCGATATCAAATCTGCAATTCTTTCATCAATAGAAAGTGATGTATTATAGAAAGGCAATGCTTGATTTTTTTTTTCAAGTGTTTGACTCTTACACGGTAAAATTGTGAGTAATAAAAGAATTACGATTAGTTTTTGGGGAATAGTGTTCATGGTTATATTTTTTTTTATTTTTGGGTTATAATTTACGAATATAAAAAAAATACTTTAAAATTTTTTTTATATACTTCAATGTTTTACTTTTACGCAACCGATTGCAAATATAAATAAAAAACAATATTATCAGTAAAACATAGCTAAAAACCAATTTTAAAAACTTAGGCTTTTATTGCTTTTATTCCTGATAAAAAAGTTTTAATAAAAAATGAATTTAAAAAAAATGAGTCGATTATCCAATATATACATTTTCCTTCTATTATGTTTTTTGATGACTGCTGTAGATTCATCCGCACAAACGGATTATAAATTATGGTTGCAATATGGAAAAGTACAAAATAATACACTAGCAACTGAATACAAATCCAATATCAAAGGTCTTTTCGCTTTGGGTAATTCCGAAACAATTCAAGCAGCTTCAAAAGAACTTCAATTAGGTCTTTCTGGTTTGTTAGGAAATCCAGTTGCAATTCAACAAAATATCGATGCAGAAAACGTATTGGTTTTTGGATCTAAATCTTCATTAAATGGAGATATTTTGAAAAATGTAAACAATGATTTTGAAAAAATTAACGACGAAGGCTACATTATTAAAACCATTTCATTAAACAATAAAAAACACATTCTAATTACAGGAAAAACCGATATTGGCGTTTTGTATGGTGTTTTTAATTTTTTAACATTACTCCAAACCAATACATCCATCGGAAATGTAAACATTGTTGATGCTCCAAAAATAAATGTCCGAATGCTGAATCATTGGGACAATCTAAATGGAATGGTAGAACGTGGTTATGCTGGTTTTTCGCTTTGGAATTGGCAAAAATTACCCGATTTTATTGATCAACGTTACATTGATTATGCTCGCGCCAATGCTTCTATCGGCATCAACGGAACGGTTTTGAACAATGTAAACGCCAATGCCTTAATTTTAACGCCACAATATTTAGAAAAAGTCGAAGCTTTGGCAAAAGTCTTTAGACCTTATGGAATAAAAGTCTATCTAACAGCACGATTTTCGGCTCCAATAGAGATCGGAAATCTTAAAACTGCCGATCCTTATGATGTTCAAGTCCAAAATTGGTGGAAAGAAAAAGCCAAGGAAATTTACAAACGCATACCCGATTTTGGCGGATTCTTAGTCAAAGCCAATTCCGAAGGACAACCTGGCCCACAAAATTATGGCCGAAACCATGTTGACGGAGCCAATATGCTAGCAGATGCCGTTGCTCCTTTTGGTGGAATCGTGATGTGGAGAGCTTTTGTTTATTCCGAACACGATGTGAATGATAGAGCCAAGCAAGCCTACAGCGAATTTGTTCCTTATGACGGAAAATTTAGAAATAACGTGATTGTCCAGGTTAAAAATGGCGCGATTGATTTTCAACCCAGAGAACCCTTTCACCCTATGTTTGGCGCAATGCCAAAAACTCCGCTGATGATGGAATTCCAAATTACTCAGGAATATTTGGGTTTCAGTACGCACTTGGTTTATCTTCCAAAATTATTTCAAGAAGTTTTAGAATCAGACACCTACAACAAAGGGGAAGGTTCAACCGTTGCCAAAATAATCGATGGCTCATTGGAAAACCACAAAATTACGGGAATTGCAGGTGTTGCTAATATTGGCAATGACATCAATTGGACGGGTCATCCTTTTGCCCAAGCGAATTGGTACGGCTTTGGAAGATTGGCTTGGAATCCTTATTTAGATTCAGAAATTATCGCCGATGAATGGTTGCGAATGACTTTTTCCAATGATGTGAATTTTGTCAAACCAGTCAAAGAAATGATGCTGGAATCCAGAGAAGCTGTAGTCAATTATATGACACCGCTAGGCTTGCATCACATTATGGATACAGGTCATCATTATGGACCAGGCCCTTGGGTGAGCAAATTATCAAGACCGGAATGGAATCCTACCTATTATCACAAAGCTGACAAAAACGGAATAGGTTTTGACCGTTCCAAAACAGGAAGCAACGCCACGGCACAATACGCTCCAGAAGTTGCCAAACTATTTGACGATGTAAAAACTTGTCCTGAAAAAGACTTGTTGTGGTTTCACCATTTGTCTTGGGATTACAAACTAAAAAATGGACAAACCCTTTGGAATGGAATAGCTCTGAAATACCAAGAAGGCGTTGATGAAGTGGCAACAATGCAAACGACTTGGAACAAAATGAGCCACTATGTGGACGAAACGCGATTCAAGGAAGTTCAAATGTTGCTGAATATTCAGCACAAAGAAGCAAAATGGTGGCGAGATGCCTGCTTGTTGTATTTTCAACAATTTTCAGGAAAGGAATTGCCAAAAGGAGTTGAAAAACCAACTCAAACTTTGGAGTATTTTGAATCTTTGAAATTCCCATTTGCGCCTGGAAATAATTAATCGATTCAATAAATTTCGGGCTTTGTTACCCATTCAATAGAAAAATTGAAAAACAAGAGAATTGAAAAAGGAAATTTTTACAAATTAAAGAAATAAACCTACATAATATAAATATGAAAATAAGCAAACTATTAGCCGTAATAGCTACAGCAACTTTAATAAGTTGTGGAGGTGCTGAGGATTCCCCTTCCCCAAGCCCAAAACCAACTCCAACTGCTATTGCATTAAAATCGGCTGCTTCATTCCCAATCGGAAACATTGTTTCCGCAAATAGATTATCTGGTTCTGATAGTAATTTTACAACTTTATTAAATAAAGAATTTAACAGCATCACTGCTGAAAACGACATGAAAATGGCGGCAATATTTACTGGACCAAACACCTATGATTTTAGCAAAGGAGACGCTATTGTTGCTTATGCTAAAGCTAATGGATTTAGAGTTCATGGACACGCCTTGGTTTGGCACGCATCAATACCTTCTTGGTTAAAAAGTTTCACAGGAACTGATGCTGAATTCGAAGCACAAGTTAAAGGATATATTAAAGCAACTGTAGCGCATTTTGCACTTGCCAAAACTACTGATGGAAAATCCGTTGTAGCAAGTTGGGACGTTGTAAATGAAGCCTTTACAAGCGATGCTCTAGCAGGTCCATTTTATGCTAAATTAGGTCCAGACTACGTTGCCAAATGCTTTACTTGGGCAAAAGAAGCGAATTCCGAAGTTAAATTATTTTACAATGATTATAATTTAGACAGCCAAGCATCAAAAGTTACCAGTGTGGTTGATATGGTTGCCGATTTCAAAAAAAGAACTATTCCGATTGACGGTATTGGTTCTCAAATGCACATAGGCTATTCATATCCTGACCTAACGACCATAAGTAATACTTTGTCACCTCTTGTTGGAACTGGATTGTTAATTCATTTCTCTGAATTGGACATGTCTGTCAATAGAGATTTAGTATTAACTTCATTAACAACGGAAAGAGCCAATGCACAAAAAGAAAAGTATAAAAGTATAGCTGTTTTGTACAAAACAATTCCAAGTGCGCAAAGATTTGGAATTACATTTTGGGGCCTTAGAGATAATGACTCTTGGTTAAGAGGCTGGCCTGTCAAAACAGATTATGAATGGCCATTATTGTTCGATTCAAATTATGGATACAAAGCAGCCTATACCGGATTTCTTGAAGGATTAAATAAATAAATATAACTTAAAAAAAATTATGAAATTATCAAAAACTCTATTATTGCTATCAATAGCAGCACTTGCATTAAGTGGTTGCTCTACGGCACAGAAAAAAACTGATTCAACGGTTTCACTTAAAAATGCTTATATAAAAAATTTCTATATCGGAACTGCATTAGACACCAATCAAATCGTAGAAAGAGACCCATTGGTAACTAATTTAATTGCTAAAGAATTCAACAGCATCACTCCTGAAAACTGTATGAAATCGATGTTTTTACAACCTGAAAAAGATAAATTCGATTTCGAAATGGCAGATAAATACATTGCTTTTGGAGAAAAACACAAAATGTTCATTCACGGACATACTTTGATTTGGCACAGTCAAATGCCATCTTGGTTGAGTAAAGTAAAAGATAGTGTGGCTATGTCTGAAGCCATGACGAAACACATTAGCACCGTCGTAGGAAAATATAAAGGACGTATTGGGTCTTGGGACGTGGTCAATGAAGCTTTAAATGAAGATGGTACTTTGAGAAAATCCGTGTTTTTAAGCAGCTATGGAAAAGATTTTCTAACACTTGCCTTCAAATTAGCCGCCAAGGCTGATCCAAAAACCGATTTGTATTACAATGACTATAACTTATGCAACGCAAAAAAACGAAAAGGAGCTGTAGAATTGGTGAAAAACTTACAAAAAAATGGAGCAAAAATTGACGGTGTTGGAGAACAAGGGCATTGGAACTTAATTACTCCAACCTTGGAAGAAATTGAACAAACCATACTAGATTTTTCTGCCTTAGGTGTAAAAGTTGCCATAACTGAATTAGACATTACCGTTTTGCCTAATCCTTGGGATGTGGTTGGAGCCGATGTTAGCCAAAGAGCTGAGGCGAGCGAAAAAATGAATCCTTACCCTACTGCACTTCCAGAAGATATAAAAATCCAATTGGCAGCACGCTATGAAGCCATTTTTAAATTATTCATCAAACACCAAGACAAAATCAGCAGAGTGACTCTTTGGGGTGTTAATGATGGACAATCTTGGCTTAATGATTGGCCAATAAAAGGAAGAAGTAATTATCCGTTACTTTTTGATCGCGATTTCAAACCTAAAGAAGCCTATAATAGTGTGATGAAACTAAAAGAAACAAAAAAATAAGCCGAACATTTCACTATCAATTTATAGAAATGTATTGTAAAGCATCTGGACATAACGCAAATTAATTAGACATTGATTTGTCAATAATAAAGTTTTACAATACATTTACACAACCGATTGTACGGTGATAAAAAACTACTGAAAATTAACACATTGCCATTTTTTTTTACAAAACAAATAAATAATTAAAAAAAAATGTTTTGATTTTATATAACTAAAATTAACCTCAAAAAATGAATTCCACTTCTCAAAAATTATCTGTAAAAGAAAAAATTGGATATAGCCTTGGTGACCTTGCTGCCAACTTAGTATTCCAGACACTGATGACCTATCTGGCCTATTTTTATACGGATATATACGGATTATCTCCCACACACTCCTCTATAATAATGCTTGTAGTTGGATTAATTGCAGCCTTTATTTTTAACCCAATTATTGGCGCCATCGCCGAGAGAACAACTTCAAAATGGGGAAAATTTCGCCCTTGGATTTTGTGGACAGCAGTACCTTTAGGGGTAATTGCATTATTAGCTTTTACAACTCCTGATTTTTCTTATCAAGGAAAAGTCATTTATGCTGTAGTTACTTATTCACTCCTTCTTCTATTATATGCTGCTAATAATTTACCATATTCTGCATTAAGTGGTGTAATTACAGGAGATATGTCGGAAAGAAATAGTTTATCCTCCTATCGGTTTGTAGCTGTTATGTTTGCGCAATTTTTTGTACAGGTGTTTATGCTAGGCATTATCAAGAGTGCTGGAGACGGTGATAAAGCTGTAGGAATTGAAAAAGTAATAAAAATTTTGGCCATCGTTGGAACGATCATGTTGCTCATTACCTTTTTGACAACCAAAGAACGTATCATACCAAAACCAGAACAAAAATCAAGTGTTAAAGAAGATTTAGGTGATTTAGTAAAAAACAAACCTTGGTTGATTATGCTAACACTTACACTGTTAGTTTTCACTACATTAGCAATGAAAGGTGGATCATATATCTATTATTTTGAAAACTATGTTGACAAAGGGCAATTAGCGATTTTCATACAGCCAATTTTAGACTTCCTTTCAAACATTGGTATAAATCCATTTGGAGGCGATCCAATTTCAGCAGGATTTGGATTGTTTAACGCAGGAGGAATTATCTTTATGATTGTTGGTATTACTTTGTCTAAAAATTTAGCTGATAAATTTGGAAAAAGAAATGTGTTTGGCACATTCCTTTTTATCTCTACACTATTTGTAATAGCATTTTACTTTTTCTCTCCATCATCTGTAGCTTTAATGTTTTTCTCTCAAATTCTTCACGGTTTTTTCTACGGGATTACAATTCCGCTACTTTGGGCTATGATTGCTGACGTAGCAGATTATTCCGAATGGAAAAACAACCGTCGTGCCACTGCCATTATCTTTTCGGCAATGATGGTAGGACTAAAAGCGGGATTGACTTTTGGAGGATCATTAACCACAGCAATTCTAGGGCATTTTAATTATGTTCCCAATTCTTTAGTTCAACCAGAAAGCGCTATAAACGGAATTAAATTATTAATAAGTATTTTTCCTGCTATCCCTTTTCTAATTGGAGCTGGACTTTTATTCTTCTATGAAATAAACAAAAAAATGGAAGTACAAATCGAATCTGATTTAAAACAAAGAAGAAATTAACATTTTTACATTTAATATAAATACAAACGACGATGCCTGAAGATAGTATTGAACAAATTAATTTTGAAGTAATTAATAAAAACGCGATTTCACAACCCTTAGTATCACATATATACACCGCCGATCCATCAGCTCATGTATTTGATGGTAAAATTTACATTTATCCTTCGCACGATATTGATGCCGGAATTCCATTTAACGACAATGGAGACCATTTTGGAATGGAAGATTATCACGTTCTCTCGATGAATAATATAGATGCTGCAACTGTTGATAATGGTGTTGCGCTGCACGTAAAAGATGTTGCTTGGGCAACAAGACAAATGTGGGCTCCTGATGCAGCACATAAAAACGGGAAATACTATTTATATTTTCCTGCCAAACGTGCCAATGGCATTTTCCAAATTGGAGTAGCCGTAAGCGATTCTCCGTCAGGACCATTTACTCCTGAACCAGAAGCTATAGAAGGAAGTTATACCATTGACCCAGCTGTTTTTGAAGATGAAGATGGCAAATATTATATGTATTTTGGTGGTATTTGGGGTGGTCAACTTCAAAAATATAGAAACAATCAATATGCCGAAGAAAATGAAGAACCTGTAGATAATGAACCCGCATTAGGCCCTATTGTAGCTTTACTTTCTGACGATATGAAGCAATTTGCCGAAGAACCGAGAGAAATCAAAATTCTAGATGAAAACGGTAAGGTTTTATTGTCTGGCGATAACAATCGTAGATTTTTTGAAGCATCGTGGGTGCATAAATACAACGGAAAATACTATTTCTCCTATTCAACAGGAGATACACACTTCATTTGCTATGCAACAGGCGATAATCCTTATGGCCCTTTTACCTATCAAGGAAGAATCTTGAATCCAGTTGTTGGCTGGACTTCACATCATTCCATTTGTAAAGTGGATGAAAAATGGTATTTATTTTATCACGATTCCAGTTTATCAAAAGGGGTAACTCATTTAAGATCAATCAAAGTTACTGAAATCACGTACAATGAAGATGGTTCAATTGTCACCATCAATCCTTACAATAATATGGAAATGTAAAAAGATATGGCTGTTGATAATTTTACTATATCACTCCTTTTTATAACTTCCGAAAAAAAATTATAATTCAATTAAAACAAAATTACCAGCTCATTATGAGCTGGTAATTCTATTTATAAACTA
>ERZ724517.1366-NODE-1366-length-13541-cov-4.341762_pt1 | contig 13541 bp, 15 predicted proteins | sample MGYA00376050_ERZ724517 | MGnify/ENA primary metagenome ERZ724517 (study PRJEB28724, sample SAMN07190886) | activated sludge metagenome | isolation source: activated sludge of sewage treatment plant in Hong Hong | place: USA: Christiansburg, Virginia | collected... | reverse complement strand
GACAGTGCCACCAAGCCAATCATCAGCGTCCGTTTCATGTTCGATTCCTCCTGGAAAATTTCAAGAAACAACGGGAAAAACTCCCCCTACTTGGGTCATCAACGAAAAATGCCATTGATTGCCCATTAACTATAGCGGGTACACAAAAAAAGTTATTCGACCGAATAAAGACGCGAAGAACCGCCAGCGTTCGGCAGGGTATAGACCTTGAGCGTACCGGGTACGTGAGGCCCCATCCCGGGGGCACGGGCCGGCATCCCGGGAATGGCAAGCCCTCGAATCGCCGGCTTTTCCGCCAACACCTTCTTGACTGCATTGGCAGGGACATGGCCCTCGATGAGGTAATTTCCTACTTTAGCGGTGTGGCAACTTGCCAACTGAGGAGGGATGCCCAGACGGCGCCGTTCTGAGTCCATGTCTTCAACGTCGATTTGGCGAACGGAAAAACCCGCTGCCTTCATGTGTTTTGCCCATTCAGTACAGCAGCCGCAATTCGCATCCTTGTAGACGGTCACTTCCGGCAAGGGCGCGGCTAATGCGCCGTTCACTACCAAGGCAGCGAGAAGGGCGGTTGTCAGTTTCCTCATTATCTTCTCCAAAAATTTCGTACTAAAGCGCGTCAGTAGCTTTAAGTGGAAGGGGAAGTCAGCCACTATTCTACAAAGGCACGTTCGATCACATAGTCGCCAGCGACACCGATATGCGGCGAGATATGAAACCCGAAACCGTTCAGCATCGCCGAGATTTCCTTCAACATGGCCGGGCTGCCGCAGATCATTCCACGATCCGTGGCTGGATCAAGTGGTGGTTCATTGAGATCTTCAAAAAGTTTGCCCGACAGGATCAGGTCAGTCTGGCGCCCTTCGTTGCGGAAAGGTTCGCGCGTCACTGTCGGGTAATAAATCAACTTGTCACGGATTAGCTCGCCCAAGTATTCGTGCTCCTTGAGGTCTTCCTCGATGTAGTCGTGATAGGCCAGTTCGTTGGTCCAGCGTACGCCGTGGATCAAAATCACCTTCTCGAAGCACTCGTAGGTTTCCGGATCGTGGATCAGGCTCATGAAGGGAGCCAGTCCGGTTCCGGTGGCAAACATGAACAGACGGCGGCCGGGCTTGAGGTCACGCAATACCAATGTGCCCGTAGGCTTCCTGCTGACCAGCAGAGGATCACCTACTTTCAGGTGCTGCAAGCGCGAAGTCAGCGGCCCGTCCTGAACCTTGATGCTGAAGAACTCAAGATGTTCCTCGTAGTTTGCGCTGGCAATGCTGTAGGCGCGCATCAGTGGTTTGCCATTGACTTCCACGCCGATCATCACGAACTGGCCGTTGATAAATCGCAGCCCGGGATCGCGGGTGGTTCTGAAGGTGAAGAGCGAGTCGTTCCAGTGGTGAACGCTCAAGACACGTTCGGTTCCCAGTGTGCTCATTGAAACTCCTGAATCGGAATAGAAATTGACGGTATAAAAAACTCAGTGGGAAAATTTCAGTTCGATGCTTCGCTCCAGCGGCGGATAACAGATACCCAGCGCTTCGTTGCACCCCTGGAAATAGGCAACCAGCGTCACCCCGCCGGCCGAGGGATTTCTGTCCAGTGTGATGTCTGCGCGGGCCGTTCCCTTGTAGACCTCGATTCGCCCGAAGAAGGGGTCGTCCTTGATTTCGCCGGACGACAGGACAACTTCCTTGATGCCGACGCCGGGAGAATTCTTTAAAGCAAAGCGAGCCTTGCTTTTGTACAGGTAATGCTTTTTCGCCGGGATGATTTCAACGCCGACCACATTGGCGCTTTTGAGCTTTGCCGTAACTACGAAGGCTTGTTCCGGCGGCAGCGGTTGATCCTGCGCCGCCAATGCGGGTCGAAGCATGGCAAAAAAGGCAAACAGGCTCGTTACTACTGCCTTCGATACATCGAATCGCGTCTTCATTAATTTGTAGCTCCATGTCTGGGACTCCGACAAACGCCGCCGGCAGCGAGAAAGATTCCGACGCCGAGTGTGATTGCAAGGTCGGCGAGATTGAAAGCGGGCCAGTGCCAGCCAGCCCAATGAAAGTCGAGTGAATCCACGACGTAACCGCGAAAGATACGGTCGGTCAGGTTTCCCAATGCGCCACCCAGAATCAGGCAGTAGCCGGTGGTCTCCAGTGGCTGGCGTGGCTTGAGTAATGCCAAGGCGAGCCACGCCGAAATACCTGTCGCCAGGGCAATGAAGAACCAGCGCTGCCAACCGCCGGCGTCGGCCAGAATGCTGAATGCCGCGCCGGTATTCCATACATGGACAAGATTGAAGAAAGCCGTCATCGGAATGGCTTGGGCATATTCAAGCTTGGCCTCGACGAGTTGCTTGGTTCCCTGATCGAGCAGGGCGATAGCCATCGCTGCGCACCACCAGACCCACCGTGTCCCCGAAGAGCACACGATCCACGCCGCCAGCCCTCCAATCAGGAAGCCGGCAAGTACGTCCGCCGGGAAGTGCGCGCCGACAGCGATGCGCGACCACGCTACCCATGCCAGCAACGCCACCAGCAATGCTCGGACACGGGGTGCCGCAAGCGGCCACAGGCTTGCAGCTGCGAGCATGGCGTAGGCCGCGTGTCCGCTGGGAAGGCTGTACTGCAATTCCGGTTCGCCGATGATCCGCACCGAATCGGACAGCGCCACCACGGGCCGTGGGAAATCCACGATCAGCTTCAGCATCGCAACGCCTAGCCACGCCATGGCGAAGCCGAGCGCGAAACGTTGGGCCTGGACTCGCACCGCCGCTGCCTGCGTCATAGCCGCCGCATCAAGGCGCTTGGACCAAAGCAACAGCGTGATCAGCAAGAACGGCGCGCCCCAGTAACTGCCGAGTGCGCTGCCTACCTGGGCAAGGGGCGCAAGCCAATCCGGCGTCGCTTGGTTGATCGCTCCGAACCACCTTACGTTCAGACCATTCGGATCATAGAGGAATTGCCTGAATGTCATCGCCGCAGCAAACGCAAGCCATTGAACACGACCAGCAGGCTCGCCCCCATGTCGGCGAATACTGCCATCCACATGCTGGCATCACCAGTAACCGCCAGCACCAGAAAGACCGTCTTGATCCCCAGGGCCACAACGATGTTCTGCCACAGCACGGCATGGGTTTGCCGGGAGAGATGCACAAGTTCGGGGATGCGCCGCAGGTCGTCGTTCATGATCACGACGTCGGCAGCTTCCATGGCCGTATCCGTGCCAGCACCACCCATGGCCACGCCGATGTCGGCCTTCGCCAGTGCGGGAGCGTCGTTGATGCCGTCACCCGTCATTGCTGTGAGGCCGTGCATTTGCTGGAGTTCCGCAATTGCCGTCAGTTTATCCTCCGGCAACAGGTTGCCGCGCGCATCGTCGATGCCGGCCTGCGCGGCAATGCTCGCTGCCGTTGCCACGTTGTCGCCGGTCAGCATCACCGAAGCGATGCCGAGGCGATGCAATTCGGCAAGTGCTTCCCGAGATGTCTCCTTGATGCGATCGGCAACGGCGAAGATCGCCAGCACTTCGGTGTCCGAGGCAAGCAGTGCAACTGTCCGCCCCTGGCGCTCATGGATGTCGAGTCGCCGCTCGATCTCCGAGCCGCACAGTTTCTGCTCCTCGATCAGACGATGATTCCCCAGCATCAGCGTCCTGCCATCGACCTTGGCGACGATACCGCGCCCGGGCAAGGCCTTGAAATCGGCAAGGCCGTTCTCAGGCAAGGACAGCCCTTCGGCGACCGCCTTCGAGACTGGATGATCGGAATGGCCGGCGAGACTGGCCGCCCAGGCAAGCACCAAGGACTCGGGTATCACCGAAGACAGTATCTCGGTTGCCACCAGCCGTGGCTTGCCTTCGGTAATCGTCCCGGTCTTGTCCAGCGCGACGGCGCGCAGCTTGCGCGCATCTTCCAGATAGGCGCCACCCTTGATCAGGATGCCGCGACGAGCTGCGGCCGCGAGGCCGCTGACGACGGTGACCGGCGTCGCAATCACCAGCGCACACGGGCAGGCAATGACGAGCAGGACCAGCGCCTTGTAGGCCGCCTGCGACCAGGCCCAGCCGAACAGCCATGGCCCGATCAGCGCCACCGCGACAGCCATTGCAAAAACGGCGGGCGTGTAGATGGCCGCAAAGCGATCGACGAAGCGCTGCGTCGGCGCACGCGAGCCCTGCGCCTGCTCGACGGCATGGATGATTCTCGCCAGCGTGGTATTCGCCGCAATGGCCGTCACCTCGAACTCAAGGGTGCCGGTCTCGTTGATTGTTCCCGCGAAGAGCAAATCGCCGGGCGCCTTGTCGACCGGGATGCTTTCGCCGGTCACCGGTGCCTGATTGACGGCACTGTTTCCCGAGACGACGCGACCATCGAGCGGAATCCGCGCTCCAGGTTTCACCCGTGCCAGCGCACCCAGTATCACCTGGGGGGCGGGAACCTCGACCCAAGTGCCATCAGCCTGCCGAATCTCGGCACTATCCGGCGTCAGTGCGAGCAGGCCCTTGATGGCGTTTCTTGCACGATCCACTGATCGCGCCTCGATCAGCTCGGCGATCGCATAAAGCGCCATGACCATCGCCGCCTCCGGCCACTGTCCGATAAGAAATGCGCCGGTTACGGCCACACCCATCAGCGCATTCATGTTCAGTTGACCGCGACGCAGGGCAGCCAATCCCTTGCGGTAAGTTGCAATGCCGGAAAACCAGATGGCTGCAGCGGCGACGGACATTCCCAATACCTTCATCGCTGTCGTTTCTGGCGCCAGGTAGTCGATCGCTTCGGCACCGATGGCGAGTGCCAGCGCAATCGAAGCGCCCCGAAAATCGCTGCCTGCACTCGAAGGAACTGCTGTCGATGTTGGCTGAACCAGTAACGGATCGAACCCGAGATTGCGTATCGCGGTTAGTGCAATGTCGAGTGTTGGCGGGTCGGCATCAATGGCCAGCGTTCGTTCCGTGAGATTGAAGCGTAGCGAACGAATATCGGCGATATCGGCCAAGACCTTGCGGATTTCGTTCTCTTCGACCGGACAATCCATCGACGCAATCCGATAGAGATGCCCGGACATCTTCGGTCCGGCGGCAGCCGGCAGGCTGACTTCGGACTCGCTGGCTACTGCCGAGCAGTTTTTCCTGCATGTGCAAGATTCAACGGTGTCGGCCCGACTTTCATTGGCGGTGGTATTCATTCTGAGCTCCTGATCCTTGACGCCATTTGAAACCTTAAAGCCACTTCAAGGTCAATAGGTAAAATGAAACTTCCCGTCAAGATTTTCAGGAGATAGGGCCATGAAGATTGGAGAACTGGCACGCCAAACCGGCACGAACCCGGAAACGATCCGCTATTACGAGCGAGAGGGATTGCTGCAGAAAGCTGGCCGCAGCGACGGCAACTACCGCATCTATTCCAGCGCACACCTGAGCCGACTGAATTTCATCCGGCACTGCCGGAATCTGGATATGACGCTGGATGAAATTCGCACGCTTCTGCACTACAAGGACGCACCGCAGGAGAATTGCGGGGAAGTGAATCGGTTACTCGACGAGCACATCGAGCACGTGGCACGAAGAATTGCTGAGCTAAGATCGCTTGAAGGCGAGCTACGGCGGTTACGTGACAACTGCAACGACGAGACCCGCGCCGCTAGCTGCGGCATTCTCAACGGGTTATCAGAGGCTCCATTTCGTGAAGGGCAAACCGACTGCCACATTTCGGGAACACACCGCTGGGACGACAAGATTTAAATGCAGACGATGGCTGCCAATCAATATCCCTGTCTGGCCAAGCTTTTCTCTGATATCTGGCAGATATAAGTTTCGACTACTTTCTTCTCTTACTCTTTCGAAAGAACAACGGTCGACGAGAAGTCACAAGTTTTCGCTTTTCTAGCTCTTCACTAATTAGCATTGATATGTGGTCCTCAACATCCGGAGCAATCACTTCGTAGACCTCGAGGCTTCGATTAAGAGACTCCGCGAGTTTTTCGGCGTGGCTTCGAGTAGTACGAACGCTAACGCAAGACCATTGATTTGGATATGCGAGTACTAGATTTTGATCGTCCTCGAAATATGTAACATCAATCGCCGTATTCAGCGGGAGCATCACGGAAAGTTCGGCCGATTTGTCTTCGATCCAAAGACTGTTTTCTCTTGCAACGGATTGGATGGTCACCCGTTCGCTCAGAGGATAGTAGATGTCATTCATGTTGGGAGACATTCAGTAGCCGTTCGCTAAATATGCGTATTGTGACGTAAACGCGGCTGACTTAAAAGCGGGTTGGAACCAACATCGTAAGGTATTCAAATGACAAAGCCTTTAAATGCTGTCTGCCCGCCAGATTCTTGCTGCAAATATGAGGGAACTTCGCGCCGAGCGAGAGTGGTCTCAGGAAGACTTAGCACTGGAATCCGGACTACACAGAACGTTTATTGGCCACGTAGAAAGCGCCAAGCGGAATATTTCGATCGACAATATTGAAAAAATTGCGAGCGCCTTGGAAGTACCGGTTTTCAGACTTCTGAAAATTTGAAGCGTTATCGGCCCAGCGCGAGAAACGCCTGAATGCGCTGCTCCAGGGATCAAAGGCCGGCGGTAAATCGCGCCATGGCGACGACCCAAAAAACACCTGATCGCACACTCAGCAATGTCGCCGACTGAATGGGAATTGCTAAGTAACGATCAAATCTATCATTTCCTGCAAAAGCGGCACCGAAACATCTTTATTAAAAAAGAAACTCGTTGCGTTCCCATGCTGCCTTTCTCCGGCGATAGACAAATCACCAAAACCACGAAGATTCATATCCAGTTCAGAAAGCTTAAACCCGTCATTTGTGGAAGCTACTGCGACTAGCCGGGACAAAGAGCGATCGGAGATTTTTCTTGGGAGATACAAGTAACAGATACCATAGCCGCCATGCCTGCTCAATCTTCCTCTGAGTTGATGCAATTGCGCAACGCCAAAACGCTCAGCGTGCACTACAACAAGGGCCCGCAAACCTTCGATCGTCAATCCGCACTCCAAAACGGTCGTAGCCACAATGACACTTGCGCGCCCAGCTTTAATGTCATCCAAGGCCCACTGTGACTCATCGTCAGGGGTGTCGCTGTGAACCACGCGTATCCTGCCCGGAAATATCTTTTCCCACTTTTCCGCCACTTCGTTTACTGAAGGCAGCGGGACAGCCTCTTCGTCCGATACTTCTTGTTGCTCTTTGCGAGGGCAAACAATGAGAATCCTGTCTCCTTGTAAAGCCATATCCTTGATATGGCCCACCATTTCCCGAGCTTGCTCGCGAGTAACAATTTTCGTATGGATATCTTGAACGGAGTGGCGCTCCGTCAATCGAATCACATTCATAGACCCATAGGTCAACATTGCCTGGGTTCGCGGTATCGGCGTTGCGCTCATCTCAATCAAGTGGGTTTTATCGTTGGCAAGTGCCGCGCGCTGCTCAACACTGAATCGGTGCTGCTCATCGGTCACACATATGTCGAGGTGCCCAATTTCACGGAAGAGCAATGCTGTCGTCCCGATCAAAATCGACTTACCAGTCAGATCTCCTTTTGTTTTTTTATTCACGAGCGTCGGCGTCAATTCAGGCCAATACGCCTGAATTTCTTCGAAGGCTTGAAGAGCCAGGCGTTCATTCGGAAGCAATACGGCAGAGCGTCCTCCTGCCTTTGCCACAGCCGCTATTGCCGCTTGATAGATGATTGATTTACCCATCCCGACATCGCCGTTGATCAGCGTTGTAGAAGTGATCGGTTTTGCAAAACACCCCAACAGATGTTCAATCCCACTCCTCTGTTCAGCAGTAAGCTTGAACGGGACTGCTGCAAGCAGGCTATCCGCGCTATCACATTTAAGTGGCTGGCGAGGCTCTACGACGGGCTTGGAACTATTGCGCAAATCAAGAACCGAAATAATCGCAGCTACTCTCTCAAGAACATCCTGAGCCACTTGCGCCTCATCAAGAGAACTTGGCCAATGCGCCTTTCTCAAAACGTCATCGAGGGTCCAAGGCGGAGCCTGAAGAAGCTCCCTGAGCCTTTTCCCTTGAGCGACTTGATGCAACTCCCCTCTGATTCGTTCTGCTGCCAGAGGGATTGTTTCATCAAGAAATTCGGAAAGCATTTTTCGCATTGAATCCTCGGAGATAACCCTAGGAATGCGGGGATACACCGGCGCAATCTTCCCTATCAGATCAGGAATAATCATCGAAGGAGAATTCAAATAGACTTGGCCACTGGAAAAGTTGAGGGTCCCCCGCACGTACACCCCGTCCGGCGAAGATTCGAGCTGATTTTGAAACGGTTGCGCTCGGCCAAAGAATGAAAACTTCAACTGGCGCCCATGACTATCCATCAATGTGCCTGTACTGAGGGGACTAAACTTTCCTCCAAAACGTCCGGGTCTAAACTGAGTCCGGAGATCTCCGGCATAGCGTCCAAAGACAATAATCTCTTGCTGAAATGCAGAAAGATTGTCAAAGCAGTCAACTATCTGCGTGCAATCGATGTAGCCTGTAGGAAGGTAAAGAGGCACCTTCCATGGCTCATCAATCCCTGCTTTCACAAGCTTTCCAAGCTTCATTTCTTTCAATTCGTTTTCGATTCTGATGTTGAACTTTAACAATACCCGTTGAGCAACGCCGCCATCCTTCTGGCGAATGCATCAATGCTATGATTCCCGAACAGGAAAAATTTTCTCGTCACTGATCGTTCACCGAGGAAGTCTTATTGACAATTTCCTGGGGAATTTAGCAGTTCTAGGAAATCGATGACGGTAGTGGCCACCAGCACGTCGATCTCACCGGCGGTGAAGGCGGCCATGGTGGCGGCTTTTTCGTCGGCCTTGAGGCGGCCGTGCACCAGGCCGACACGCAAGCCCTCCAGCTCCTCGCTCAGCGCCGCATGCGTATCCAGGGCGGTCTGCAGTTGCAGCTTTTCCGACTCTTCGATCAGCGGGCAGACCCAGTAGGCCTGACGACCTTCGGCGACGGCCGCGCGTACGCGCTCGGTGACTTCGTCGCGGCGGGCATCGGCGACCAGCTTGGTGCGCACCGGCGTGCGCCCGGGCGGCAATTCGTCGAGCACCGAGACATCGAGGTCGGCGTAGTAGCTCATGGCCAGCGTGCGCGGAATGGGCGTGGCCGACATCATCAACTGGTGCGGAATGGCGCCGCTGGCAGCATCAATGCCACCCCGGCCGCCCTTCTGCCGCAGGGCCAGCCGCTGTTGCACGCCGAAGCGGTGCTGCTCGTCGACGATGGCCAGCCCGAGGCGGGCGAAGTCGACCGCGTCCTGGATCAGCGCATGCGTGCCGACCACCAGTTGCGCACAGCTCGCGGCTTCGAGCTGCATGGCCTTTTTGGCCGCCGCTTTCAGGCTGCCCGAAAGCCAGGCGACGCGCACGCCAAGCGGCTCCAGCCAACTCTTCAGCTTCTGGTAATGCTGCTCGGCGAGGATTTCAGTGGGGGCCATGAAAGCCGCCTGCCAGCCGGATTCGATGGCGTGGCAGGCGGCCAGTGCGGCAACGATGGTCTTGCCGCTGCCGACATCGCCTTGCAGCAGGCGCTGCATCGGGTGCGGCTGCGCCAAATCGTGCTCAATCTCGGCGAACACGCGCTGCTGGGCGCCGGTCAGCGCGAAGGGCAACACCGCAAGCAGACGTTGCGCCAGCGCCCCTGACGAGTTCAACACCGGCGCGGCACGTTCCCGGCGGGCGAGAAAGGCGCGGCGCAAGGAGAGTTGCTGGGCCAGCACCTCATCGAACTTGATCCGTCGCCAGGCCGGATGGTCGCGGCTCTGCAAGGCAGAGAGCGGTGCGCCGGGCGGCGGCGCATGCAGGTAGTGCACGGCCTCGGCAAAACCACTGAGGCCGAAATGCTCACACCAGGCGGCAGCAAAGAATTCGGACAGGTCGGCTTCGGCCAGACAGCCAGCGATCACCTTGCGCAGCGCCGCCTGCGAGACACCGGCGGTGGTCGGATAGACCGGCGTCAGCGCACCAGGGAGCGGCGCCCCCGCATCAACGACGCGGTAGCGCGGATGCACCATTTCCGGCCCGAGGAAACCCTGACGAATTTCACCGAACAGGCGCAGCAACTGGCCGTTGTCGCGCGCCGTTTCAAGCTGTTTGGTCTGGCTGCCGTAGAAATTGAGGAAGCGCAGGACAAGCTCGCCGCCACCGGCCTTCTCGTCACGCACCCGCGCCACCAGTTGCCGGCGGGGGCGGTATTGCACCGAGACGTCGACCACCTGCGCCTCGACCTGCACCGGTTCGCCCCAGGGGGCATCGGCGACGGCATGGCAGCAGGTCTCGTCTTCGTAGCGCAGCGGCAGATGCAGGACAAGATCGTCATTGCGGGCGAGGCCGAGCTTGGCGAGCTTTTCCTTCAGGGCCGGCGCGGCCTTGATTCCGTCGGTCACGGCTGGAATGCGGGAATACTGGAATGCCGGTCAGGCGAAAGCCATCACCGCATCGGCTTCAACCAGCGCGCCGCGCGGCAGCGAGGCGACACCGACCGCAGCACGCGCGGGGTAGGGCTGCTGGAAATACCGGGCCATGGTTTCATTGACCTTGGCAAAATTGCTGAGATCGGTGAGGAATACATTCAGCTTGACCACGTCGGCCAGCGAACCGCCGGCGGCTTCGGCCACTGCCTTGAGGTTGTCGAAGACACGGACGATCTGTGCATCGATGCCATCCACCAGTTGGCCGCTGGCCGGGTCGAGGCCGATCTGGCCGGAGAGATAGACCGTATCGCCAACACGGACTGCCTGCGAATAAGTGCCAATGGCGGCCGGTGCGCCGGCGGTGGAAATGATCGTTTTTGCCATAATGATGTCCTAGGTTGTAGTGCTGCAAAGAAGGAGATGTTAAATGACTGCCGCAATCATCGCCAATCTGGAAAAATTGCTGGACGGCCCGCGCGATGGCGCGATGCTCCGTTACTCACTGGGTAACGAACTGCTCAAGGCGGGTGATGCCGCCGGCGCTGCCCGGCGCTTTCGCGAAGCGGTCGAAAAAGACCCTCGCTACTCCGCCGCCTGGAAGCTGCTCGGAAAATCACTGGCTGAAGCCGGCGAGCACGCAGCCGCACTGGCCGCTTACACGCAGGGGATTGAGGTGGCTGAAGCCCGTGGTGACGTTCAGGCAGCAAAGGAAATGAGTGTCTTTGCCCGCCGCCTGCAAAAAGCTGGCACGACTACCTCCCCCGATCAAAACGCAGCCGGGTGATCGCCTGATCCAGGCGCTCGATCAGCCCGGCATCGACATTGCGGCTGCACATCAGGTGGCGCGCCTTGCCCGGCGGTACGTCCGGGAGTTCCAGACGAACGATGCGGGCACCGAGGTCGGGGGACTGTGCCATCAGATGATCCAGTTCTTCGGAATTGATGAGTGCAAAATCAAAGCGTCCGGCGATCAGCTTGGCCAGATTGGAGGCCGGCGAAGGGGCCCGATCCACCTGCTCACCCACTGCCGCTAGCTGGCGATCGACTGCGTCGCCATAGGAGTAGCCGGCAACGGCGCCGACCCGTACACCGGGCAAGGCCAGCAAGGCAGCCAGGCCACCATTTTTTCTCAGTTCGGAGGCACGTTGCGGCACCGCGACCGCGATTAACGGACGGTCGAAATACAGGGGCAAGGTAAAGTGGGCAAAGCTCTCGCGCTCGGTGGTTCTAAACCAGCCGAGTGAGCATTGCGGCTCCGAACCGACTTTCAGTTCCTGCAGGGCGCGGTTGGGTGGGCGCGGCTCCAGCCGGATATCGACCCGGATTTCTGCCATGACCTGACGAATCCGCTCAATGAGGAACCCCTTTGGAGCGCCCTGAGTGTCGGTGTAGTAATACGGGGGCTTCTCGATATAGGAAATGAGCAAGGGCTCGGTCGCCACGGCAGTCCGGCCCGTCAAGGCGGCAATCAGCGCAAACAGGCAAGCAATGAAATGCTTTCTGCGCATGATCGACGGCGTTAACGCTTGGCGCCCCTGGGTGGCAGGAGAATACCCTCGACCCCAAGCCCCTTGAGTTTCTGGCGTGCGGCCTCCGCTTCTTCCCGGGTCTTGAAGGGGCCGACCTGTACCCGCGCTTCCATCGTCGAAGGAATGCCGTTGAGGGTCAGTTTGGCACGCAGTTCTTCGGCGTGCTGGGCGTCGGCGAAAACACCGGCCTGCACGGCAAAGCCGGAGAAAAGCCGAGGCGGGGCCGGCGGCAAACGTTCTGCCGATGCGCTGCGCGTTTCCTGAGGCGGTGCGGCAACTGGGGTCGAAGCAGCCGGCTTGGCCGGCTCCGGCATGAACTGTGAAGAGGAGGTGGCCGAGGAGGCCGCCGAGGTGCCCTCTGCAGGCGTTGCAGCAGCAGGCTGATTCGAACGGGCTGACTGAGTTGAAACGCTGCGGGAAGCGGGTCGTGGCGTAGCCGCTGGCTGCGTGTCGGCCGCCGGCGGCAATGTTGTCGGGGCTTCGACCACGGGCGGAGGTGGCGCGCTAACAACCTCCTTCGGAAGTTCGGCGGTGGTCGGCGATTCTGCCGGCTTCACCGGCTGCGACACTTCCTTGCGCGGCGCCACCGGCACCGGGGCCGTAAAGGTCGGGCCGCTGGTGACGATTTCTTCCGATGGTTTGCCGAGCTGGTCAATGAAGGCCAGCACACCAAGCAGCATGGCAATCAGGAAACCCGCAAAGACAACCCTGAGCACCAGTTTGCGCTTGAGATCGTCGTCTGCATTTGCCGTTTGTGAATGGTCGTTCATCGCGTCCTCATGCCCTCTCAACGCTCTCTCATGGTGGGTTCTGTGCCTTCACGGTTGCGGATCAGGGCCACCACCAGTTCGGCTTCGGCCCTGGCCACGCCACAGCGCTCGGCAATGGCCGCAGCATCATAACCGGCAACGGCCATCTGCATGGCATCGCCATAGACCGGGGCTACATGCTGGGTAGCCTGTACGCGTTCAACTTTCAGTTTCACTTCCTCGCGCAACGCAGCCAGCTCGCCACGTACCATCGCCACTTCGTTGCGCAGCTCGCTGATTTCTGCTTCGGCGGCCAGCAGGCGGCTATCTTCAATGGCTGCGGTTTCAGAGGGCGTATCGGCAACAGGGTCTGGCGGTTCGTTCCACGGAAAGGCGGCTTCGGCATAGGCTGCTGCACCGGGGCCAATGATCAGGTCAGGCATGCCGGGAATCGGGGTCGGCTCTACCGGTGCGCTCGCTGCCGATGCAGCTGCGGCATTTCTGAGGCGACGAAGGCGCCGGTAGACGACGAAGACATACAGTGCCAGCAGGGCAACTACGCCTAGCAGCGCCTCGCGCCAGCCCAAGGCCAGATCCTCGAAGTTCATTGCCGATCAGTGGTTTGCATATCGCGGGCTATTATGCCAGAGGCAGGCAGGAAACGCGGCTGCAGTTCTATGTCCGGCAGTTTTTTGATGGGCTGGAGTCTATTGCCCGAGCTTCTTCTTGTAGTGCTGCTTGCAGGCGATATAGACGGTCTTGTCGACCTCGGTATGCACCACGCCCGCAGGATCGCAAAATCGTGTGGTGAACGTCCGG
>ERZ724517.1365-NODE-1365-length-13550-cov-4.005706_pt1 | contig 13550 bp, 7 predicted proteins | sample MGYA00376050_ERZ724517 | MGnify/ENA primary metagenome ERZ724517 (study PRJEB28724, sample SAMN07190886) | activated sludge metagenome | isolation source: activated sludge of sewage treatment plant in Hong Hong | place: USA: Christiansburg, Virginia | collected... | reverse complement strand
AGCGGGGCCAGCCAGCGCGCGCGCAGGGGCGGCGCAAACACGCGCTCAATGCGCGCGTCTTTCACGTCGGCGGCGAGCCACACGCCCAGGTCGCGCATGCGCAGCAGCACTTTGTCGCGGGCGCGCTGCGCCAGTTGGGGCGCGCGGTCGGGCCGCAGGCGCGAGGGCGTTTGCGGCAAGGCCACCAACAAGGCGGCTTCGGCCTGGCTGAGGTTTCTCGCGGGTTTGCCCAAATAGGCCCGGCTCGCCATTTCAACGCCCTGGATCTGCCCGCCCATGGGCGCGTGGTTGAGGTAGAGGGTGAGGATCTCGCGCTTGCTCAAGTGCGCCTCCAACTGCAGCGCACGCGCAATCTGCACCAGCTTGCTGCGCACACTGCGCGGTGCCAACGCGCCGCTGTGCTGGGCATCCAGCAAGCGGGCCACCTGCATGGTCAACGTAGAGCCGCCCGACACAATGCGCCCGTGTCGCAGCCACTGCCAGGCGGCGCGCGCCAGCGCCGTCGGGTTGACGCCAGGGTGCCATTCAAACCAACGGTCTTCGTAATTGAGCAAGGCCACCAGGTAATTCGGCGACACCTCCTCCACCGTCACCGGGTGGCGCAGCGCGCCGTCTGGGCTGGGCCAACTGCGCAGGGTCGATGCATCGGCGGCCAACACCACCAGCGTGCCCGGCGACAGCGCCTCGCCGTGCCCTGCCGACCCCGCCATCCCCGCCGCGCGCGCTGCCGGTGGCAGCGGGAAAGCCAGGTCCAACACCAGCACACTGGCCAGCAAGGCCGCAGCCCCTATTCGCCAGCGAAATGCACGCGACATGGTGATTTCAGCGGTTGCGCGGGTCCACCACCACGACATCGGCCTCGGGCTTGCCCACGCCACGCACATCGGGGCGGTACATGTCTTCGGCAAACGGCGCGGGTACGACGTAGCGGCCCGGAGTCACGACGCGCAACAGATAAAACAGGTCCAACGGTCGGCCGTTGAGGTCGGCCGCCGCCACAAAGCGGTCGTCCCGGTACTCGCTGTGCTTGATGCGCGTGTCGGCCAGGGCCGCACCCACATTCACGCCGTCCACCACAAACTCGCTGGCCTTGATGCCCTGGCTCAGGTTGAGGTTCTCGACCTCCATGCCCGCAGGCACACGCTCCACCACCAGTGCGTCCTTGATGCGTTGGGTGGCGCTGACGCGCACACGCATCACCAGCACGTCACCGGTTTTGAACTCGCGGCCCGTCAGCGGCTTGCCGTTGCTGCCAAACCAGGTGCGCTCTACCGTAATGCGGTCTGTGCGCGGCGCCAGCGGTTTGAGCGGATAGCCTTCTGCTCCCACCTCCAGGAACAAAGTGTCGCTGCCGGTGTTGGCCACGCTGATGCCACTGCGAATGGCCTTTGCACCATAAGTGCGTCGCTCGGTGCCTTCGCTCTTGAGGCCTTCTTTGCCCGTGTCCACCAGCAGGTCGGCCTGCCAGGGCGCACCCGCGCTGCCCACCCCGCCCGCCCGTGCGGCCAGGAACAGGGCCAGGCGCTCTTGGGTGGAGTAATACTCACGCTGCTCGAAGGCATTGACCAAGTCGCTCAGCAGGTTTTCGCGCCGTGGGTGAACAATCTGATGCCGCTGCATCAGCGCGTAGCCCATGGCCAGGTCACGCACGCGCGAACCGTAGTCCCCCAGCCATTCGCTGTAGCCATTGTGGTTGGACAGGCCGTAGTCTTTTTGCATGGCCTCGTCCAGCGCCACCTTGGCACGGGCCTCGTCCCCCATCAGCTTCAAGGCCAGTCCCAGGTGCACCAGCACCAGTGGCGAGCGGGCGTTGACGCGGTAGTCGTCATGCAAGGTGCGCAATGCCGACAACGGCGCCTTTTGCTCGCGCGCCAGGATGTAGCCGCTGTGGGCAGCCTCGGCCAAGCGCTGATGGGCCTGGCGCGCGGTCTCCAGGTCACGCGGGTTGGTGAAGTGCCCGTCGGCGTCGCGCGGCATGTCCTTGGGCAAGCGCATTTGTTGCGCGGGAGCCTTTTGAAATTGCTCAAGCAACGAGTCGGTGGCGCGCGTGAGCATCTGCTCGGGCGCACTGAAACCCGCGTCGCGCGCGTCTTGCAAGAAGCCCGTCACGTAAGCACTCAGCCAACCCTCGTAGGGGTTGCTGGCGGCCCACAAGCCAAAACCACCGCGCTGTTGCTGCATGCCTGCCAAGCGGCCAAAAGCACTGTCCAGCCGCTTGGCACGCTCTTCTCGCGAGAGCGGCGTCAGGCCCACAGCCTTGGCCCCGGCTTCGTCAATGAACACCAGGGGGTAAGCACTGCTGGTGGTTTGCTCCAGGCACCCATAGGGGTACATCAGCAAGCCACGCACGGCATCGCGCACATCGATGGGCGGCTTGTTGGACAGGCTGAGGTTGACGGCCGCCGTGCCCGCCCAGTAAGGGGCGATCACGTTGGCGTCGAGCTTGAAGCTGCTGCCCGGGTCGATGCGCACACGGCGCACATCGCGCACCAGTGGCGTGACCGGCTGGACTTGCAGCGCGGCCTCGCGCACCACCTTCACCGCGCCGGCCGTGACCGTGACCTTGATGGGTGCCAGGCCGTAAGCGTCGGTGGCCTGGGCGGTGTAGCGCAGCACCGTGCGCTGCTTGTCGGCCAGCGTGATGGGCCCGTGCTTGCCGGTGATACGCAGCGGCTCACCTGCCTCCACCTGCACCGACACCTCTTGCTTGGCGCCTGAGAGGTTGGTCACGTCCAGCGCAATAGTGGCAGAGTCGCCGGGCGCAATAAAGCGCGGCATGTTGAGCTCGGCCACCAGGGGCGCGGCCACTGTCATCTCGGCATCGGTGCTGGCGTAACTGTCGTCAGTGTGGGCCACAGCCATCAGGCGCAGCGTGCCATTAAAGTCGGGCAGCACCAGGGGGATGGAGGCTTCGCCGTTGGCGTTGATCTGCACCGGGCCGCTGAACAAGTCCACCAAGCGCACCTTGCGCGGCAGGCTTTGGGTGTCGCGCTTTCCGGCATCCCCCCCGAAGCGTTGCTTGGCCACGGTGCCGTCCATTTTCTCGATCAGCTTGCCATACAGGTCCAGCAGGTCGGCGCCATAACGGTGCTTGCCAAAGAAGAAGTCCGCCGGGTCGGGCGTGGCAAAACGGGTGATGTTGAGAATGCCCACGTCCACCGCCGACAGCGTGACAAAGGCTTTGCCACCCACTGGCTTGCCCGCCACATCGGCCAGCTTGAGCTTGACCGTGACGGTTTGCTCGGGCACCGACTTGGCAGGCGCACTCATCGCCAGCTTGAGCTTGCGGGCTTGCCGGTCCAGCGGCAAGTGCACCATGCCCAGCGCCCGCGCTGGGGTGACGCGGTCGCCCTCGCTGCCGGGGCGGAAGGCCACCACACTCACGTACAGGTCGTGCCGGTTCCAGCTGGCGTCGATGGGGATTTGGATGTCGGTGCCGCTGGTGCGCACAGGCAGGCGACGCTGGTAGAGCACACGGTCGCCCTCCACCGTCACCAGCGCCTCCCCGTCGTGCGGTGGCGTGATGGTGAGCTCGGCCTTGTCGCCCGCCTTGAAGGGGGCACCTTGCAACTTGAGGCCCACGCGGTCCGGCCGGTTGCCCATGTCGTCGGCGTCTTGCGCACCCCAACCGGCGTAGAAGCGGTAGCGGGCGGTCTGGTTCGTTTGCGGGTCGTGCACCTCCAGGCGGTAACGGCCGTAGGTGACAGGCAGCGAAATTTTGCGGCGCTGCGGCAAGTTGAGCGTAGACGCTTCCACCAGTTCTTCATCCACGTTGTAGCCGCTGGTCCAGCCCCGGTTGTCGTCATAGCGCCAATACCAACTCCGCTCTTCACGCACCAGCTTGATCTGCAGCGCCTGCGCAGCGGCAAACTGGCCTTCGGCGTTCACGCGCGCGACTTCAACCTCAGCCAAGCCGCCTTCTTGGGCCACATCGCGCTCGAACAAAGGGCGCAAGCCCACCAGCACCGGCGCGGGCCACCAGCTGCGCTCCACCGAACGCACCACAGGCCGGCCGCCGGACTCCAGCAGGCTGAAGCTGGCGCGCACCTTCATGGGCGATTTGCGCGCGGCCAGCGTGAGGGGTAAGTTGACGCTGGCCTTGCCCTGCTCGTCCAGCGCGGCCTCGGGCAATTCCTGGCGCTCGCGCGCCGAGTCGTCCTCGACATCACCGAACACAAAGCCCGGCAGCGCCTGGGGCAGTGCAATACGGTGGCGCTCGGTGGCCAGGCTGGTGATCAGGCGGTTACCTGCGGCAGGCGCGCCATAGAGGTAATCGCCCTGCACGGCCACCTGCAAAGTGGCGTTGCCTTGCAGCACCGTGTTGGGAGCCTCCAAGGCCAACTTCATGCGCTCGGGCAAGAACTCTTCCACCTGGAAAGTCCATTGCGTGTCGGGCATGGCGGCCGCTGGGTCCACGCGCGCCTCCAGTATCCAGCGGCCCGTGGGCGCGGTGGTGGGGAGGTTGATCGCCTGCTGGTAGTAGCCCGCATCTGCGGCATTGCTGCGCACAATTTGCGTCAGCACTTTTTCGCCATCGGGGCGCTTGAGCACCAGCGTGAGTGGCAGGCTCACGGTCGCCGTGCCGGCGTTGGATGCAGGTGTCAGCGCTTTGCCATCCGCATTGCGCGCCAGGATGGACACATTGAACTGCTCGCCCGGCCGGTACAGGTCGCGCCCGGCATACACAAACAGCTTCTGGTTGCGCGAAGGGTGACCGCCCACATCGAACTCCGACAAGTCCAGCGCCGGGTCGCGCAGCGCAATCACCGACATCTCTTTGCCCCGGCGCGCCAACACCGCACGCGCCTTGGCGGTAGAGCCATTGAACACCGCGTGGCCCTCGCCATCGGTGCGGGCCTGAGCCAGCGACTTGCCCGCGTCATCGATCAAGGTGAGCTCCACCCCACTGAGCGCTTTGGCCTCTTTGAGTGAAGTGGCAAACACATCGGTCTGGGCCGCATGGCGGCGCACATGCAGGCCAATGTCGGTCACGTAGAAATAGGTCACCTGGTAGTCGTAGCCAAAGGCCGCTGGGGCGCTCATGACGGCGATGTAAACGCCGGGCTCTTGCAGTTCCTTGATCTGCTCGACCGGCAGGAAGCTCACGTTGCGGCGGTTCTTGCGCGCGTCAGTGGCAAAGCGGCCCAGGTACACGCTGGTGGACAGTTCACGCAGGTTGTCGAGCTGGTAGGCCGGCACGCGGCCCTTGAGCTTGCGGCCATCGTCGTAGCTGTAGTCGCGATAGTCTTCTTCGCCTTCGGTTTCTGACGACTGGACTCGCCGGCCACCCACTTGCTCCAGGAACGCTGGCAAGCCCTTGGCCCCCACACGCAAGAATTGAACATCCACCTCGGGTGTGTTGACGGTCACCACCGGCAAGCCGCCGTTTTGTCCGGCGGGCAGCACCACGCCCTTGCTCGCGAAATAAAACGAGTCGGGCGTGGCCTCACTCTTGACGTTGCAGTTTTGCGGCGTGCCCAGCGTGGCGCCATCGGCCGAGGCCATGGCCTCTGTCATCTCGATGCGGTAATTGCGGTCGGGCGTGATGTAGGGGAGGTACAGCGTGCGCGGGTTGTCACCCAGAATCCAGCGCGAGTTGACGGGCTCATTGGCAGCCTTGTCCTTCACCAGCGCGGTTTTGACAAGTTGCGACCAGTCCTGTGAGCGAGCCAGCGGCTGGGTGAAGGTGATGGCCAATGCGGGCGCGCCGTCAAACAGGCGGGGCTTGCAGTCGGCCATGGCAAACGCCATGGGCGAGCCCACATCGGCCCGGTTGTCGCCCGCGGGGGCTTTGGTAACCCACCAAGCCAGCCCCCCCAACAACAGCGCCGCGGCCACAGCCGCCAGAACAATTTTTACACGCTTGGTCATCACCGCAGTCCCCTGGTTGAACGTCTGCCAGACTTCTAACACAGCCTTACCAGGCTATGCCAGGCGACGATGCCTGTCGCGTTACAGGGTGTGGGCGTAAATCAAGAAACCCTCGTGCACGGCCACCTTGTCGTACAGCGTTCGCCCGGCGGTGTTGGTCTGGTGCGTTTGCCAATACACCCGCTGGATGCCCGTTGCGCCAGCCTGCTCGTACACCCCCTGAATCAAGGCCCGGCCCACGCCACGACCACGTGCGGTGGGTGTGGTGTACAGATCTTGCAGATAGCAAGTGAGCGCAAGGCGCGTGGTGCTGCGGTGGTAGAGGTAGTGCGTCAGGCCAAGCAATTGACCCTCGCTCTCCGCCACCAAGGCAAACACCGGCTCGGCCGCATCAAAGAAGCGCGCCCAGGTGGCCTCGGTGATGGTGGGGTCCAGCGCGGTGGCGCCCTCACGGCCATAGAAGGCGTTGTAGCCGTCCCAAAGCGGGGACCAGGCGGCCCGGTCGAGGGGTTCGATCGGGCGGATGGAGACGGGAGCAGGCATGAGGCAGATCTTTCGGGAAATGGGTTGCGCGCGGGGTACAGAAACGTACCCCCCTTTTCGCGGGCGAATATACCCGGCGAGACATTAAAGCCTGAGTAGTAACCCTCCTGTTGAACGCAACAGTTGGAATTGAAGGCTGTGCGTCGCAAGATAGCGACCCTTCTTGCAGAAGGCCAAGAAAATACGGAGACATGCACCATGCGCCACTTTTTTACCCTGTTATTCATTGCGTGGACCTTGCCCTGGATCGCGCATGCACAGCCTCTTGCGGTCACGGCCAACTCGATCACCATTCACCACATTGGGCCCTTTGTCGGGCAACTGGCCGAGTCCAATGCCGAGGCGCTGCGCGGTGCCGAACTCTACTTTGACCAGGTCAACGCCGCAGGTGGTGTCAACGGCCGTCGCGTGGTGATGGCCAAACTGGACGACAAGCAAGATGGCAAAGAGAGTGGCATCTTGTTCAAGAAGCTGATCGACCAGCGCCAGGTGCTGGCCCTGTTCATGCCGCGCACTACGCCGTCCACGCAGGCCTTGATGGGCCTGGCCGAAGAGGCTGGCATCCCGCTTCTGGCGTCGCAATCTGGCGCAGCTTTCATCACCGAACCGCTCAAACCCCATGTGTTCTCGCTGCGCGCTTCCTATCAAGATGAAGTGGTCTCGTTGATCCAGCTCATGCATTCCACCGGGATTCGCCGCTTCGGGTTTTTGGCTGCCACTGACGCTTACGGCAAGGACGTGATGGAGGGAGCACAGCGAGCGCTGAAAGAATTGAAGCTGGAAGCTGCATCTGTACAACCTGTGGACCAGAAGACCCCGGAAGTGACCGAGGCAGTGACGAAGATGCTAGCGGCCAACCCGCAAGTGGTCATCCTGATTGCGGGCGTCAAGGGCGCCACCGATTTCGTCAAGCTCTACCGCAGCAAGGGCGGCACAGCGCAGTTTGCGGCCCTGTCCAACAACGGGTCGGCCTCGTTTGTGAACGCATTGGGTGACCACAAGCGCGGTGTGATCGTGACGCAGATCGTGCCCACCCCGTTCCGGCGCAATAAACGTTTTGTGCGCGACTACGTCACCATGATGGAGGCACAGAAGCTGCCGCCTAGCTTTGTGTCGCTGTACGGCTACTTGTCGGCCAAGGTGTTGGTAGAAGGCTTGCGCCGCGCCGGGCGTGACGTGACGCCCGAAAAACTCACCGCCGCGTTGCAAGGCCTCGGCACCTATGAATTGGGCGACTATCAAGTGGAATTTGGGCCCCAGCGTCGCCAAGGGACCAAATTTGTTCAGGCCTCTATCATTGGCGCGGATGGACGCTTCACCAACTGATTCTTCGCACCACATTGCGCTCGCGCACTTTGACCCAGGCACGGCCACCGATACCGAGTGGGCGCGGCTAAACGCTTACCGAAAGCTGCGAGCGGGCGAGGACTTTCCGGGCGAAGCCACACTGCCCGACGCCGAATTTTTACGCGACGTGCAAACGCCCCACCCGCTGCGCGAGTCGCGCCGCACCCTGGCCTTGTGCCAAGGTGAATGTGTAGGCAACATGATTCTGTTTTACCGCCGCGCGGGCACCGAGCACTTTGAGGAACACGCACCCTTTGTGGACGTGTGGGGCGGCGTGTCGCAAAAGCACCGGCGCCAGGGCATTGGCCGCTTGTTGCTGGCGGAGTTGCTGGCCTTCATGCAGCAACAGGGCAAGACCACGGCATCGTGGAAGGTGCATTTACCCGAAAGCCATGCTTTCATGGCCGCTTGCGGTGCCCAGGCGCGCTTGCGCAGTGTGCAAAGCCGAATGCTGATTGCCGGCCTGGACTGGACCGAACTGGCGCATTGGCAAGCCCGCGTTGGCAAGATTGCACCCACCCTGGAGTGGGAAATTCACGCAGGCCGCATCCCATTTGCGCGGCTGGCGGCACTGGACGCGCCTTTGTCTGACCTGGTCAACCAGCAACCCTTGGGCACGGTGGCCATGCCGCGCATGCGCTACAGCCTGGCAGGCTATGAACGCTGGTATGCCGACATGGACACACGCGGCGGCGACCACTTCATGGTGTTGCTGCGCCAAGGCGACGAGGTGGTGGCGGTGTGCGACGCCAATTGGGATGCCCGCTTCCCCGAGCGTGCCTACCAGGAACTCACCGCCGTGGCGCCAATCTGGCGCGGCAAAGGGCTGGCCAAAGCCGTGAAGGCCGCCATGCTGCAACTCCTGCGCACACTCAAGCCGCAAGTGCAGACTGTCATCACACTGAATGCAGAGACCAACGCCGCCATGCGCGCCATCAACCAGCGCCTGGGGTTTGTGGTGCACCGCGAAGAGGCCACCTACCAATTGAGCCACGACGCGTTGGCCAGTTGGCTAGCCGGGTAAATCTCGCAGACAGCGGGTTAGTCCCGGTACCGGCTCCTGCACGGATGGTTATGCTTTCGCTTCACTGCTGTGGACTTGGCGCACTTCTTGCAGGCCGCTTGCCAGCCATTTGCAAATTCGGTTTCGATCCCCGCCGGCGCCCCGGCATTCATTCAGCAATCCTTCAGGAGAAACTACATGCCAGTCAATTCCGCCATCGGACGGACCCTGCATTTTGGGATGATGACCGCCACCATGGCCGCCATCACTGCTTTGACAACCAGTGCCTATGCCCGCGACCTGGTAGTGGCGCTCAAGACCGAGCCCACTTCGATGGACCCGCAATACCATGCGCTCACGCCCAACATTCAGCTGTCGCAAACACTGTTCGAAGGCCTGACTTGCTCCGATGCCGATCTGGCCATCAAGCCCTGCCTTGCCGAGTCCTGGGCGGCCAATGGCAAGACTTGGACCTTCAAGCTGCGCCCCAACGTGAAGTTCTCGGATGGCTCGCCATTCACCTCGGCCGACGTGGTGTTCACGCTTGACCGTGCGGGCAAGGTGCCTAACAGCCCATCGTCATTCAAGGTGTACCTGCAAAAGGTCGACAAGGTGGAAGCGGTCGATCCGCTCACTGTGCGCATCACCACGTCCGAGCCCTATCCGCTGCTGGCGGTCAACATGGTGGGACTGCCCATCATGTCGGCTAAAGCTGCAGCCGGCCCCGCCGCTGAAGGCAAGACCACCACCGAACTGAACTCAGGCAGCGGTTTGGTGGGTGCCGGCCCTTACCGTTTTGTGTCTTGGAAGCGCGGCAGCGAAATCATTTTTGAACGCAATCCGCACTACTGGGGCCCTGCGCCCGCATGGGACAAGGTCACTTACCGCCCCATCAGCAACCCTGCCGCGCGTGTGGCGGCCTTGCTGGCCGGCGACGTGGACTTGGCGGAAGACCCCCCTACTGATGACTTGGAACGCCTGCAAAAAGACCCCAAATTGACAGTCGAAACCAAGGCATCCAACCGCGTGATCTACGTGGCGCTCGACCAGCACAGCGAAAAAACGCCTGGCATCGAGGGCACCAACGGCAAGAACCCGCTGCTCGACAAGCGCGTGCGTGAAGCCTTGTCGCTGGCCGTGGACCGGCAAGCCCTGGTTGCTCGCATCATGGGGGGCGTGGGCACACCGGCCGCCCAGCTCTTGCCCTACCCCATGTTTGGCGCAAGCAAAAACCTGGTGAACGCGGCCAAAGTCAACACCGACAAAGCCAAGGCCCTGCTGAAAGAAGCCGGTTATCCCGATGGCTTCACCATGGTGCTGGGCTCGCCCAATGGCCGCTACATCAACGACAGCAAGGTCGCACAGACGCTGGCCGCCATGTGGACACGTGCGGGCGTCAAAACCAGCATCGATTCCAACGCCCCCGCCGTGTTCTTCAAGAACCGCGATGCCTACACCTACAGCGCCTACATGGCAGGCTGGGGCACGTCCACGGGTGAAATGTCCAACACGCTCAACTCCCTGCTGGTCACCCCCAACAAGGAAAAGGGGCAGGGCACCACCAACCGCAGCCGCTACTCCAACCCTGACATGGACAAGCTGGTGGCCGAGTCCGCCACCCAGATGGACGACGCCCAGCGCGCAGGGACCCTGGCCAAGGCCAGTGAAGTCGCCATGGCCGACTTCGCCATGCTGCCCATCCATTTCGAGCACTCGGTATGGGCCATGAAGAAAGGCATTAGTTTCAAGGGCCGTGCCGACCAGCAAACCATGGTGCAGTACGCCACCGTCGCCAAGTAACCCCGCCACGCTGTAACCTCTGGCCCGCCGTTGCGGCGGTGGGCTACTCCATACATGCTTGCCTTCATCATTCGCCGCCTGCTTCAGGCCCTCCTGGTCATGGCTGTGATGTCGGGCCTGGTTTTTGTCGGGCTCTATGTGGTGGGCGACCCGGTCTCCATGATGGCCAGCCCCGAGGCCACCGAACTGGAGCGCGACGCCATCCGCGCCAATTTTGGCCTCGACAAACCCTTGCTTGAGCAGTACGCCATCTTCATGTCGCACGCCGTGCGGCTTGACTTTGGCAAGAGCTTCCTCACCGGCCAGTCGGCCATGGGCCTTATCCTGGAGCGCATGCCCGCCACGCTTGAACTGGCCGTGGTGTCCATGCTGCTGGCGGGCTTGGTAGGGGTGCCGTTGGGCATCTGGGCTGGCTTGCGCCCCGATGCATTGAGCACGCGCGGCATCATGACCGGCTCGGTGCTGGGATTTTCACTGCCCAACTTCTGGGTCGGCCTGATGCTCATCATGGTGTTTGCTGTGTACTTGGGCTGGTTTCCGGCCAGTGGGCGCGGCAAAACGGTCATGCTGGGCTCGCTAGACCTCAGCGTGCTGACGCTTGATGGCTGGAGTCGCCTGGTGTTGCCGGCCTGCACCATCGCCATGGCCAAGGCAGCGCTGATCATCCGCGTCACGCGGGCGGCCACTCGTGAGGCGCTGCCCATGGACTACATCAAGTTTGCGCGCGCCAAGGGCCTGGCCTGGAGTCGCATCCTGCGCGTGCACTTGCTCAAGAACATCCTCATTCCCATCGTCACCGTGTTTGGCCTGGAGTTTGGCCAGGTGGTGGCGTTTGCGGTAGTGACTGAGACCATCTTTGCCTGGCCAGGCATGGGCAAGCTGCTGCTGGACTCCATCATCACGCTCGACCGGCCGGTGGTGGTGGCCTACCTGATCCTCATCGTGTTCTTTCTGGTCATGCTCAACTTGGTGACCGACATTCTTTATTCGGTGCTCGACCCGCGCGTGCGCCTGCAGGCGGCCAAGACATGAATACGCTCACCAACGCTGCCGTGGCGGCCGACCTCACACCTCTGCCGCCCCCCGAGACCCCGTGGCAGCGCCTGCGCCGCGAATTCTTTGCCAACAAACTGGCCGTTGGCGGCCTGGTGCTGCTGCTGTTGGCCATTGGCGTGGCGGTGCTGGCGCCATGGATATCGCCCCAGAACCCCTACGACATCGGCAAACTCGACATCTTCGACTCCAAACTCCCCCCCGGCAGCAAGGACGCGGCAGGCACCATGACCTACTGGCTGGGCACAGACAGCCAGGCGCGCGATTTGCTGTCGGCCATTTTTTACGGGCTGCGTACCAGTTTGATGGTCGGGGGCATTTCGGTGGCCGCCGCGCTGGCCATCGGCACCATTGTGGGGCTGACCGCCGCGTACTTCAGTGGCTGGGTGGATGCGCTGCTGATGCGCATTGTGGATATCCAGCTGTCCTTCCCCGCCATTCTGGTGGCGCTGATTTTGCTGGCCATTCTTGGCAAGGGCGTCGACAAAGTCATCATCGCGCTGGTGATCGTGCAGTGGGCTTACTTTGCCCGGGCCGCCCGTGGCGCGGCGCTGGTAGAGCGCGCCAAGGAATATGTCGAGGCCGCGCAGTGCATGGCCTTGAGCTCGCCGCGCATCCTGTTGCGCCACATGCTGCCCAACTGCCTGCCTCCTTTGATCGTGATCGCCACCATCGATTTGGCCCATGCCATTGCGCTGGAGTCCACACTGTCGTTTTTGGGAGTTGGGGTGCCGGTGACCGAGCCCTCGCTGGGCATGCTGATCGCCAATGGTTTTGAATACATGCTCAGTGGCCACTATTGGATTTCGTTCTTCCCCGGCATTGCGCTGGCCTTGGCCATCGTGGGCATCAACCTCGTGGGCGACCACTTGCGCGACATCCTTAACCCGCACAACGCGCATTGAGTGCACATTGAGCACACAGCCTGTCATGGACGATTCACACAAGGTACCGGTGCTGCAAGTCAGCGGTCTGCAAACCCATTTCTTCACGCACGGCGGCGTGGTCAAGGCGGTAGACGGCGTAGACCTGCAGGTCAATTCCGGTGAAATTTTGGGGCTGGTGGGCGAGTCGGGCTCGGGCAAGAGCATCACCGGTTTTTCCGTCATCGGCCTGATTGATGCGCCCGGCCGTATTGCGGGTGGCCACATCCGCTACTTGGGTGAAGAGCTGGTGGGCGCCTCAGAAAAACGCCTTCAGCAACTGCGCGGCAAAGAGATCGCCATGATCTTCCAAGACCCCATGATGACGCTCAATCCGGTGTTGCGGGTCGACACGCAAATGGTAGAGGCCATTCATGCGCACGAGAAGGTCAGCGCCGCCGCCGCCCGTGCACGCGCCCACGATGCGTTGGCCATGGTGGGCATTCCGTCACCCGCCGAGCGGCTGCTGGCCTACCCGCACCAGTTGTCGGGTGGCATGCGCCAGCGTGTGGCGATTGCCATTGCACTGCTGAACCAACCCAAACTCATCATTGCCGACGAGCCCACCACCGCGCTCGATGTGACCATCCAAGCGCAAATTTTGTACGAGGTGCAAAAGCTCTGCCGCGAGACCGGCACGGCCATGATCTGGATCACCCACGACCTGGCTGTGGTGTCGGGCCTGGCCGACCGCATTGCCGTGATGTACGCGGGTCGCATTGTCGAGAGCGGTGCCACCGCCGACGTGGTGCACCACCCATCGCACCCTTACACGCAAGGCTTGATCAACTCCATCCCCACGCGCGCCACACACGGCAGTCTGCTCAAGCAGATTCCGGGCATGACGCCGTCACTGCTGCAACTGCCCCAGGGCTGCGCCTTCCGCGACCGCTGCAGCCGCGCCCGCAGCGAGTGCGGCGGGGACGTGCCTGTGCTCCAACCCGTACAGGGTGGCCATGCGGTTGCCTGCCACGCCGCCGACTACCGCGCCGATCGCTGCGCCGCCAAGG
>ERZ724517.1357-NODE-1357-length-13581-cov-10.313027_pt1 | contig 13581 bp, 11 predicted proteins | sample MGYA00376050_ERZ724517 | MGnify/ENA primary metagenome ERZ724517 (study PRJEB28724, sample SAMN07190886) | activated sludge metagenome | isolation source: activated sludge of sewage treatment plant in Hong Hong | place: USA: Christiansburg, Virginia | collected... | reverse complement strand
TCCTTGAGTGAATCAAGAAACTGGTCAAAGGATTCTGTGCTCAAACTACCCATTTTTCTCTCCGTTTTCAGTGCGGTGTTAATCACCATGAGCTAATAACGACACACTTTCAATTCGGTTGACACGAAAGTCGTAGTTCAATGAATGCGATAATTCAAGCTATATGAAAAAGCAAAATACGCCTGCCACCATTCCGGAAATCCGTCCCGGTCAGTCCATTGAATTACTCAAGGAATTGCACATTCTGACCCGCGACGGCAAGCTCAATCAGGACACACGGCGCAAGCTGAAGCAGGTTTATCACCTCTATCAGTTCATTGAGCCCTTGCTGGCCGATGCGCAGAGCCTCGCCGACCACGGCGCCGGCAAGTCCTACCTTGGCTTCATTCTTTATGACCTGTTTTTCAAGGAACGCGAGACTGGCCACATCTACGGCATAGAAACGCGCAAGGAACTGGTTGAGAAATCACGCGAACTGGCCGAGCGACTGGGCTTCAAGCGCATGAGTTTCCTCGACGTGACGGTCGAAGAATCAACCCACTCCAGCGCCATGCCGGAGCGGATCGATGTTGTCACCGCCCTGCACGCCTGCAATACGGCCACCGATGACGCTATCCGCTTTGCGCTGACCAAGCAGGCCAAACATATCGTGATCGTCCCCTGCTGCCAGGCTGAAGTCGCTGCGACCATGCGTGCCCACAAAAGCGAGTCGCTGGGCAAAACCGCACTTGCCGAGTTGTGGCGCCACCCGATTCACACCCGCGAGCTGGGCAGCCATCTGACCAACGTCTTGCGTTGCCTGTTACTCGAAGCCCATGGCTATCAAGTCACGGTCACCGAACTGGTTGGCTGGGAACACTCGATGAAGAACGAACTGATCATCGCCACAAAATCAGGCGCAAAATCCGGTCGACCGCAACAGATTGCCCGCGAACGCGCGGAAGCCATCCTGCGCGAATTCAATATTGAAGAACTTGCTCCACGTTTTACGTACTAAGGCGCCATGACCCGCCCACATCACCCCCTCGAACTCCTCGCGCCGGCCAAGAATGCCGATTTCGGCATCGAAGCCATCAAGCATGGCGCCGATGCCGTCTATATTGGCGGCCCTTCATTCGGCGCCCGCTATGGTGCCGGCAACACGGTGGCCGACATCGCGCGCCTGAGTGCCTTTGCCCACCGCTACCACGCCAAGGTTTTCGTCGCCCTCAACACCATCCTGCGCGATGATGAACTCGAGGGAGCTCGCCTGCTCACTTGGGAAATGTATGAAGCCGGCGCCGATGCGCTGATCATCCAGGACATGGGCCTGCTCGAACTTGAGCTGCCGCCCATCCAGCTGCACGCCAGCACGCAGACCGACAACCGCAACCCGGCCAAGGTCAAATTTCTCGAAGATGCCGGTTTCTCGCAGGTGGTTCTGGCGCGTGAAATGTCGCTCAAGGAAGTCGCCGAAGTGGCGGCGCAGAGCCATGTCGCGCTCGAATATTTTGTTCATGGCGCGCTCTGTGTCGCCTTCAGCGGCCAGTGTTTCATCAGTCACGCCCACACCGGGCGCAGCGCCAATCGCGGTGAATGTTCGCAAGCCTGTCGCCTGCCCTACACCCTGATCGACGACAAGGGCAAAACCATCACCGAGAACCAGCACCTGCTGTCGATGAAAGACAACAACCAGAGCGCGAACATCCTCGCCCTGGCGCGCGCCGGCGTCAGTTCTTTCAAGATCGAAGGCCGTCTGAAAGACCTCAGCTACGTCAAGAACATCACTGCGCATTACCGCAGCCTGCTCGACGCAGTCATCGCTGATAACCCGGAATTCAGCCGCGCCTCCAGTGGGCGCAGCACTTACAGCTTCACACCACAGCCGGACAAGACCTACAACCGCGGCTATACCGACTACTTTGCCAATGATCGGCAGGATGACATCGGCGCCTTCGATTCGCCCAGTTTTGTTGGCGAAGCGATCGGTGAAGTCAGCGAAATTGGCGCGGGCAGTTTTACGGTCAACACCGAAGGCACCTTCAATAATGGCGATGGCGTCTGCTTTTACGATGCCCATGGCGAAGTCGTCGGCATGCGTATCAACCGCGCCGATGGCAAAACCCTGTATCCGGCGGAAATGCCCGCGGAACTGACTGAAGGCGCCACCCTCTTCCGCAATCGTGACCAGGAATTTGAGCGTTCGCTGGAAAAGGAATCCGCCGAACGTCACATTTCAGTGACCCCAATCTTCAGCGAAACCACCGATGGCTTCGTATTGACGCTAACCGACGAAGACGGCATAAGTGTTGCGGTCGACCTGCCGCACGGCAAGGAAATTGCCAAAAACGGGGAACGGGCGCTGGCTGCCTTGCAGGAACAACTAGGCAAATTCGGCAACACCCTATTTGCCGCCCAGCCCGTCAAACTTCAGCTATCACAAGCCTACTTCCTACCGACCAGCGCGGTGAACGCCCTGCGCCGTCAAACCACCGAAAAGCTCGAAGCAGCACGCCTTGCCGCCCACCCGCGCCCGCCGCGCGCGGTACCGGCGAGCGACCCGGCGCCCTACCCGCAGGATGAACTGACCTATCTCGGCAATGTCTTCAATGCCAAGGCGCGCCAGTTCTACGAAAAACACGGCGTCAAACTGATCGCCGAAGCCTACGAAGCGAATCAGGAAAAAGGCATGGTCTCGCTGATGATCACCCGCCACTGCCTGCGCTACAGCTTCAATCTCTGCCCGAAAGAGGTCAAACACCTCAAGCCGGACCCAATGACCCTGGTCAACGGCAGTGAAAAACTGATCCTGAAATTCGACTGCAAGGCCTGCGAAATGCACGTGATCGGCAAAATGAAGAAGGGCGTCAAACTTAACCTCGGCACCATACGCCCCGCCTGAAGATGACTACCCACTGCCCCTCCTGCCGCCAGCCAATGGAAGCTCACAAGTTTGAGCGCCAACTGCATGGCGAAGTAGAACTTGACCTCTGCTTTGCCTGCCAGGGCATCTGGTTCGATGATTTCGAGAGCGTCCAGATCACACCAGGCGGCATCATTGAACTGTTCAAGCTGATCCACGAGCACCGCGACGATCAGCGTCTGCCGCTACGCGAAGTGCTCGACTGCCCGCGCTGCCATGAACGCCTGCTGCACGGGCTGGACGTCGCCAAAGGTGGCCGCTTCAATTACCACCGCTGCCTGCAAAAACACGGCCGCTTCACGACCTTTGCCCAGTTCATGATAGAAAAAGGCTTCGTTCGGCAGTTGACCGCAGCCGAGATCAACGAATTGAAGCAAAAAGTCGGCGTCGTTCGCTGTACCAGCTGCGGCGCACCGGTCGATATCCGCACCGACAACGCCTGCGGCCATTGTCGCTCGCCGATTGCCATTCTTGACCCGGAAGCCGTCGAACAAGCCCTCGCCGGCTACCAGCACGCCGAAGTCAAACGCACCACGCGCAACCCCGAGATGCTGGCCGACGCCATCCTGATGACCGAACGCCAGCGCACGCAGCGCAAACAGGACGCCAGCAAGTCCGTCCTTGAAGCAGATATCGGCGATCTCCTCATTTCAGGCGTCGAGATGGCGTGGACCCTACTGCGTCGCTGAGCGGCAGAGTAACGGGCACCAAACGTCTGCCGTTTTTCTCGTACAGCATGATCGGTACGCAGCGCTTCTCGTCGTGGTAAATGCCGACGCAATCCAGACATTGGAAGCAGCCTTCGTAACGGATTTCACCGCTCGGTTCAATCGCGTCGTATTCGCACACTGTCTTGCAGCGCTGGCAAGGCTTGCCGCATTCGGCGCGGCGGCTTAGCCAGTCGAAGCGGCGCAGCCGTCCGCCAAGTGACATGGCAGCGCCGAGCGGACAAAGAAAGCGGCAGAAAAATTTGTAATAGAACGCGCCGGCGACCAGCAGGGCTGTGGCGTAGGCGATGAACGGCCAGGTGCGGTCGAAGCCGAGCGTGATGACCGTCTTGAACGGTTCCACCTCATTGAGCGTTTCTCCTTCTGTCGGGAGCAGGAAGGCGGCCCCGACCAGGATGGCCAGGACCAGGTAGCGTCCCCATTCCAGACGCTTGGCCAGCATTGGCGGAATTCGCAGGCGGGGAATTCGCAGGCGGCGGGCCAGCCGGCCGACGAATTCCTGCAGGGCGCCGAACGGGCATAGCCAGCCGCAGAAAGTCCCGCGGCCCCAAATCACGAAGCTGATCAGGGTGAAAGCGATCAATAGCAGCGAAATCGGGTCGTACAGGTAGCTGGTCAAACCTAGCCCGGCTTTGAGCGTTTTGATGGCGCCGGTGATCTGAACGATGGAGAGTTGCCCCTGCGCGTACCAGCCGATATAGAACAGCGTGTAGGTCAGGAAGCCGAGGCGAAAGAGGCGCAAGCGGCGTTTATCCAGCGAAATCCAGCGCGGTCTGGCGAGGACGACGCTGAGCAGAATGAGGGATAAGGACAAAACCGTCAGGTCGATCCAGCGGTCTTTCCAGGCCAGCAGCCATTCCGGTAGCGGTTCGGGCGGGTAGGCGAACAGGCTGGCCGGGGGCTGGTAAGTGAGCGTGATCTGTTTGGGAATGATGGTGGGCAGAACTGTCCCTTTAGCGCGGCTGATCGTCAGCATCAGCTCGACCGGGCTGGCCGGGTCGAGGCTGGCTGCGGCATTGACGCCGAACAGGCGCGAGGTGTTGAGTTCAGGCGGGCCGGTAATCCCTTGGGGTTCGAAGTCCTGGTCGCGCAATTCGAAAAACATTCCGTTCTGGCTCAGCGCCAGTCGAGGCGACTGGGTTCCCGGAACGAAATTGTCGTCGATGATTGGATAGCGACCTGCCGAGGCGATCCACCACAGGTGTCGCTTGTCGAAATTGCGTTCCATGACTGCCGTGTACTGGGCATCGCCGAGAACGGCGCGGCCTATCGTCGGGGCATTCAGGTAGGCGATGTAGAGCTCGACGAAAACGTCGTCAGGATGGGCCAGGCCATCCTCATCGACGTTGGCCACTTCCGTGCCGGCGAAGATTTTTTCGACCTCGGTATTGCTCACGCGAAGGCGGCCGACCATGCCGTTCTTGAGCATTTCGGCAAAGCTGACCGGGTCATAGACATCGGGCAGCACCTGCGCCGACGGACCGCGTTTCTTGTGGTCGGCAAAACCGAGCTTGGCGCGCGCCACCTCACTGGCCGCGCTGAGCACTGTCTGGTTGACGATGCGGACCGAGCTGGTGGCCTTGGATATGCCATCAAGCGTCGTCACGCCGTTGTTGCTGGCATGGCCGGTGCGGTTGCGCGCCGCGTCAAGTGCAATCAAAAATGGCTGATGGATGTTGCGCCCGACGTATTGGGCGATGAATTCGCGCAGCGGCGTATCGCCCAGGCCACCCAGATCGCGAAAGGTAAAGACCGGTTCGCGTTGGCGCAGTAGCTCAACGTCGATGAAATTCCCCTTGCGATCAATCGAAACCAGGAAATTCATCGGCGTCCCTTCGAAGCCGGGGAGCGGGGCAAGGTCGATCGATTCGAAGACATAACCGACCGGCCCGGCCTCCTGCTCCAACGCGCTGGTTAACGGCCAGGCCGGTATTTCGGTCAGTTTCTCCTGGACCTGGTAGGGGCGTCGGAAACGGCGTTCGATGTCTTCTTTTTTCAGATCGCCCGCCAGCGTCAAATTGCTGGATAACAAGATCAGGGCCGATATTGCCAGATGGCCGGTAACTCGGTTCAAGGCGACTGAGATGCAATGAAGCATGATGCTCTCCGTAGAGGGTTGCAGCCGATCAGCGGCCGTTGTGGCTGCGATGATCGCTGTGCACTCCTGCGGAACCAAGGGCAAATTGCCCGAGATATAACGGGCTAAAAACCGAATCTGACGTGACTCCGATTTGAAGAGACTGGTCGCGGTGCGCTGTGCCATGACGGGCAAAACGCCCGGGCGATGACAGGCAGACTCCCCTTTGGCAAGCCGCAGGCTACCCGTTTAATAGCGTGGGCAATTCGCCCATCACCCAATCAGAAAGAGATATTTCAGATGACCAACACCCAATTCGATGATCGCGCCATTCACTGGAACCGCTTTGGCGACTTTGTGCCCGCCTTCCACTACACCATCCTGGATCTGGATGAGAAGAGCCGGATCGTCGACGTGCTGTTCAAGTTGCCGGCCAACGAACAAATCGTTCTGCACCGGCATCACGCGCTCAACCACACCTTCGTCGTTCAGGGCGAGCACCGGCTTTATGAAACCGATGGCAGCCTGCGTGAAGCCCGACTGAGCGGCAGCTATACCGTCTCACCGGCCAGCGAGAAGCCGCACCGGGAAGGGGGTGGGGAACAGGACGCCATCGTCTTCTTCAGCATCCGGCCGGGCAACGACGAAGTGCTCTACGAGCTGCTTGATGATGAACAGAATCCGCTCGGGACGATCACCTTCCAGACCCTGGTCGAGCTCTATCAGGCGCAGCAGGCGAGCACGCCCGGCTGACAGGGTTCAGCTCAGGCCAAGCTTGAGGGCAACCCGCGTCAGTTCGATGTCGCTACGTACGCCGAGCTTGGCCTTGATCTGATAATGACAGTTCTGCACCGTCTTGGCCGTGATCGACAGGCGGATACCGATCTCCTCCGAGCTGCAGCCGTCGAGCAACAGACGTAATATCTCGAATTCCCGCGGCGACAACTCGGCGAGCGGTTCACTAGATTGATTGAGCAGCGCCAGGGCCAGCTCGGGGGCGATGTCCGGGCTGATCACCTGGCGCCGCGCTGCTACTTGGTAAACTGCATCAACCAGTACATCCGGCGGGCTGCTTTTGGTGATATAGCCGAGCGCCCCCGCCCGCAGGGCCTGCGTGGCAAAAATCGGCTCCCGATGCATCGTGAACACCAGAATGCGCACATCTGCGTCGCGTTGAACCAGACGGCGGATCAGCTCGACGCCACCCATGTCCGGCAAACCAAGGTCGAGTACCAAAACATCCGGCGAGAGTAGCCGATACTGCTCGAAAGCCTCGCGGGCAGTGGCCGCCTCGCCGATGATCGTCAGATCCGGCCGGGACTCCAGCAGGCGGCGGTAACCCTCGCGAACCACCGCGTGATCATCGACCAGCAGCAAGCGTGTCTTGTTAAACATTATTGTTCCCTTGTGTACTCATGGCTTCGGCCGGGAATTCCGCCTGCACCCGCATTCCCTGCGGAGACCTCGCTGTCATGGCAAAGCGGCCACCGAGCGCGGCGACCCGTTCATTCATCCCGAGCACGCCCAGACCGCTGCCGGCGCTGCTTGTTTGCCGCCCTTCACCGTCGTCTTCAATAGTAAGCCGGCAGTGGCTCGCCTCCCGGCTCAGGTTTATCGTCACTTTTTCGGGTTGACCGTGGCGCAAGGCGTTGGTCAGGCTCTCCTGGATGATTCGGTACAGGCTCACCGTCAGATCATCCGGCAGATCGTCGATCTCCCCGTCGATCAACAACTCGAAGGTACAGCTTGTCTGGCGGCGCTGCCAGCCGCCGACCAATTGCTCAAGCCCGGCGCGCAGGCCGAACTCCTCCAGCCCGACCGGTCGCAACTGGCTCAGGATACCTTGCAGCGATTCCAGCATATGCGCTGTCACCGAGGCAATGGACTGGGCCGCGGGCAGCAGTTCGGGCTGACGGTCACGCGTCCGCGCGCTGATGAAAGCCGTCTCGGCACCGATCGAGGTAAGGCATTGGCCAAATTCGTCATGGAGTTCCCGCGCCAGATGACGGCGCTCCTCCTCGCGTACGGCGAGCAGGCGTTGGGCCAAGTGACGCTGCTCGGCCATGGTCTTCTGCAGGCGCTCGGTCAGGTGATCGAAGCCGGCGGCAATGCGCTGCAACTCAATCAGGCGCGGGCGGGGCATGCGAACCGAGATATCCCCCGCCTCCATCCGCCCGAGCGCTGCCAGTATCTGCTCCGTTGGCAGCAGCAGCCGGCGCACCGGCAGATAGACCAGCAGGTTGAGCAACAGGATGCCAAGGGTCATGCCGAGCACGGTGCGGATCTGCTGCCACACGGCCCAGGACTCGCTCGCCAGGTTGGGCGTAACGACGAACTCGCCGACGGTAAATCCCGGATACTGACCAATGACACCCCGGTAATGAATCTCCGGTCCGATCAGATGGCCAAGGGCCCAATGGATTACTGCCGGCGGAGCGGATTCCTCGCCGAAACAGCGCTGAACAATCGGTCGCTCGTAGATGTCCTTCACCGCGACACAGATGCCGAGCAGTTGCCCGATATCATCCAGCGACGCCAAGCCCAGTCCTTCCAGGCCATGCTGGAATGTTCCCCGCGGCTGGGCGGCTTCCCCGGTGATCAGGCGCTCCACAGTGCTGCCGGTTTGAGCGATATGAAGGCGTATGCCTTCCCGCGCCTGATAGAGCACTACTCCGCTGGTGAAAATGCCAATGGCCAGCGCGAACAGGGTGACTCGCAGCAATAAATGGCGTTTGAGATCGATGCCGGTTGCCCGCTGGGCACGCGAAGCATTGCCTGAAAAATTCTGCTGCATAACTAAAACCTTCTTCTTCCGAATGACTGGATGCAGCTTCAGAACAAGCCACGGACTGCCTATGGCGTTTGGCCTGGCGTGCTCCAAAGGCCACCCAACGACAAGCTATACCCCCGATCCGGTAGCAGCACTTCCTACAGCGATTTTACAGGCCTTAATGGCGTAATCGCGACGGTTGCGGTCAACAGCAAAAATACAAGGATTTTTTCCCTCGGTGATAGCTGGCACCAGCACAAAGAAGCAGCGCGTTTACTTCGCAGCTGGGTTGCGCGTGGCAAGGTAGGCGGCAAGCGCAGCCATGTCATCGACGGTCATTTTTTCGACCACTGGTTTCATTTGCGCGGCAGCACTTCCGGCTCGCGCACCGCTCTGTATGTCATAGAGTTGGCGAACGATGTAGCTGGGTGAGCGCCCGGCGATCGGGGGAGTCAGATCGATACCGCCAAAGTTGGGGCCATGACAGGTAGCGCAGGGAAGCGTCCTGCCGTCGGCGCCGGTTGTCGCAAGTTCTTCGCCTTTCCTGACGCTGCCTTTGGGCACATATGCGATGAAGCGAGCTCTGGCGTCACGGCTTTCGAAGTGCTCCAAATCTTCGGGTACCTCGATGATGCGCTGCCCGATTGGTTCTTGCTCGCCAGATTTCAAGTCAGCCAAAAACCAATTGCGCACTGCTGTCTTCGGCACTCTATCGACCTCGACAACCTTGACCGTCCAGCGCGGGGGAAGCGCCGCGAAATAATTGGCGGCTGCCACAACCTCTTCATCGGAGACTGCTTTGGCGAGCGTCATCAAAAGCGTCATCGGCGCGCGCTTGGGTACCGAGGATTTGCGGGCGCCACTCTTGAAGTCGGCCATTTGCTGGATGATGTAGGCGCTGGGCAGCCCGGCGAGGCTGGAGTTTTCAGGAGCGCCAGGGCCATCGGCGCGGTGGCACCAGGCGCAGGCAAAGACATCCGGCTTTCGTCCACGGGCAACCACCTCGGGCATCGTCGGGTGATCCTCCGGGTGCCAGTCAGTTGCCGCAAAGCGGTCGCGGGTCTGGCTCAAGGTGTAGCCCGCTGAACTATTGGGTACCCGCCGCAGCGTCCCATCATCGGCAGGCAGCTTGAAGTCCGGCGGATTGACCGGATAGGCCCAGGCCGGCGGCTCTTCTGCGCTGAAAGCCGGAATATTGGCCAAGGGGTAAAGCGCAATGCACAAAATCGACACCAGAATTCCATTTTTCATGGCGCATTTACCTCGCTTCAAATGGCGATACCGGACTCACGAATTCCTCATCAATTCATTCCAGACCCCGATGACGTCGACAAGTTCAGAACGTATGCATCGCACCCAGCCGGCCAGGACGTAGCGGATATACTCCTTACCCAGCCGCCTAGCCTCCCCCAAACCAAATCGACACAGGTCATTGATGAGCAGTCCTCTAATCAAGCAAACCCGAATCGCCTCCTGGATTCTCACTGGCCTTGGGCTGGTTGCCATACTGCACCTGCATTTGCTGCCCAGTCTGCTCGCCGGCCTGCTGGTTTATCAACTGGTTCATTTGCTGGCGCCCCGACTGCAGCGTCACTTTGCCAGCAAGCGCTCGCAACTGGTTGCCCTCTTCCTGCTGGCTTCGCTGGTTGTCGGCGCAGTCACCGCTGCAGTAATCGCCACCTTGGCTTTTTTCAAGGGCGACTCAGGCAACATTTCGCTGCTCTTTGCCAAGATGGCGCAGATTCTGGAAGACATGCGCTCCACCTTACCGCCTTGGATCATTGATCTCTTGCCAGAGAACAATACCGGATTGCGCGAGACGAGTATTGAATGGCTACTTGAACATTCTGCCGAACTCAGAACTTTGGGCAAGGAGGCCGGCATTGCGCTGGCCCACATACTCATCGGCATGATCATCGGTGCCATGATTTCACTTGAGCAAGTGGTAGCGACGACGCCCAAGGGGCCATTGGCCAGTGCCCTGCTTGAGCGCAGCCGCTGCTTCGCCGACGCCTTCCGCCGTATTGTCTTTGCCCAGGTACGAATTTCTGCCCTCAATACGCTGTTGACCGCAATCTATCTGGCGCTGCTCTTGCCGATGTTCGACATCCATCTGCCACTGACCAAAACGCTGATTGCCGTCACCTTCATTGCCGGTCTGCTGCCGGTGATCGGCAATCTGATCTCGAATACCGTCATCGTCATCGTCAGCCTCGCCCACTCGCCGCATACCGCCATGCTCTCGCTGGGCTTTCTGGTTATCGTTCACAAGCTGGAATACTTCCTCAACGCCCGCATCGTCGGCGGCCAGATCAATGCCAAGGCCTGGGAACTGCTGATCGCCATGCTGTTGATGGAAGCGATTTTTGGCCTGCCCGGCGTCGTCGCGGCGCCCATCATTTATGCCTGGCTCAAGCGCGAACTGGATAATGCCGGCTTGCTGTGAAAGCTGAGCAGTTTTCTCTGTTTGGCGGGCTGTTACTCCTCGCCCTGCCACTAACCGCGCTGGCACTTCCGGGTTTTGCCGAGGTCAAGGCCAGCTATGTGTCTTCCGAAGCCAGCCTGCTGGACCGTAACGGTCGCCCGCTACACATCCTGCGCCTCGACAAAACGGTGCGCCGCCTCGAGTGGACGCCGCTCAACGAGATTTCACCGGCGCTGGTGCGGGCGGTCATCGTTTCCGAAGACAAGCGTTTCATGGAACACGACGGTGTTGATTGGCAGGCCGCTGGCAAGGCCGCGTGGAGTAATTTCTGGGGCGGCAAGACCCGCGGCGCCAGCACCCTGACCATGCAGCTCGCCGGGCTGATCGACGAAGAGGGACAACGGCGCGGTCGACGCAATATTTTCGGCAAAATTTCGCAGTCGACCGTAGCACTTCGCCTTGAAAGCTTCTGGAGCAAACGCCAGATCGTTGAGGCTTACCTCAATCTGGTCAGCTTCCGTGGCGAACTGGTTGGCGTCGGCGCCATGAGTCGCCAGCTCTTCGGCAAATGGCCGCAGGGGCTGGACGAGCGTGAATCGGCGCTGGCTGCCGCCCTGCTGCGCTCACCCAATGCCGCCCCGGCGCTGGTTGTCAAACGCGCCTGCAATCTGCTCAAGGAGATCAACCGGGCCAGCGAATGCGAAGGGCTGGAGGGTTTTGCCGGGCAAGCCCTGAGCGGCGGCCTGCGGCAGAATGATGACGCGCGCGGCGCGCAGCTGGCCCCCCACCTGGCGCGCAAGCTGCTGGCCCAGCCCGGCCAGCAGTTACGCTCGACGCTGGATGCCGACTTGCAGCGTTTTGCCAGTTCCGCCCTGCGCCGCCACCTCGCCGCCCTGCGCCTGCAAAACGTTGAAGATGGCGCCGTCTTGGTGATCGACAATGCCAGCGGCGAAATCCTCGCCTGGGTCGGTTCCAGTGGCGATTTATCCGGTGCCGCCGAAGTCGATGGCGTTACAGCGCTGCGCCAGGCCGGCTCAACCCTGAAGCCGTTTCTCTACGCCCTCGCCTTTGAGCGGCGCAGCCTGACCCCGGCCTCGCTGATTGAAGACGCACCGCTCACCCTGGATGCCGGCAACGCCGTCTACGCGCCACAAAACTACGAAGCAAACTACAAAGGCTGGGTATCGGCACGCATGGCCCTGGCCGGGTCGCTCAACGTACCGGCCGTTAAAACACTGGTCCGCCTTGGCCCGGAGCGTTTTCAGCAGCGCCTGAAAGAAAGCGGCTTTGCCAGCCTGAAGGAGAGTGGCGACTGGTACGGCTACAGCCTGGCCCTCGGCTCGGCGGATATTTCACTGCTCATGCTGGCCAACGCCTATCGCAGCCTGGCCAATGGCGGGCAATGGACAGCGCTACGCGCCACACCGGGCAAGGCTGCCAGCCCAGCGCCCTGCCAGCGCGACGGCTGTGCTGGCGTCTTTGATGGCAAAGCCCGCACCGCCTACAGCGCGGGCAGCGCCTATCTGGTGAGCAATATTCTCGCCGACCGCAGCGCCCGCGCCGCTACCTTCGGGCTCGAATCCTGGCTCGCCACGCCCTACTGGGCCGCTGCCAAGACCGGCACCAGCAAGGACATGCGCGACAACTGGTGCGCCGGTTACTCGCGCCGCTACACAGTCGCCGTCTGGGTCGGCAACGCCAGTGGCAGCGCCATGCACGACGTTTCCGGTGTCTCCGGGGCAGCCCCCGTCTGGCGCGAAGTAATGGACTGGCTACACCGCGGTGATGCCAGCCACGGCCGCGCCAGGATCGCCAGCCGCCCGCCCCCGGTGCCGCCCGGCATCATCAGCCAGCCCATCCGTTTTGATCCAGCGCGCGAACCGGCGCGTGACGAATGGTTCATCGCCGGCACCCAAACCAGCGTTGTGCGCGCCGCCAGCAGCAGTGCGCTGGCCAGGATCAGTTACCCGGCGGAAGGCAGCATCATCGCCCTCGACCCCGACATTCCACCGCAACGCCAGCGCGTTCCGTTACGCCTCTCCGCCCCCGCTGGTGCCGGCTGGAACTGGCGTATTGACAGTAAAACCGTAGCGCGGGCCGATGGCAAAACACTGTGGCTGCCGCAGCCCGGCAAACACAAACTAACGCTGGAAAACAGCCAGGGGGAGGTACTTGATGACGTCGCCTTCGAGGTCCGCGCCATGAAGGGCAAAGCGCGCTAGGCAGAAGCCCCGATTGATCGTTCCAATTCCCCGCACCAGTGCGCTTGTGGCACACTTGCCACCATGCATGCACTTCCTCATCTCGCTCTCCTCGACTGGCTTTCACTGACGGTCTTTTTTGCCTGCTGGGCAGGCTACGCGTGGTTTTCCGAGCACAGTCGCTGGAGTAACAACGGGCTGATTCGCACCACGCAGGCCTATCGCATGGAGTGGGCGCAGCGTTTGCTGGAGCGCGAGATGCGCGTCACCGATTCGGCATTGATCGGCAATCTGATGACCAGCGTTTCGTTTTACGCAAACACGACCATTTACATTATCGCCGGCCTGATCGCGGCCCTGGGAGCTGCCGACAAGCTGATCAGCGTCACTGCCGAGCTACCATTTGGCGGGGCCGGCAATCGCGAATTGCTGGAGATCAAACTGATGCTGGTGCTGATCAGTTTCGTCTTTGCCTACT
>ERZ724517.1355-NODE-1355-length-13604-cov-4.012768_pt1 | contig 13604 bp, 10 predicted proteins | sample MGYA00376050_ERZ724517 | MGnify/ENA primary metagenome ERZ724517 (study PRJEB28724, sample SAMN07190886) | activated sludge metagenome | isolation source: activated sludge of sewage treatment plant in Hong Hong | place: USA: Christiansburg, Virginia | collected... | reverse complement strand
TATCGACAGGCACAAGACACGTATCGCAGTTGCCGCAATTTCCGGGGTGTGCTTCGCCGAAGTGCGCAAGGATCGCTTTGCGACGGCACTCTGTCGTTTCGCAGATATCGAGCAGCGCGTTGAGCTTCTTGTTTTCGACGCGCTTGATCTCTTCCGGCGCATTGCCCTGCGCGATCATGCTGCGGCGCTGCACGACGTCGGCCATGCCATAGCACATCCACGCATCGGACGGCAGGCCATCGCGGCCCGCGCGGCCGGTCTCCTGATAATACGCCTCGACCGATGACGGCATGTCGAGGTGGGCGACGTAGCGCACATCGGGCTTGTCGATGCCCATGCCGAAGGCGACGGTGGCGACGAGGCAAAGACCATCTTCAGTGATGAAGGCGTCCTGGTTGCGCGAGCGGATGCTGCCATCCATGCCGGCGTGATAGGGCAGCGCGCGGATGCCGTGCTCGCTCAGCCATTCGGCGGTGGCTTCCACCTTCTTGCGCGAGAGGCAGTAGACGATGCCGCTTGCATCCTTGTGCTTGCTCAGAAAGTCCCGCAGCTGTTCGCGCGGCTTGTCGCGCTGGACGATCGTGTAGGAGATGTTCGGCCGATCGAAGCTGGTGATGAAGACGCGCGCTTCGCGCAGGGCCAGACGCTCGATGATGTCCGCGCGCGTGATGGGATCGGCCGTGGCGGTGAGTGCGATGCGCGGCACTCCGGGGAAATTCGCGGCGATCGATGACAGTTCACGATATTCTGGGCGGAAGTCGTGGCCCCATTGGCTGACGCAGTGCGCCTCGTCGATCGCGAACAGGCTGATGGTCACGTCGTGCAGCATGGACTGGAAGCCCGGCGTGGTGAGCCGCTCGGGCGCGACGTAGAGCAGTTTCAGTTCGCCGGATTGCAGCTGGTGGCGCACCTGGCGCATCTCGTCCGGCGTCAGCGCGGAATTGTATGCTGCGGCTGAAACACCAGCCTGGCGCAGCGCTTCGACCTGATCACGCATCAGGGCAATCAGGGGCGAGACCACGATCGCAACGCCGGGACGGCACAGCGCGGGCGCCTGATAGCAGATCGACTTGCCTGCGCCCGTGGGGAACAGAACCACGGCGTCGCCGCCGTTTGTTACATGATCGACAACTTCGCCCTGCAGCCCGCGGAATTCGGCATGGCCGAAGACGTCCCGCAGAATACTGAGCGGTTCCCTTGTCTCCGATTGCACGCTTTACCGCCTTGCCCTGCACGTCTCGCCATCACGGCGGGGCGGAATAGATAGTCCGTAGCGTCACCATACAACAGTTACGTGAGCGCTCTCGTCTGTGAGTTGACGGGCCGAAACACGGTTCCTAGCGTCGCAGACAACAAAAACGATCAACGTCTTGAGGGAGACGGACCACATGAAGATCAAGCTGTTTGCGGCGACTGCCGTTCTGGCGCTGGGCCTTGCGGCCTGCGGCGGAGAGACCCCTGCCCCGGAACCCGTGGCCGAAGCGCCAGCTGCCGAAGCACCTGCGCCGGAACCAGCGCCGGTCGCCACCGCTTCGATCGGCGAGACGCCGGCCGATCCGGTCGCCTTCATGAAGACGCGTAGCGACAATTACAAAGACCTCGGCAAGAACTTCAAAGTCCTGCTCGACAACTCGAAGCTCGGCACACCGGACATGGCGGCGGTCTCCGCGGCAGCGGCGAAGGTCAACGAGTATGCCGGCTTGATGGGAACCTGGTTCCCGGCTGGCACTGGCCCTGAAGCCGGCAAGACCGAAGCCAAGGCCAATGTCTGGACTGAGCGCGCTGACTTCGATGCGAAGCTCGCAAACCTGCAGACCGAAGCCGGCAAGCTGGTGACGGCGGCGGGAACGGATGCGGCTGCGTTCAAGGCCCAGTTCGGCCCGACGGGCGGAACCTGCAAAGCCTGCCACGACACCTTCCGCGAGGAAGACAAGGACAAATAGGTGACGGACGACACCGTCATCTCTGCCACCCCGGCGCAACCCGAACCAAAGCAAAAGGTCTGGGATGCGCCGGTACGGCTGGTTCACTGGCTGCTCGTCTTTCTCGTCGCCTTCTCATGGTGGACGGCTGAGGAAGGCGAGATGCAGTGGCATTACTGGTCTGGCCTGACGATTGTCGGCCTGCTGGTGTTTCGCGTGTATTGGGGATTTGCCGGGCCGGAGACGGCGCGCTTCTCGCGCTTCGTCAAAGCGCCTGGCGATGTTCTTTCCTACACGGGCAAGCTGTTCAGACCGAACTATCGCGCCAGCTTCGGGCATAATCCACTCGGCGCGCTAAGCGTTATTGCGATCCTGCTCGCCCTGATCGCGCAGGTCGTGCTGGGGCTGTTCGCTTCAGATACGGATGGGCTCGAGTCGGGGCCGCTCTCACCTTATGTGAGTTATGAATTCTCGCAGGATGCTGCTGCCCTGCATGAAGATGCATTCAATATCCTGCTGATCCTCATCGGCCTGCATATTGCGGCGATCGTCTTCTATCTTCTCGCCAAGCGGATCAACCTGATCGGGCCAATGATCACCGGAAGCCGGAAGGCTGACGACGTCGAAGGCCCGGCGTCGGGCATCGCGCCGGTTCCGCTGTGGCGCTTCCTGCTGGGCGTGGCGATTGCGGGGCTGACGGTGTTTCTGATCGTGTGGCTGCCGACAACCCGCTAAAAAACGGGCGCCGACTACTTCGTGCCGAACATTCGATCGCCAGCATCGCCCAGGCCGGGGACGATATAGCCCTTCTCATTCAGGTGGCTGTCGATAGCCGCCGTGAACACCGACACGTCCGGGTGCGCTGCCGTGAATTTCGCAATACCTTCGGGCGCCGCAAGAAGGCAGAGAAAGCGCAGGCGGTTGGCGCCGCGATCCTTGAGGCGCTGGATGGCCGCGATGGCTGAATTTCCTGTGGCGAGCATGGGATCGACCACGATGATCAACCGGGCCTCCATCTCGGCTGGCGCCTTGAAGTAATACTCAACCGACTCAAGCGTGTCGTGATCGCGATAGAGCCCGACATGCGCCACGCGGGCGGCAGGCACCAGATCGAGCATGCCATCCAGCAGGCCGTTTCCGGCGCGCAGGATGGACGCGAAGACCAGCTTCTTGCCCTTGATGATCGGTGCATCCATCGGACCCATCGGCGTTTCGATGGCGGTCGTCTCGAGCTCGATATCGCGCGTGACCTCGTAGCAGAGCAGGTGCGCTATCTCGCGTAGCAGCGTGCGGAAGCCTGCGGTTGAGGTCGTCTTGTCCCGCATCAGCGTGAGCTTGTGCTGGATCAGCGGATGATCGACGACCGTTACGCCCTGCATCGTATTTCCCTCACGCTCTGCGCCGGAATGCTTTCGCGCGTAACGCACAGTTGTAAAGGGCCGCGCGCGGGGCTGAGCGTGGCGGCTTTCCCGGCGCCCGACTTCGTTATATACGGCAGACGACAACGCTCGCCGGAGATGCACATGCGCGGATTGATCTATCTGGGCCTAGCCATTGCGCTCGCCGCTCCCTCCTTTGCGCAGCAGCCGACGATGCCGGCCAAGCCAGAGGTTGCCTGCGCGGTGACTGACGCGACGCTTCCAGCCGGATTGACGGACTGGAACGGCAAGGCCGCGATGAGCACGGCGCCCGGCGTCGAGCATCTGGCGCACGCGAAGCTGGCATTGGGCAAAGGCTATGAGGCCGGCCTGCTGAATACGCCCAAGGTCGCGATGCCGGTTCAGCCGGAAAAGCCGGGCGGATCGGTAGCTTATGCCGGGCTGTTCTCGTTCACGGTTGAGACAGAGGGCGCTTATACGGTTGCATTGAGCACGCCGGCATGGATCGATGTGCTTGAGGACGGCAAGTCCGTCGAACCTACGAAGTTTGGTCACGGGCCCGAATGCACAACCATTCGCAAAATGGTGGTCTTCACGATGAAGCCGGGGACGCATGTGCTGCAAGTGTCGGGCAATCCGGCTGCGACGCTGAAGCTGATGGTTGCGAAGACGTCCTGAAGTCTCTTCCACGCAATCGGGGATTGATGGCAGCGATGCTGGTTGGAGCATCGCTGATCGGGCTTGTTGCATGCGTCAGTTCGGCGGCGCCTGCGGGCGAGCCATGGCCGGCGGCTGATCTTGCCCCGCCCCATCCTGCCGACAATCCGCCGACACCGATCAAGATCGAGCTGGGGCGGCGTCTGTTCTATGATGGCGACCTGTCGTGGGACGGCACGATGAGCTGCGCGACCTGTCATGAGCAGAAGCGTGGCTTCACTGATCCCAACAAGACGCGGCCGGGCTTTGATGGGCAACCGGGCGAGCGGAACATTCAGACGCTGGCGAATGTCGCGTGGTTCGGGTCGCTGACCTGGGGCGGGCCGCATGTTGATACGCTGGAGCATCAGGCGCTGATCCCGATCGAGGGCTTTGTGCCGGTGGAGATGGGGTTCGGCGGCAAGCCTGAGGGCGCGCTGGCGCAACGCTTGAAGGATCAGGCGTGTTATCCGCAACTGTTCCGCGCGGCATTCCCGGAGCGCAAGGGCGAGGTTTCGCTCGATACGATCACGATGGCGCTGTCAGTGTTCCAGCGTTCACTGGTGTCGCTGGATTCGCCTTATGATCGTTATCGGCGTGGCGAGGCTTCGGCGATTTCGGATCAGGCGAAGCGCGGCGAGGCCTTGTTCAATTCAAAGCAGTGCGCGAGCTGTCATGCCGGACCGCACTTTACAGATTCAGCGCTGCCGGGCCGGAAGCCTGCGGAGACATTCCACCGATTGGCCATGCCTGCTGATGGAAAGGATGCGGGGCTACAGCGGATCACGCAGAAGGCCGATGATGCGGGCAAGTTCAGAACGCCGAGCCTTCGCAACGTTGCGCTGTCTGCGCCCTATATGCACGACGGCGAAGTCGCGACTCTGAGCGATGCGATCCGGCATCACTATGGATTGGCCGATCAGACAGATGCGCGACTGAAGCAGACCGTGAGCGATGGCGAGATTGCCGACCTTGTGGCGTTCATGGAAACGCTGACGGATCGACCCTTTATCACCAACCCGGCGCACGCGCTACCGAAGCGGGAATGCCCGGTCGCCGAGGACGCCGTACTCGCAAGCGGCGAAGCCAATTCGAGCAGGCTGCACAACAGCCCGGCAGGCCCTTAAGCCGTCTTCGCCTCCGCCAGGTCGAGCTCCGCGATCATCGCCTTGCGCATTTCGAATTTCTGGATCTTGCCGGTGACAGTCATCGGGAACGCATCCACGAACTTCACATAGCGCGGGATCTTGTAGTGCGCGATCTGGCCTTTGCAGAAGGCGACGATTTCTTCGCGTGAGGATTGCTCGCCGGCGCGCAGCTTGACCCATGCGCAGATTTCCTCGCCGAATTTCGGGTCGGGCACGCCGATGACCTGCACGTCCTCGATCTTCGGGTGGCGGAAGAGATATTCCTCGATCTCGCGCGGGAAGACGTTCTCACCACCGCGGATGACCATGTCCTTGATGCGGCCGACGATGTTGCAATAGCCCTCGTCGTCGATGGTCGCGAGATCGCCGGTGTGCATCCAGCCTTCTTCGTCAACGGCTTCGGCGGTCTTCGCTGGATCATCCCAGTAACCGATCATGACGGAGTAGCCGCGGGTGCAAAGCTCGCCCGGCTGGCCACGCGGAACAGTGGCGCCGCTTTCATCGACAACTTTCACTTCGAGGTGCGGTTGCACGCGGCCCACGGTTGAGACGCGGCGTTCGAGCGGATCGTCCATCGCGGTCTGGAATGAAACGGGACTGGTTTCGGTCATGCCATAGCCGATGCCGACTTCACGCATATTCATGCGATCGATGACTTTCTTCATCACCTCGATCGGGCATGGCGACCCGGCCATGACGCCGGTGCGAAGCGTGGAGAGGTCGAACTTGTCGAATTCCGCATTTTCGAGTTCAGCGATGAACATCGTCGGCACGCCGTGAAGGCCAGTGCATTTTTCAGCCTGCACGGTTTTCAGCACGGTGAGCGGCTCAAAACCTTCGGACGAATAGATCATCGCAGCGCCATGAACGACGCACGCGAGATTGCCCATCACCATGCCGAAGCAGTGGTAGAGCGGGACCGGGATCAACAGGCGATCGCCATGGCGGAGCCCCATGCCCAGACCGACGAAGTAGGCGTTGTTGAGAATATTGCGGTGAGACAGCGTCGCGCCCTTGGGAAGGCCGGTGGTGCCTGAGGTGAACTGGATGTTGATTGCATCGTTGCGATCGAGCGTCTCGGCGATCTCTTCGACCCGGGCGACATGAGCGCCTGTCGACTGCGCCGCGATTTCCTCGAACGCCATCCAGCCGGGACCAGGCTGGCCGCCGATCTGGGCGACGATGCGGAGATCCGGCAGGCGTTTCGATTTCAGATCACCCGGCCTGGAGGTCGCGATCTCGGGGGCGAGTTCGTTGATCATGCCGACATAGTCGGACGTCTTGAATTTCTCAGCGCAGACGAGCGCCTTCACGCCGACCTTGTTGAGCGTGTATTCGACTTCGGAGAGACGATAGGCCGGGTTGATATTGACCTGGATCATGCCGACGCGAGCGGTAGCGAACTGCACGAGAGTCCACTCCGCGCAGTTGGGGGCCCAGACTCCGACGCGATCGCCGACCTTGAGGCCGAGCGCGAGCAAGCCCGCTGCGATGCGATCAACCTCGAAGGAGAATTGTTCGTAGGTCCAGCGGATGCCCTGATGGACGGAAACGAGGGCTTCCTGCTTGGGCCATTGCCTTGCCGCGCGGAGGAGAGCTTCGCCGATCGTGTATTCGAGCAGCGCCGGTTCGGAGGCGCCGCGAACGATGCTGAGCTGCGTCATTTTTTGTCTCTCCCTACGGACAAACTAGCAATGCGGCCGGGTTCGCGCCAGCGCATGTGGCGGCGCCTTCGCGCGCGGGGTGCGTGCGAAGCGCAAAAGAACCTCACGATTTTGCGCGTTCTAGGTGAGCGCGCCTACAAAGAGATACGGATATCGGGATTTGCGCATTGCGCGCGCAGCCCCCTCCGTCTCGCCGCGAAGATGCGGCGATCCACCTCCCCCGCCTTCGGCGGTGGAGGACGTTCCCCTCAGTCTTGCCCTCCACCTGCGTAGCAGACGAAGGTGGATCGCTGACGTCGTCAGCAAGACGGAGGGGGATGGTGAGGTATGGCCGCTTGCGGCAACCGGTTCTGTTTCCTGATGTGTGTCGCTCGTCTCTTCGGGCAGAGCAGCCGTCGTCGGTCCCGTGTGCCAATCACGGGGCTGACGGAGGTTGCGCATCCGACAAGTAGAGGCGACGCCAAGCACAAGCTCGACAAGCACGCGCAACATCGCTGTCAGCCAGAGCTGAGGAAGCGATGGGATTACCAGCCCGTTTGCGCGCGTTTGTGCCTGTGTCATGGCCATGATCATAACCCCCGCAAAATCCCCGGTAGAATCTGCGCAGCGCCATCCCCCAATCTTTCTGGTTAGCGGGCTGAAATCGTTCGGGAATGGAAGAATCCGTCCTGCGAATTCGCAGCCCCTCTATCCCCCACTGGCCGGAGTTCTTATCTAGTCAGCGACGGGTTTTCGCCCGCTCACGGTTCCAGCCGGCCTCGCCATGGAGAACCAGATGCAGACCTCCTTCCACGTTCATGGCGTGACCTGCGGATGTGCGCCTGATGTGCGCGCAACCGGCGAGACCGACACGCGACCGCGCGTCGTGATTGTGGGCGCGGGGTTTGGCGGGCTGTCGGCGGCGAAGGCGCTGCACAAGGCAGACGTCCGCGTGACGCTGGTGGACCGGCGCAATCATCACCTGTTCCAGCCCCTGCTCTATCAGGTGGCGACGGCAGGCCTGTCTCCCGGACAGATCGCGACGCCGATACGCACCGTGCTGCGCGACCAGAAGAACGCGGAAGTGCTTCTCGGCACCGTGACCGGTGTGGATGTGGCGCGGCGGCAGGTTCTGCTGAGCGGGCATGAGATCAATTACGACTATCTCGTTCTGGCGACCGGCGCGCGGCATTCATATTTCGGGCGCGATGAGTGGGAGCCGTTTGCGCCGGGGCTGAAATCGCTTGAGGACGCAACCGAGCTGCGCAAACGGATACTGCTCGCGTTCGAGCGTGCGGAACTGGAACAAGACCATCTCGCGCGACAGCGGTTGCTTACCTTCGTGGTGATCGGCGCAGGGCCGACGGGCGTCGAGATGGCGGGATCGATCGCGGAGCTGGCGCATCGTGCGCTGGCGAGCGACTTCCGCGCGATCGACCCGCATCTGGCGCGTGTGGTGCTGGTGGAAGCGGGGCCGCGGGCGCTGTCGAATTTTCCCGAAGCGCTGTCTGCCTACACGGCCAGGGAACTGAAAAAGCTGAACGTCGAGCTGATGACGCACACCAAGGTGGTGGGCGTCGATGAGGCGGGCGCGACATTGCAGGGCGCGGATGGCGCGGTTGCGGCAATGCCATCGGCGTGCGTGATCTGGGCGGCGGGTGTTGCGGCCTCGCCTGTGGCGAAGTGGCTGGGCGTCGAAGGCGACCGCGCGGGGCGCGTTGCGGTCGATGAATGCCTGACGGTAGCGGGGCATCCCGGGATTTTCGTGCTGGGCGATTGCGCGCTGGCGAAGGACGCCAAGGGCAAGGCCCTGCCAGGCCTCGCGCCCGTGGCGAAGCAACAGGGCGAATATGTCGGCAAGCTGCTGACCGCGCTGAGGAAGACGCCCGGCGCGAAACGTTTTGCTTTCGCCTACCCCCCGTTTGCCTACAGGGACTATGGCGCGCTGGCGACGATCGGGCGGAAGATCGCGATTGCCGATTTCGGCTCATTCAGCCTGCGCGGGTTCATTGGCTGGCTCACCTGGTCGCTCGCGCATATCTACTTCCTGATCGGATTCAGGAACCGCTTCTCGGTGGCGCTCGACTGGACGTGGAGCTACCTCACCTTCCAGCGCGGGGCGCGGCTGATCACCGGCCCGGTGGACGAGGCGCGCCAAAGCGCCAGGACGGATGGCGCGGGGCTAAGCCGCAAGGCGGCCTGAGACGGCCATTCCGGGCCTCGAAACCCCTGAAAATGTGGAATTTCACTCCGGGACGCTGCGCTCGCTTGCGCTTAATACTTCGGGTGCTATAGAGCCCGACCGACCGCGGAGAGGTGCCAGAGTGGTCGATCGGGACGGTCTCGAAAACCGTTGTACGTGCAAGCGTACCGTGAGTTCGAATCTCACCCTCTCCGCCAGCCGGACCTAGCTCTCCGGACCAGTTCCAGACATCAGCGCGAATAGCCCGCTTTTGGCGGCTCTTTGGCGCGTGCTGGCGTCTCTACCTTCACCGAAGCTCCCGCGTATCGCCGGGTTTCGGGCCCCTGTCTCTCCTGGCAGGCAGCGAACTTGCCCGTCCCCGTTCTCCTCGCAGCATTCACGAGCGATCGAGAGGCCGTCTAGCGCAACTGCGCTGGCCGCCAGCCTGACATCGCCCTCCTCGCGACTAGTTAGGCCGCAGCTCTGCGCTTTGCCGGCCCTTCATTCAGCTTGAATCTATTGACCAGTTCAGCCAGGTCAGCTGCTTCGTTCGCGAGGCTCTGTGTGGCGGCAGTGGATTCTTCCACCATTGCGGCATTCTGTTGCGTCGCGCGGTCCATGTCATTCATCGCAGAGTTCACTTGCGCAAGGCTTGCTGATTGTTCTTGGGCAGACTGAGCGAGTTCGCTCATCAGCGCGCTCACTGCGCCGATCTGGACGGCGATCCCGTCGAACTCTTCGCCCGTTCGATTTACCAGCGACACACCCATTTCTACATGAGCGCTGGAGCTCTCGATAAGCACTTTGATCTCACGGGCAGCTTCGGCCGCGCGTTGCGCCAGAGTGCGGACTTCCTGCGCGACGACCGCAAAACCCTTCCCGGTATCACCGGCGCGAGCAGCTTCGACGCCGGCATTAAGTGCAAGCAGGCTGGTCTGGAATGCGATCTCGTCGATCACACCGACAATTCGTGAAATCTGCCTCGCTGACTGATCGATCGCATTCATGGCGTCGATCGCTTCACGGACAACCAGACCGCCCTTCTCGGCCTTTTCTCGAGTTGAGGTCACTGCGCTGTCGGCGCCGCGCGCGTTCTCGGCGCTGCGCTGGACAGTGGCGGTGATCTCGTCGAGAGCGCTTGCGGTTTCTTCAAGGCTGGCTGCCTGGCGCTCGGTGCGCTGGGATAGGTCATCCGCGGCGTGGCCAATTTCTCCAGCACTTGTCTTTATCGAATCAACATTGGCTACGACCACCGACATTGCGCTTTGCAGTTGCTTCAGCGCTGCGTTGAAGTCGCGTTTCAACTGGGCGTACTCGTCGGAGAAATGTTCATCGATTTGCGCCGTCAGATCGCCCTTGGCCATTCGCGAGAGCCCCGAGGCGAGCGTGAAAACCACTTTCGACTGCTCTTCGCCGATCCGTTGCTGCAGGGCAGCGCGTTCGCTTGCCGCCTTCTGCTCGGCGGCGCGAGCATCTGCTTCAGCCAATTGGGCCTGGAGCACGTCCTCAAGCGTCTTGCTGATGTTGCGGGCGACCCACATGAGCAGGACAGCCTCGCTCACGAGGATCACAGCATGCACAACCACTCGCCAGAAGTCGCCGCCGCCCGGAAACACTGCTGCCGGTAGGATGAAATTGAGGGTCAGGTGATGCAACGCAACGGTCGCCGCGCCTGCAAGAATCGCGCGCCAGTCGCAAAAGATGGTCAGAACTGCGAGCGCGGCAAAATAGGCCATGTGCATGTCGATTTGCCACGCATGCCCCCGCAACGAGGCAACGAGCAATGATACCTGCGCCATGAGCGCGACCGAAGCGCAGAGCCGCCCGGCCAGTCCTCGCGAATCTAAGCGCAGCACAAGTGTCGAAGCGCCTGCGACGATCAATCCGGCGATCGCCAGCTGCAACCAAGGCTCGCCGATGGCGAAAGCCGTGCCACCCACCACAAGGGGAAGCAACCAGTTCAACGCGGTGACAACCTGGGCGCCGAACTGGCGCTGGTCAGCGAGCGTTCTATACATTTCCTGGTTCCTTACTGGGTCCGCACAGCCCCGTCACGAAAGGGTCCAAAAGCAGGAGTGCGCCCTCCGCATAGAGGCGCTGCGCCAAAAACTTGTCACTGGAGACAACGATCATGACGGAATCAGCGCCGCCAACGCGCGTGACTGCGCCAGCGCGGCCGGCCGCTTCAAACGCCTGAGCCGGCGTCCACCACGGCGGGAAAACAGCAGCGATCTCATTGGGAGAGCGCGGCCCGGCGCTCAGCACGACTGCGACCGCCAGACTCGCTAGCGCAAACGCGAGGGCCGGCACAACTGATAGCAGCTTGAACAACGCGCGAAGCGGATGCTCACAGCAATGCGCAACCGAAGAAATTTCGACCAACGCTGAAGCCCTTCCTTGCGCCTGACACAAGTCAGCCGGGTTTCGGTCGATGCATGAAGCACAGTTAATGGACGTTTAAATTCGGCCACTTCCTGTTCATCATTGACCGCGCGCAGCTCCGCATGGGTTCGCGTGTGATCGTCGTGACAAATTCCTCAAGCTGCCAGCGATGGGATGGCGGCTGGGAGCCACGGCCAGGACTGGCTGCGATCTTCGGGCCGAATCTCACACTCCAACAGCGGGTCGCCTCGGCGGTGAGTACTTCAAGCCGCGTGCTGAATCACGGTTGGTGGAAGGCGGCCGCCGTTCGTTCGAAATTCGGCTCACTGGGGTCTCCCGGAAGCCAGCAAACATGGCCCTTGCCGGAGACCCGTTAGCGTAGGTCTGACAGCACCGTCGCCAGAAATCGCTGAGCAGATTGTCGAGACTTGAACCCGAGCATCTTTCGCTCGCGCCGTCGGATCGGCAGATGAGAATTCTAAGCGCGGTTGTTCTCGCGCAATCGACCTGGGCGATGAACATCTCTGCGACCAAGCGCTCAAAGCGCTGAACCGTACGATGCCAACCCGTCAGTGACGATGCTCTCTGGCTCCACGCCTTGGTTCCGGAGGAATCGCTTCAACAGTTTCAGTGCTGAATGCGTATCGCGACGTTTCTGAACGACGAGATCGAGCACCTCTCCCTCGTCATCGACAGCGCGCCACAAGAACACGCGCTCGCCACCGATCTTGCAGACCATCTCGTCGAGATGCCAGCGAGGCGATGGTGGGAGCTTGCGGCGTCGAAGATTGGCTGCGATCGTCGGACCGAACTTCACTGTCCAGACGCGGATCGTCTCGTAGGAAACTTCGATGCCACGTTGGGCTAGCATTTCCTCGACATCGCGCAGGCTGAGCGTGAAGCGGAAGTACAGCAGATCGCGTGCTGAATGACGGCCGACGGGAACCGGTGGCGTTTGTACGATACTCGCGTCATTGGGGTCTCCCGAAGGCCAATGAACACGGCCTTACCAGAGACTCGCTAGCGTAGGTCTGACAGCACCCTTCCAAGTTATCCGTCGACGGACACCGAGGCCGCGGACTCTTCAGGTGCGATGGAGCGGCGACGCGTCAGCCATCGCCGAACAGCGAGGAAGAAGAGCGGAATGAAGAAGATACCCAGCAGCGTTGCGGTGATCATTCCACCCATGACGCCCGTTCCCACTGCCTGACGGCTGGCGGCGCCCGCGCCCGTAGCCGTCACCAGCGGGACCATACTGAGAACAAAGGCCAGAGACGTCATGATGATAGGCCGCAGGCGGAGCTTCACAGCTTCCAACGCCGCATCACGCACGGACATGCCTTTGGCTTCCTGCTCGACTGCGAATTCGACGATCAGAATTGCATTCTTGGCCGATAAGCCAATGATCGTGATGAGTCCGACATTAAAATAAACATCGGCGCTGAAACCACGGAGCGCCGTAAGGAGAGCCGCACCGAGCACGCCTATTGGCACGACCAGCAAGACAGCGACGGGGACCGTCCAGCTTTCGTAGAGCGCCGCGAGCAACAGGAACACAACAACCAACGACAAGGTCAGCAGCAGTCCGATCTGACCAGCCGACTGCTTCTCCTCATAGGAAATGCCAGTCCACTCATAGCCGAAGCCCTCTGGAAGCAGGGTCGCGAGTCGCTCCATCTCCGCCATCGCTTCACCGGTGGAGCGGCCGGAGGCCGACTGACCGGAGATCGTTACGGCCGGATAACCGTTGTAGCGTTGAAGCTGAGGTGATCCCGCGCTCCATTCGACCTGACTGAAGGCGCCGAAGGGCACCATCTCCCCCTGCGTGTTGCGGACCCTGAGGTCAAGCACGTCCTGAGGAGCCATCCGCCGGATGGCGTCCGCCTGCACCAACACGCGCAGAATTCGTCCATCGTGCGCGAAGTCATTGGCGTAAGCGCTGCCAAAGGCGATCGCCAGCGTCGCGTTGACATCGCCGACCGACAGGCCAAGCGCGCTGGCCTTGGTCCGATCAATATGCACCCGGAGTTCCGGCGCATCTTCCTGGCCCTCGGGCCGAACGTTGGCGAGTACACGGCTTTGCATCGCCGCGGCCAACAACTGGTTGCGCGCAGCGAGCAGCGCCGCCGCACCATTGCCGCCACGATCCTGGAGTTGAAACGTGAACCCGCTGGCCGTGCCGAGTTCGGGAATGGAGGGCGGACTTAGCGTGAAGACCAGCCCTTCCTTGATCTGACTGAAAGCGCCCATCG
>ERZ724517.1354-NODE-1354-length-13608-cov-4.151406_pt1 | contig 13608 bp, 11 predicted proteins | sample MGYA00376050_ERZ724517 | MGnify/ENA primary metagenome ERZ724517 (study PRJEB28724, sample SAMN07190886) | activated sludge metagenome | isolation source: activated sludge of sewage treatment plant in Hong Hong | place: USA: Christiansburg, Virginia | collected... | reverse complement strand
GATAGGCAATGTGATCGCCGTCAATCGTTGGTGCGAGTGACTCCAGCGTGATTCCCATCTGCGGCCCTTGCGTGCTCTCGACCTTGGCCTCAGCGGCGAGCTTGTGAGCACGATCCGTCACCACCTGCGCAAAGCGACTACGTGGGGCGATCTGATCGACCAGCCGCCACTCGATGGCACGCTTGCCCCGGATGCCCTCGGCCAGCGTTGAAAAGACATCGGCTCGATCACGACGGACTTTGCGTTTGTCAACAAGACGGGTCAGACCGCCAGTGCCCGGTAACACTCCGAGTAGTGGCACCTCGGGCAGCGCAACCGTGCTGGAGCCATCATCGATGAGGATGATCTCCTCGCAGGCCATCGCCAGTTCGTAACCACCGCCCGCGCAAGGCCCCGATACCGCAGCCAGGTACTTTTGGCCGCTGTTGCGACAGGCATCCTCGATCGAGTTCCGCGTCTCGTTGGTGTACTTGCAGAAGTTGACCTTAAAACCGTGCGTCGACTGCGCCAGCATGTGGATATTGGCACCAGCGCAGAAGATGCGGTCACGACCCGATCCAACCACCACCGTACGCACCTCGGGATGGCCGAAGCGTAGACGCTGCACAGCGTCGCACAGCTCAATATCAACGCCCAGGTCGTAAGAATTGAGCTTGAGTACGTAGCCAGGGACGAGCGGCTCGTCTTCACGCACGACCATCAGCAAGCGTGCGACATCACCATCTAGCTCAATTCGCCAGTGGCGATACTGGGCCGGTGCAGTCTCAAACGACGACGGCACCCGATGCATAGATTCAGTCTTTCCAGCGATCTCCATGCGCTGCGGTGTACCGCAATTTGGCCCTCGCAGGCAACCGCTGGGGCGCAACCCTCCGCTAGCGCTTCTTGCCCTTCGGCTTGGGCTTCTTGCCCTTCGACACCTTCCCGGTCGGCTTCTCGGCGTCAAGATGAAGCGGGATGTGGATCACTGGACCCTTACCTGCTCGGCTTTTCGCTTCTGCCACATCGATCGAGTGGCTATGAAAGCCGGTCGCACTGGCTTCGCACTTGGTGTCCAGTGGCAGCATCAGCTCACACGACTTTCCGGCATCGAGAATGCAGTTCTTCTTCGAACCACACAGCAGCGTGACCTTGCCGGATGACTTGTTCTCGAAGCTGACCTTGAGATCGCCAGTCGGAACCGGGTCGCTTACCTGCGGCGTCACAAGCTTGACGAGCCCTAAGTCGGCCGCTTGCGTCTGCGTGGTTCGACCGCCTGAACCCAGCTTGACGACCAACACCGCCACCAAAAGCGCCACCATCGCACCGGCTAGGCCAAGCAGCACCAGCGGCAAGCGATTCTTCTTCGGCAGTACGATCGGAGAGACCTGTTCCGTCGCAACGCGAGCCCTCTGTTCTGCTTCGGTCGGTTGAGCCTTGGCCTTGGCCTTCGCTATCTCATCCTTCGTCGGAATGGCGGCTTGCAGCGTCGGCGCAAACATGTCTCCGGAGGTCAGCGGCGACAACTCCACTGGAGGCGCAGCGGAAGGCGGAGTGCTAGGCACCGTCTGGAGTGTCGAGGAAGGCCGAGCCAACGCCTGATCAGGCGGCAGCGTCCCGCTATCGATGAGTTCCTGGAGCACATTGGCTAGCTCATCCATGCTGGCGTAGCGGTTCTCCTTCTGCTGCGCCATCGCTTTGAGCACGATTTTCTCGAGCGACTCTGGAATGTTCAGCTCGGGCCGACGCTTGCGCGGCGGAATCGGCTTTTCGGTCAGGTGCTTCATCAGCGTGGACATCGGTCCATTGCCTCTGAACGGCACCTGCCCCGTCAGCATCTCGTACATGATGCAGCCGAGCGCGTATTGATCGACGCGAGCGTCAAAGGCTTCGCCAGCCCCTTGCTCGGGAGAAAGATACTCCGGTGTGCCCAGCACCGTTCCCGTCGCAGTAGCCCTCAGATTGGGAAGATTTGCACCACCGCCCGAGAGCGACTCTCGGGTTCCAGCCATCACCTTCGCAATCCCAAAGTCGAGGATCTTGACGAAGTCTTTGCGACCCCGCTCGAGGATAAAGATGTTTCCCGGCTTCAGGTCACGGTGGACGATGCCCTTGCTATGGACGGCGTGCAGACCGCGAGCAATCTGCTCCGCAATTCGGCACGACCGCAGCGGAGGCAGTGCCCCTTTGGCAATCACCCCCTCGAGCGACTGGCCCTGGAGAAACTCCATGACCAGATAGGGGCGACCATCATCGAGCACACCGAAGTCGGTGATATCAACGATGTTTTCATGTCCGATGTGGCAAGCGCTCTTGGCTTCCAGCAGGAAGCGCTGCTGCATCATCGGGTCTTGCGCCTCGCGCAGCAGCTTGATCGCAAGCGGCTTATCGAGCACGGTGTGCTTGGCACGGTAAACAACGCCCATGCCTCCCGATGACAAAAACGACTCGATCAGGTAGCGCCCACCCAAGGTTGCACCGACGAGAGGATCCGGTGGGAGTTCAGTGGCTCCGCCCTTGGGACAGACATGCTGCTCCTTATAGCCATACACTTGCTGACAGGTGACGCAGACCCGGGTAACGCCCGTCGTTGGCGCTTCGGTCATACGGCACGTCGCGGAGCTTGGGCGTGCCAAGCAATCCGTCCTGGGTACATGGAGAGGTCAGAGCGCATTACCGGTAGAAGAACCCAGCTTTATGACACGCCATTTTGGCACACCAGTCAAGATGGACGGGCGTCCACCTCTACTTGGTACGTCCTTGGGAGCTATCCACGTCGCGATAGCGCTTGCGAAGGTCTGCCAACCTCTTGAGAAGCTCGTAGTTTTCGGAGCGAAACTCGGCCAAGTAGCGCCGTTCGCGACGACGGGCCACTTGGGCCTGCTGAAGCTCGGCCAGACGCTCAGCGAGCTGTTTGGCCGACGTGAACGCGCTCACCAGCGTCGTCACTCGTTGACCTTCGAGCCGATCGATCCGCCCTGGTTTGCCGCGAGAAGGAGGCAAATACAGCATGACCAGCGTCTCTGGTGACTGCGCCTGCAGCGAGCGAATCACGGTCCGGCTTGGAAGATCCGGCAAGGTTTCCTTGATCAAAGCCAAATCAAAGGTCTTCTCGGACACACGATCCAGTGCTTCACCACCGCTCACCACCGTGCTCAGCGAAAACGAACTGGACACAAGAGGTGACAAGGACTGCGTCAGCCAGCCGTCATCTTCCACGAGCAGCACGCTCACGTAGTCGTCCGTTGGTGAGGCAGGCGATCCCGAGCCGCGACCGCCACTGTTGAGCTGAGCTTTCAGCTCGCCAATTTTGCGTCCGCTATCGGTCAGCCGGTACAGCAGATCTTCGGACAAGATGCTGTAGTCGCGAAGCATTTGACTACGATCGGCTCGCTGCTTGGCATCCCGCAGCGCCGAGGTCACGCGTGGACCCAGGAGCCGCAGATCATCGGTGGCCCGACACACGATATCGATCGCCCCACGCCGTACGAGCTGAACCGCCGTCTCAAAGTTGGGCTCATCGAGAAGCGCAATCAGGTCCGAGCGGGGAGCCAATCGCCGCAGATCTGCCAGCAGAGCCAACACCTGCGACAATGGCAATGAGTCGACATCGATCAACACCACTGGGTAAGGTGTCTTGGCGACCCCCCCCCGTGCGGCGTCAGCGTCCGCCACCACGATGGAGTGGACCTCCGACTGCTGTAGTAGGTCTTGCAACTCGGCCTGTGTGTGCTGCCTCAGCGAGACAATCAGCGCCGAATCAGACACTGTCGACGACTGCTTTTCGTCTCCCGTCTTCCCCATGTTGGGCCCCCGGCACAGCGCCGCTAACAAGGCTGTGTTGCTCCATTATCAGCTCAATCCTTGGCTGCTTGGTATCTCAAAATCAGCAAGAACTGCGGGAACGTCAGCGGTGACTACCTGCGAATACAAACGGGAACCGGAATGTACGGAGTGGACCCACCGGCCTTGGAAATCGCCACTCTGTAAGCCGCTGTGACAAACATGTACCCAGTATCGGCAGGCCCAGTGAATCGCTTAGTACCGCCACACGCTGCGCGTAGCCGTCCTCGCTTAGCTCAAACAGCAACTCAACCCGACCAGTCGGTGGTTCACCGCTGAGTCCGCGAATGGCTCGTTCATAACAGGCCCGAACCTGCGCAGAATAAGTAGTCGCGACAAACTCGATGTTAGCCAGATCCTGTTGCCATGCGGCACGCTCGGCCCCACGCAACTGCCCGGCTGCATCCGAGGCGGTCGAAGCCACCGCAGCCGCACCACCAGGCTGCGGCAGTGCTGCCATTGGTGTTGGAGCGGCTTCGGCGGTCAGGGTTGCAGGTGTCGCAGGATTGCTCGCAACACCACCGGGACTTTGAGTTGCCCCGCCACTCTGCCCGACGCTTTGATTGGGTGCAGCGCAGGTCACCGCCGTGGGCGCTTGGCTCATCTTCCCGGAGGCCCGAGTCGCCCGAAGCGGCTCGGTGCGCGGTGCCGTCATCGGAGAAGCCATCGGTGCCGGAGGGGGCGCTTGGCGATCCGGGAGTATCCACACCACAGCCATCGCCACCAATCCCGCCAACAACAGCCAGAGCAACCCAAACAATGCCGTACGCAGGTAGCCCACCGAGGCCTTGGTCCGGGCCGGACGATAAACGATCGGTACAGTGGGCTCGTCGGTGACTACCTGTGGTATGGGCCTCGTCAGCATGCGCTGCGGCGGAACCGATTGCGGCCTGCGAGGGGTGTCGTCTCGGCCCACACCCGTAGCGACCGCAGACCCCACAGCCGCAGCCGTCAACGCCGATAACACGTCCATGGGAAGGACCGTTCCCACCGGGGACGTCTGAACGCGCCGATCCGGAGACGACGCACGAACCTGATGCCCAAGGCTTGGCTGCTCGCTGTCTTGCGGCGGCGGAGCGCTGTCCTCGCTGACCGAGTCGCCTCCTCCCGTCTCCGATACCGCCGGTGCAAGCGGCTGCCCACACATGCCACAAAAGCGACTCCCCAAAGGAGCCTCTGTACGGCAGGTCGGACACACGGGCGGCACCATGTCGGGAAAATCTATCACATGGGTAGTGCCGTGATTCCCCGAAGTGGTCGAAGCATGCTGTGATATCATGCTCAAAGTTTCGTATTGGCCCGTGGCAGAACCTCTGAGCACGATAAACTGCCCTCTGTACTTCGTGGAGACCCCATGGTGAGCTTGCGACGCCCCAGTTCCAGACCCTTCGATTTTGGTCTCTCTGTTTACGCACGTATCCGGCAGCTACCGCACGCCATATTGGTAGTGCTGGTCGGTCTGCTGACACTGGCGTGGCAACCAACCGCAGCGTTGGCACAGGACAAAAAGAGTGTCGCGGTGTTGGCCATGGAAGGAGCGCCGCCCAAGCTCCAGAAGGCCATCGAAAACGCGCTCAAGAAGGACTACACGATCGTTCCAGAGGCCAAATGGAACGCGGCGGCGAAGAAACTCAACGTTACCGGACACGGCACCGAGGAAGTTGCGCTGATTGCCAATGAACTCAAGGTTGATGTCGTCATCACCGGTAAGGTCAAAACCGACAAAGACTCCGGAGCCTGGAAACTCAACATCGCGGCACGTCACGGAGCAACGGGCAAGCCGGTGGGCAAGCTCTCCTATGACCTCAAGAGTGAAAAGGTCGACCCTGCTACGATCACGACGGTCGAAGGCGAAATTGGCCCAGCAGTTGTGCAAGCCATCGCCGGCCCGCCCGAAGACAAGCCTGCGGTGGTCCAGATCGAACCCGCCCCTTCGACCCCCGCTGCCACGCTCGGTAAGGATGAGGATCCGATCGCCAAGCTGGCCCGTGCGGAAGCCGAAAAGCGCCGTCGCGAGCAGGAACTGTCTCGGCCCATCTACTATCCGTACATTGATGCGGGCGCGGGCGCGATCATCGGTGGCCGCAGCTATAGCTATACGGAGGATGCCGACCCCGCTTCACCACTCAAGTGCTACGACCTCGACAAGCGCGTTCCCGATCCCAAGGATCCAGGCGGACGCGGCTATGTGTCGCGTTACCTCCCTTACAAGCGTGGCACCACGCCGGCTTGCCCAGGCTTTGCAACCTCTGTCGCTGCTGGTGTCCGCGTCGACGTAACCGCCTATCCCCTTGCCTTCCTTCGAGTGGGCCCGGTCAAGGGTCTCGGTCTCGGCGTCACGTTCGACTACATGTTCTGGCCGGACTCCAAGTACGGCTCGGGTGCTTCGCAAGTCCTCCTCAGCACGCGTGAGTGGCGACTCGAAGGCGGCCTCCGCTACCACTACAACATCCTCAACAAGCGCAACATGCCGTCGGTTCTGTTTAATGCTCAGTACGGCGCGCACTTCTTCGCGGTGGCCAAAGAGCAGAAGCAGTTCGACTACCTCGATGAGAACTTTAATCCCAAGAAGGCGGACGGCATCAACGACCACGGCCTGCCCGACATCCTGTACCAGTACTTCACCATCGGCCTGGGCGCTCGCGTTCCGTACTTCGTCAGCGAGAAGCTCTACTTCGCCGGGCTTGTGAACTTCAACTTCCACGTACCGCTCAGCTATGGCGAGATTACGTCACGGTTTGACTCGGCGAACACGGACACCGCGTCTGGCCCAGTCCCGGCAATCTATGGCAACGGTGGATTCGGCCCGGCCAGTGGCTGGGGTCTGCGCGCCAGCTTGACTGCGGTGGAAGCCATGCTGTGGAAGGGACTGACGGTGCGATTGACTGGCTACTACGAAATGTTCCAGTACGCCTTCGACCTCGGCAAGAACTTGTCGAGCCAGGATCCTGGCGATGTCGCAACGGGTCGGGATGCCCGTCATCTCGCCGCTGGTGCCAGCGACAACTTCTTCGGCGGCATCGTCCAAGTCGGCTACCAGTACTAGCGATCCTCTGCTCCACCAGGACACCGTTGCGGTACCCGCGACGGGCCTGAACCGCCACTACGCGCCCTCCCCGCTCATCGATTCACGCTGCGCACTGCTCGATTCCTCTCCCCGAGGAACGAACGCACGCTTCTGCTGATGGGAAGTCACGAACCCAGGAACGAACAAACAGACTGGCAGGAAAAACGCTGGCGGGAAGGAACGGCACCCAACGATGAGCTGGTGCATCACTCTATCAAAGCGGCGTTTAGGGCATATCACGACCGACATCGCCATCTGGGCTCACTGCACGCAGCTTAAGCAGCCCTCGGACCTCGACTTGACGAATGCGCTCGCGGGTCAGGTTGAGGATGGCACCGACTTCTTCTAGTGTAATTCCGCCCCGATCCGCTACATCGAGCGCGCACGTCTCGCGCATCTCGGTGAGGTCTTTGTCCGGGAAGTTGAGCTTGATGCTGCCCGTCTCTGGATTGACATCGAGAAACAGGTGGTGTTTGCACGACACCCACGGGCACGGGCGCGGTCCACTGCCACAATCCGCCCTAGTCTGCGGACGATCCGCCTCATCGATCACAGGAAGGAGCGCAGCCTCACGAAGCTCTTCTTTGGTCAGTCGTCGCGGAGCAATCGTCTTGCTACGCGAGCGCTTGTGATGCTTACGAACCTTGCGGCTAACCTCAGGGGTCTCGCTGGCATCGCTCTCAATGTGCTCGGACGGGGTGAGGTCCGGTGGTTGGGTAGTGTCGTGCATACTGATCCTATATCGCATTCCGCCCGGTGGTTAGAACCACCTCATCTACAAAAGTTCGTCGCTGCCGCTGCCGGTCCCAAAGACCCGCTGCCTTGCCGCCCGCTCCAGCGGTGAGACCAGCTCACGCTCGAGCGCTTCAATTCGGTGAACTACTTCGCCACCGAGCTTGCGGATCGCCACGGCTTCTCGCGCCATAGCCCGTCGCCGCTCGGCTGAAAACTGGCCTCTCTCGAGTTCACGCGAGAGCCCATCGAGCAAACTGCCAAGTACCCGCTGCAAGCCATCGATCTCATCGGCAAACCGCAGAAACGAGCGCTGAATGTCTTCGATGGTGTAGTGCGCCGCCAGCATCTGCCGGATGGTGTTAAGCCGCCGCACTGTCGTCGCCGGATACATTCCTAGCGACCCTTGGTGTTTGCCTTTCCGTCCGACCCTGCGACTGCGCCCAAGCAGGCCCAGTTGCACGTACTTACGAAACGTCGCTTCCGAGACCACAATCCCGTGCTCACCAAACGCCGCAAGTACCTGCGATAGCGTCATCCCCTCGGGATGCTTCTGCTCAAGTTCGACCAACTCCGCTTCGAGCAGATGGCTGGGTGTACGGCTCTTCTGCGCGGCTGGCCGACCTCGCAATGGGCGACGACCCACCGCAACTCGGGTGGCGGTCATCACCGCAGTGGTTGGCGTTAGCAGCTCTTCGCTCAGCACCGGCTCGATCCCTCTCTTGGTGTCACGGAGGCTCTTCTTCGCTACCGAGGATTTCGCGTCGCGTTTCTGGCTCATCCGTGCCGCCCCAATTGATAGTTTGAATGTATTCCATTCAATAGAATCGCGGCAAGCGAAAAATGCGAGCTCAACCAATTGGTTAGCCAACAATGGCGTCGCTTCGGTGGGTACGAACGGTTGGTTGGCAGGTAGCGAGTCCCGCGCTCCCCCCAACGCGCCCGATCCAAGCAATTCGGGGTGACAGCCACCCGCGAGCCCGTCGAGCGAACTGCGCCGCGAGATCCCTAGCGAAGAACGCCTGGCCTTGGGACCAAAACAAATGGCCGGACAGCTCAACGAGCGAATTTTTTGGAGAACTTGCGACAGCGTTGGCAGACGAGACAGCGACCACCAGAACCTGCTATCGTAGAGTCAGTCTCGACGGACTTTTCTGCACAGGTCGCCTGGACATTCCGGAGGCATACAGGCCGCAAGATGACGGACACCGCCGCTCACAGCTCGCCTCGGCCTTTCGAGCCACCGCTCACAACGCCGGGGAAATACTGCCCAAGCTGTCACAGCGTCTACGTAACCCCGGAAGCAGAGGCTAACTTTTGCGCCAAAGACGGGGCCCAGCTACTCATCGACCAGCGCATCTTCGGCGGAAAGTATGTCCTGGGCGAGCCACTCGGCTACGGTCATATGAGCGAGGTCTATATCGCCACTCAGGCTGGGATCGGCCGGAAGGTCGCGCTCAAGCTGCTCCGTAGCGAACATGAAACCAGCCCCGAGATGCGCAAGCGCTTCGAACGCGAGGCACAGATTGCCAGCTCACTAGATCACCCCAATGCCGTCACGATCTTCGACAGCGGCCACACCAGCGATGGTCAAAGCTACATCGCCATGGAGTTGCTCAGCGGCGAAACGCTCGATCGAGTAATTCAGCGAGAGGCTCCGATGCCAATCACGAGAGCGCTCGAGCTCATCATCCCAGCCGTCCGCGCCCTCGCCGCAGCCCACAGCCACAAGATCATCCACCGAGATGTTAAGCCGGAGAACATTTTCGTCGCGCACAAGCCGTTGTCGGTGGGGGCCGAGGAGGTTGTGAAGGTACTCGACTTTGGCATCGCCCGCGTCTTGGGACGAAAGACTCGAGTGACCTCGACGCAAACCGCGCTCGGCACGCCGCACTACATGGCCCCTGAAACGCTGCAGGGCGAAGAAGCGACGACGCAGTCAGACGTCTACGCAATTGGGGTGATCCTGACGGAGATGTTGACAGGCAAGCTGCCCTGGGGAGAGAGCAGCCGCTCCGATGTCTCGACAGCAATGGCACGACTGATCTCGCCGCCGAACCGCTTGACGGAGCTGCTACCGGGTGCCCAGTTTCCGGAAGACTTACAGCCCGCACTGGATCAGTTTCTCTCGCAGACGCTCGACAACAGGCCAGTCGACTGCGCAGTGGCGCTCCAAATCTTGCTACAGCTTGGCCAAGCTGCGGGGGGAGTCGCCGCGCTCGCGCTAGCCGCTTCATCGATTTCTGTGCCACCGCTGTCATCCGGTAGACAGGCCGTGACGGCTCCATCGTCTCGCGAGACCGCTCCGGATCTCGATGCGGTCAGCGTCAGCCACGATCGCATGACGCGACCCATGCGCAGCGCAACTGCGGTGATGAACAGCCCCCGCGCCCAAGGCTCGATGAGCCACTCGCGCTGGCTCCCGGTCGCGCTGGTCGCTGGTCTCAGTATGGCTGGGCTTTGGTTGCTCAAGACGAGATTCCTAAGACCCCTCAAGGAGCCAGCCGTGGCGACTGCAACCCCGACCGCACCAGTGGAACCACCAGCCCTGTTCGTGCCGGATAGCCCCCTGGTGAGCGAACCACAGCCATCCGGTGCCCTGGCCGCGCCGACCAAACCAGAAGAGCCTGCGCTGGTCAGGCCGAGCGACAAGAAAGAGCCGGACAACAAGCCCAGACGCCGTACCAAACGGACCAAGGAAAGGCCATCTGGCCTTCCTAACCTTTTGTACCCCCTCGATACAAAAGGCTACTGACGAGTGGGTGCACCTGGATTCGAACCAGGGACCTCAGCCTTATCAGGGCTGCGCTCTAACCAACTGAGCTATGCACCCAAAGCGCGTGTGAGGATTGGCTTACTAACACGCCGTTTTTGGCAGTGTAAAGAAAAATCCTCGGGCGCTTTGTTTTTTATCGCTGCGCTGACCCGAAAGCCAGCGACGCTTACGCGCTCAGCGACGAGCTGACCTATGCCACGGTGTAGATGCGCCGCTCTTGGTTGTCGATCCCCGAAAAGCGTGGCGAGCACTCGGTCATCGTAAACGCTGCACCGCTTTCCGCTGCAGACGGAAACTCAGCCGGACGCTGATCGACGTTGACGTCGTTCCGGCGAAGCTCCTCGTAGACGGGGATGCTCAGGCGCTGACGATGAGCGAGCGTGTCATCGACTCCGGCACGGGCAATCTGCTCTGCAGCGGTCGGAAGGACGCGACCTGCAAAGAACTCCGCAGCGCAGCCCGATCCATAGCTAAACAGCCCGATCCGTTGCCCCGCCAGCTCCTCCGCTTGGTGATAGAGCAACGACAAGAGCGCCAAATACAGCGATCCCGTGTAAATGTTCCCAACCTGCGACGGCACCCGCAGCGAGGGCTCGACCTGCTCAGCAAAACTCTTGTCGGCGGCTTCGTCTGTGAGTCCATCGATCTGGCAGCGGCGCTGGTGGGCCTTGCGCGCCATCTTGCCGTACGGGACGTGGTAGCACGTGCGGACGAGTGGCTCCGGATTGGTGTTGAGACTCTGCCACTCGGCGTAAGCCCCAGCGAGTGCATCGAGATAACACTGGACTGAAAACTGTCCGTCGACGAGCGCATCCTTGCGATACAGCGGACGCCAGAAGTCGTGGACGTTTTGAGAAAAGCAACCGGTGATGCCGGGTTCCAGCTCGAGGAGACGAGGATCCTCACTGATCAGCATCGCGACAGCGCCGGCACCTTGGGTCGGCTCACCGGCGGTTCCCACAGAGTAGCGGGCGATATCGGTGCAAACGATCAACGCGCAGCGACCGCGAGCCGAGCCGGCTGCGAGCCAGTCGATGGCATTGAGCAGACCGGCCGTGCCACCGAAGCAAGCATGCTTGGTCTCGAACACTCGACACGCACTGGGCAGCCCAAGCAAGCCATGCAGATAGGACGAGATCGGTTTCGAGTGATCAACCGCAGTCTCAGTCCCGACGATGCACAACCCAATTTCAGATGGTGAACGACCCGCTGCCATCAAACAACGTCGGGCCGCCTCGGTCGCCAAAGTGACCGGATCTTCGTCAGCATGAGCCACCGACATTTGAAGAACCCCGAGTCCCTGCGTGTACTTGGACGGCTGCACGCCGCGAGCCGCCGCAAGATCCGCTAGGTCGACGTACGCACGCGGGACCGCAAAAGCGATGGCATCGATTCCGATCGGGCGTCGCCCGCCCACTTGCGCGGGTTGCGAGGAATTGTAGGTAGAAGCGGAGAAAGCTTGGTCTTTGGTCATGTCTCGCGGGTGCAGCAAGGCAGGTGCCAAGCGTGCGAACCCCGGTCCATTGGACCCTCCAAGCGGGGCGTCACTCGAGCGTGAAGCGACCGCTTTGGTCAGTGGTCCGACCGTGAATGGACAAACGTTTGCGATGTCGCACCGAAGGAGCGCCGCCGCACGAACTAGGCACCCCTATTCGTTTCCTAGTCTTTGAAGATAAGATTGACCTGGGGGCACAAAGCGTAGGATGCACGCGCTCGCACTTCACACGAAAGGAGACGTGACGATGTACCTACGAACTGTATTTTGTACCCTCATGCTTGCGCTGCCATTGGTCGGTTGTGGAGCAACGGCCGACCTAGAAGCGGTTCCCCAGGCCAAAGCTGGCTGCGAGGTAGCCACCGCTGAACTGCTAAAAGGCGGTGATGCAATGTTGCCTGGACGAAACTGCATGTCTTGCCACGTTGCGGGCCAGCAAGCAGCGGGAGAAGCACTGGGCACTGGCGGCACGGTCTTTGGAGCACGCAACAGCAAGACTTGCAACACCGGCGGCGTAGACGGCGTCACGGTGGAGTTACTGGATGCCGCCGGAAAAGTCGTGGCCACCACCACGACCAACTCGGTCGGCAACTTCCATTTCTCGCCGAATGCCACGAACTTTAAGAACGTGTCAGCGCGAGTTACCAAGGGGGCGATGAGCCTTAAGATGAACACGCCGGTCGACGTCTCGGTCGGCTGCGCGACTTGCCATTCGCCCACTGGTTTAGCGGGGGACCGCATCTACATCCAATGATGACTGAAAGGAGTAGTCACTATGAGTTCGCATCGTGGTAGGAAGCCGCTCGGTCGGCTGTTGGCGTTGGGCTTTTTCGTGTCTCTGTTGGGGGTTGGAGCTTGCGGAAACAACGACGGACTAACTGTCACCGCTGAGGCCCAAGCCAGTTGTGTGGGTGAAGACCCCACCGATGCCATGAAAATGGCTGGTGCCACGATGTTGCCAGGACGCGTGTGCGGTGCTTGTCACCGAACCGGCGGCCAGGCTCAGAACTCACCGTGGACTGTCTCGGGAACGGTCTTCTCTGCGAAGAACTCGGCCTGTAACTCGGGTGAAGGTCTCCCGAGTATCTTCGTCGAGATCCTATACGGTCAGGATGATCCGATGGGTGCTTATCGCGCCGGTGCCGTCCAGCCGAATGGCCGTCTCAAGACCAACTCCGTTGGTAACTTTTCTACCGCCCAGAAGTTCGTCGCACCGATCCGCGCTCGCATCTGCGAAACAACCGGAGCGGACTGCAGCAGCGCCACACGCGTACAAACGATGACGCTCAAGGTTGGTGCCGATCCGGTCACAGGGGCAACTCAGCGCGTCGACTGCAACCTGTGTCACTACGCCAACGGGCAAGCCCTCACCAGAATTTACCTTCCGTAAGCGTCATCGGACGACCGGCTCTGGGCCGTCCACACACCACTTCTCTCCTCCATTCAGCCTCCATTGGTCCGCTATCGATGGCGATTGGGCCGATTGCCATCGCTCGCCGACGGAGCAAACGCTGTAAATGCAGCTACCGTATGTGATAAGCTACGGCGTTGTGCCGCAGCTCTACTCTCAGGCTCGCGAAGTACTGCTGAAGCTCGTTTACTATGGGCCCGCCGGAGCCGGAAAGACTACGGCACTCACCCAGCTCCACAAGTTGCTTCGGCCCGATGCCCGAGGACCGATTGTTCTGGAGAACACAGGAGCGGATCGAACGATGT
>ERZ724517.1352-NODE-1352-length-13642-cov-3.426952_pt1 | contig 13642 bp, 14 predicted proteins | sample MGYA00376050_ERZ724517 | MGnify/ENA primary metagenome ERZ724517 (study PRJEB28724, sample SAMN07190886) | activated sludge metagenome | isolation source: activated sludge of sewage treatment plant in Hong Hong | place: USA: Christiansburg, Virginia | collected... | reverse complement strand
GGCGGCGTCGGGGGTGGATCGACGGCTGCTGCAGTCGACGGAGCGGACGCCTATCGCCAGGCCGGTTCCACTCTGAAGCCGTTCCTTTACGGCATGGTGATGGAGCGCGGTTATCTGACGCCGGCCTCCATTCTCGATGATTCTCCGGTGCAGCTCGACACGGCATCGGGACTGTATGTCCCGCAGAATTACGATCATGTCTTCAAGGGGCCGGTCTCGGTCCGCTCGGCCCTGGCTGGATCTCTGAACGTGCCGGCCGTGCGGACGCTGGTGATCGGCGGGACGGAAGCCTTTCGCGACCGGCTTTGGGATACGGGCTATCGCGGGCTGACCGAGGATGGCCAATATTATGGATTTTCGCTGGCGCTCGGCTCGGCGGAAGTGACGCTGCTGGAACAGGCTGCGGCTTATCGCAGCTTTGCACTGGGCGGACGCTGGTCTCCGCTGCGGCTGCGGGGGAGCGATCCGCGCATAGCGCCGCGGCGGGTATTGTCGGAACAGGCAAGCTGGCTGGTCGGTTCGATCCTCTCCGATCCGCTGGCGCGTTCGGGCACGTTCGGACTGGACAGTGCGCTGAAGCTGCCTTTCTGGGCAGCCGTCAAGACGGGAACCTCCAAGGCGATGCGCGACAATTGGTGCGTCGGCTGGTCGGATCGCTATACCGTTGCGGTGTGGATCGGGAACCTTGAGGGCGATAGCATGAAAGCCGTGTCCGGGACGAGCGGCGCGGCGCCTGTATGGCGGGATGTGATGATGGCGCTTCATGCCCATGCCCCGGGCCGGGCGCCCCCCATGCCGGCAGGCATCGAAACGCGATCGATCCGCTTTGCAGGCGGTCTTGAATCACCAAGGCAGGAATATTTTCTGAAAGGAACCGGGCAGGCAGTTCAGGTGGCGGCACCGGCAGCCGCGCGACGTCCGAGAATAACCAATCCGGTTTCAGGAAGTGTCTACGCACTTGATCCCGATATTCCCATTGACCGCCAGCGGCTCGGTTTTGCGGTCACCGGTGAAGTGACGGGCCACCGGCTGGTTCTCGATCGGAAGGATCTCGGAGATGCCAGAAATGCGCCACTTATTTTGGCTGGGCCGGGTGTGCATAGACTTGCCCTGGTCGACCCATCCGGACATATTGTCGATCAATCCCGCTTCACAGTGCGCTGACGAAAAGTTCCCTTTATGATCCTATTATCTTGACATAAATACCAAATGGGTTATTGCAATTGCCGTGAATGAGAGTCGACCCACACCGCGCTCAGCGCTGCGAGAGTTTCTTGAGAGCGAAGCTGCGGGCGGCATCCTCCTGATGGCGGCAGCGGCGCTCGCGATGCTTGTGGCGAACAGCGCGCTGGCTACGGTCTATTTTGACGTCTTCCACCTCATGGTCGGGCCGCTTTCGCTGCACGCTTGGATCAATGACGGTCTGATGGCGCTGTTTTTCCTGCTGGTCGGCCTCGAGATCAAGCGCGAGTTTGTTGACGGGCATCTGTCGACTTGGGCTGACCGGCGCTTGCCGATGATCGCAGCGGCGGCCGGAATGATCGTACCGGCGCTGGTCTACCTTGCTGTCACGCGCGGCGATCCTGCGCTGGCAAGGGGTTGGGCCATTCCGGCCGCAACGGATATTGCCTTTGCCATTGGTGTGCTCGCCTTGCTTGGCAGCAGGGCACCGGCATCACTGAAGCTGTTTCTGACCACGGTTGCCATTGTGGACGACATGGGAGCAGTTGCGATCATCGCCCTGGCCTATACCAGTGCGATACACGGCGCGGCATTGCTTGTTGCGACTGCAATCGTTGCGTTGATGTACACTTTGAACCGATCCGGCGTCACGCAGTTGCGATGGTACCTCCCTCTGGCGGCCCTGCTGTGGGTCGCGGTCTACATCTCGGGCGTGCATGCGACGATTGCCGGGGTGCTTGCGGCCATCACCATTCCGCTGCGCCGGACGCCCGTTGCTCCCGAGGATGAGGATTCGACACTCCACCGCCTCGAACACGCACTGCACAAGCCGGTTGCTTTCGGCATTGTCCCGCTGTTCGGCTTTGCCAATGCGGGCGTTTCGCTTTCGGGCGTGGGCCCCGATGCCCTGTTGGCGCCGCTTCCGCTTGGCATTGCGGCTGGCCTGTTTGTGGGCAAGCAGCTTGGAATCTTCTCCAGTGTTTGGCTCGCCGTGAAACTCAGACTTGCAGACAAGCCCGCCCATGCAAGCTGGCAGCAGATCTATGGCGTATCGCTTCTGTGCGGGATCGGCTTTACGATGAGCCTGTTCATCGGCGGCCTGGCTTTTGAGGATCACGGCATGAGTGACGGTGTGAAGATGGGCGTACTCATGGGCTCGGTTATTGCGGCGCTGTGTGGCTATGTGATTTTGCGCTTGGGCGAATCGAGAGCGAAATCGTGATCCCGCCACTTTCGCAGGCGTCGGCCCAGACAGGGTTGCTCAATCTTCCCTTGAGTTCGGCCGGGCTTGACCCGGTTCTTGGCCTCCTGCTGGCGATAGGCATTGGCCTGCTGGTCGGGCTGGAACGCGGCTGGCGCCAGCGCAACGAGCATGTTGGGGGAAGGGTGGCCGGGATCAGGACCCACGCCTTGCTGGGTTTGGGCGGAGGACTTGTCGGCCTTGTATCCACGGCGCTGTCGCCCTGGTTCGGTGTCCTGGGCCTTGCCGGATTGATTGGCGTCCTGATGCTGGGCTTTCGGGAACGGCTCGCGGAGCCTGACGACAATGTGTCAGCGACGGGAGCAGTGGTGGGCGTGCTGACGATCCTGTTCGGCATGCTGGCTACGGTCGGCCTTGCGCGTGAGGCGATGGTTGCAGGGGCGGCAACAACCCTGATCCTGTCGATGCGGGAAAAGCTTCATGGTTGGCTCCAGACACTCGATGAGCGCGATATGCTGGCGGCCGCGCAATATGGGGCGATAGCACTTGTCATCCTGCCGCTGCTGCCGGACCGTGCAATGGGGCCTTACGATGCGCTCAATCCCCGCATGTTGTGGCTTGTCGTCGTCTTTGTGACCGGCCTTTCCTTTGCCGGATACTGGGCGAGCAAACGGTTCGGCAGCACGCGGGGCACGATCCTGGCAGGGGCAATTGGCGCCACATATTCGTCGACGGCTGTCACTGCTGAACTGGCGCGGCGGCTTCGGTCGGATGGAGAGGATCGTTCGATGCTCAATGCCGCAATTGCGGCCGCGAGTGCGATGATGCCCATGCGCGTCCTGATCCTGTGCAGCGTGCTGCTGCCGTCGGCGCTGGGGGTTTTTGCGATCGGCATTGGTGCCGCTGCTGCGTTCAATGTGCTTTACGCGCTGCTTGCAGTCTATCGCGCGGACAGGAGCCAGGGCAGCGGCGTCGCGCCGCGACGGAATCCCTTCGATTTCTGGCCGGCAGTCGGTTTTGCGGTGATGGTTGCCGTGATCGTGATTGCGGCGCGCTGGACGATCGAGCGATACGGAGCGGAGGGGATGACGGTCCTCGTGGGCCTGACGGGCCTTTACGATGTGGATGCCGCGATCATCATGACGACGACTCTGCCCAAGGGGGCGTTGCCCCTGGCACAGTTCGGCATCCTGCTTTCGCTTCCCATATTTGTGAATACGGTTCTCAAGTCCGTCCTTGTCGTTGTCCTGGGCGGCTTTCGCGCCGGATTTGTGGCTGCGCTTCCGCTGTTTGTCGACGCTGGCCTGATCGCGGGCGGGATCTGGATGCTCAGCTGATGGGCCAAAAAAAGGGGCGGCCAAAGCCACCCCTTTTGCATCCAAATTGAGTCAGCCTACTTCTAGAGCTTTTCAACCAGCTCGGGCACGGCCTTGAACAGGTCGGCAACCAGACCATAGTCCGCGACCTGAAAGATTGGCGCGTCTTCGTCCTTGTTGATGGCGATGATGGTCTTGCTGTCCTTCATGCCGGCAAGGTGCTGGATTGCGCCGGAGATACCGACTGCGACATAGACTTCCGGGGCCACGATCTTGCCGGTCTGGCCGACCTGATAGTCGTTCGGCACATAACCCGCATCGACTGCCGCCCGGCTTGCGCCGACGGCTGCACCAAGCTTGTCGGCAAGCGGGAAGATAACCTGCTGGAAGGTCTCGCTGTCCTTCAGCGCACGACCACCCGAGACGATGATCTTGGCGCTCGTCAGTTCGGGCCGCTCGAGCTTGGCGATTTCCGCGCCGACAAATGTGGACAGGCCCGAATCCCCCGCACCGGAAACTGGCTCGACGCTGGCCGAACCGCCTTCAGCGGCTGCCTTGGCAAACGCTGTACCGCGCACCGTGATGACTTTCTTCGCATCGCTCGACTGGACCGTGGCGATGGCGTTGCCAGCATAGATGGGGCGCGTGAAGGTATCGGCGCTCTCGACCGAGAGGATGTCCGAAATCTGCATCACGTCGAGGCTGGCCGCCACGCGCGGTGCGATATTCTTGCCATGCGACGTGGCAGGAGCCACGAACGCGTCATAATCGGCCATCAGGGCAGCGATGAGCGGCGCGACATTTTCCGCCAGGCCATTGGCATAGGCCGCGTCGTTGGCCAGAAGCACCTTCGAGACGCCAGCGATCTTCGCAGCCTGATCGGCCACGGCCGAGCAGCCATTCCCGGCCACCAGCGCATGGACTTCGCCAAGCTGGCCTGCCGCGGTGACAGCAGCAAGCGTTGCGTCCTTCAGCGACGCATTGTCATGTTCTACCCAGACGAGGACGCTCATGCCGCCACTCCCATTTCCTTGAGTTTCGCAACCAGTGCATCGACATCGGCAACCTTCACGCCGGCCGAGCGGACCGGCGGCTCCGTGACCTTCAATGTCTTGAGGCGCGGGCTGACATCAACGCCGTAATCGGCCGGCGTTTTCTGCGCGAGCGGCTTGGACTTCGCTTTCATGATGTTCGGCAAGGATGCATAGCGCGGCTCATTGAGGCGCAGGTCGGTCGTGATGATCGCCGGGGTCTTGAGGGTGACTGTTTCCAGCCCGCCATCAACTTCACGCGTGACCGACACACTGTCACCCGTCACTTCAACCTTCGATGCGAACGTGCCTTGCGGGCGCCCCGTCAGTGCAGCGAGCATCTGTCCGGTCTGGTTCGAATCGTCATCAATGGCCTGCTTGCCGAGGATCACAAGGCCGGGACCCTCTTCTTCGACGATTTTCGCCAGCAGCTTGGCAACGCCCAGCGGCTCCACATCTTCGGCGACCACGAGAATGGCGCGATCTGCGCCCATCGCAAGTGCAGTGCGGAGCGTTTCCTGAGCCTTTTCGGGACCAACGGATACAGCGACGACTTCCGTCGCAACGCCCTTTTCCCGGAGGCGCAGCGCTTCCTCGACCGCGATCTCGTCAAACGGGTTCATCGACATCTTGACGTTGGCCAGGTCGACGCCGCTGCCATCGGGCTTCACCCGCGGCTTCACATTATAATCGATCACCCGCTTCACGGGGACGAGGATTTTCATGTCATTCCTCCAGAGAATCGCTTTACGTTAACGTCAAATTTTTCGCCGCACTGCACAAATGTGCGGCGGTTTGCAAGCCTTACGCTGCCTTGCGGACCTCAGCGACGATCTTCTTCGCCGCGTCCCCAAGGTCATTGGCAGCAACGATTGGCAGGCCGGAGCCAGCAAGGATATCCTTGCCCTGCTGCACATTCGTACCCTCCAGCCGAACGACCAAGGGAACCGACAGATTCACTTCCTTGGCTGCTGCGACAATGCCGTCGGCAATGATATCGCACTTCATGATCCCGCCAAAGATGTTGACGAGGATGCCTTTCACGGCCGGGTCCTTCAGGATGATCTTGAACGCCGCCGTTACCTTTTCCTTGCTGGCACCGCCGCCGACATCAAGGAAATTGGCCGGGAATTCGCCGTTGAGCTTGATGATGTCCATCGTTGCCATGGCGAGGCCGGCACCATTGACCATGCAGCCGATATTCCCGTCGAGCTTGATATAGGCCAGGTCATATTCGGACGCCTCGACTTCTGCCGGGTCTTCCTCGGTCAGATCGCGCAGTTCGGCGAGATCCTTGTGGCGGAACATGGCGTTGGAATCGAAGCTGACCTTCGCATCCAGCACCAGCAGCTTGTTGCCCGCGCAGACGGCCAGCGGATTGATCTCGATCTGGGATGCATCCGTGCCAAGAAAGGCATTATAGAGGCCCGCGAGTGTGCTCTGCGCTTGCTTGGCGAGATCGCCGGTCAAGCCCAGCGCGTTTGCGACGGCGCGGCCATGATGCGGCATCAGGCCGGTGGCCGGATCAATCGTGATTGTGGTGATCTTCTCCGGACTGTCGTGCGCCACATCCTCGATGTTCATGCCGCCTTCCGTTGAAGCGACCACGGCGACGCGGCTTGTCGCGCGATCGACGAGCAGCGCGAGGTAGAATTCCTTTTCGATATCAACGCCATCCGTAATGTAGAGGCGGTTGACCTGCTTGCCTGCCGGGCCAGTCTGGACCGTGACCAGCGTGTTGCCGAGCATGTCTGCCGCGTTGGCGCGCACCTCATCAAGAGTCTTTGCCAGACGAACACCGCCCTTGGCGTCAGTACCGAGTTCCTTGAACTTGCCCTTGCCGCGACCGCCTGCATGGATCTGTGCCTTGACCACATAAAGCGGCCCGGGAAGCTGCTTTGCGGCTTCGACGGCCTCCTCCACGCTCAGCGCCGCATGGCCCGCAGGCACGGGAACGCCGAACTTGGCGAGCAATTCCTTGGCTTGGTATTCATGAATGTTCATGTCTTGGCCCGAGTCCTCTGCATTGGAATGCAGGGGCCTAAAGCACAGGAGGGAGCGGTTGGAAAGTCTTTAGCGCAGGATTGCGCAGCTCAAGGCCGCGCGTGTCGTAACAGCAAGGATTTCGCTATCCTCGAGCGAACGGATATTGTGGAGGAATCGATCCACACTCATGTCGCGAATTCGTTCTTTCTGGAAATTTTTGAGCGAGGCGATCCGGCGCAGCTGGATGAGCGAGAGCCTGTCGACCATCCGGTCAGCCATGCAGGCCGATTGGCCCGAACTGAGGCCGGCGTTCATCAGGCCCGTGCGCAGCCTCGTTTCAGGTGTCGCGCAGGCGGAAAGCGCAAGAAGCGGGGCGATGAGCACAAGGCTGCGGTTCATTGGCGTCTCCAGCGGGGCAGGGGCGAAAGACAGCAGGTGCCCCGACAATACACGCCCAAAACGCTACCCGAGCAACGCCGAAGGGGCAACCTGCCTGAGGACCTATTCGCTGAACCGGGGTGACGCGAAGCTGAATGAGTTGTTATACTGGCGTTCATGTTGACATTTGCCGGCCCCGCTCTCTTCCTGACGACGATCATTGCGATGGAAGGTGTTGCCTATGTTGCGCACCGCTGGGTGATGCATGGGCCGGGGTGGTTCCTCCACGCCAGCCATCACCGCGCACGGGTCGGCCGCTGGGAAGCCAATGATCTTTATGCGCTGATCTTCGCCATTCCGTCGATCCTGCTGTTCTGGTGGGGCATCGGGCTTGGCAATGGTGCGCTCTATGCCTGGGCGGGCGGCGGGATCGCGGCCTATGGAGCCATCTACTTCGGATTTCACGACGTGATCGTGCACAAGCGCATACACCACCGTTATATTCCGGCAAGCAACTACATGAAGCGGATCATTCAGGCGCACCGTTTGCACCATGTCATCGAGACACGGGAAGGGACGGTCAGTTTTGGCTTCCTCTGGGCGCCGAAGCCGGAAGTCCTGAAAGCCGAACTCAAACTGCGCGGCAAGGACGGGCTGCGCGAACCCGTCGGCACCTTCCGCGATTAGGCAGGGTCCGGCAACAATCAGCCGTCGATGTCGATCGTGCCGCTCGTTGCTGCTGCGCCATTGGGTGTCAGCGTCATGACAAAGGCATCGCCGTCAGCGGTTTTGCCCGCAAAGCCGGTTGGCGTCTCGGAAAACTTGATTTCATGCTCTCCAAAGCCGCTCTTGAACCAATCCTTGACCTTGGCGGCATCGGCTGGCGATTCGAAGGAGATCTTGACATTGGCCTTGTCCCCTTTGCCCGCCATAACGGCTACACCACGCACATTCGATCCGGGATAGAGCTTCACGCCATCGAGGTCGAAATTCGAATGATCAAGCATCACCTTCGGCAGGTTCAGGTTGGCGCTGAAGCCAGGCAGATTGACATCGACCTTGCCGGTCTTGCCATCGGCATTGATCGCAACGACCCCGTTCTCATCCTTGGCGTTGATTGAGATGTTGGTACCATCCTTGCCGTCGTCCCGGCTACCACAGGCCGACAGCGCGCAAACCGCAACGGTTGAAATGAGGATTGAGCGAAAAATCATGATTTGCGTCCTTTGTGTATTATCTAAGCAATACACTTAAGTCCGTCAGTCGTCAAGCGGGACAAGTGTAATCGGGAGTCCGTCGCGTGGCTTGGGGATTGGCCAAGCCTGCCATTTGTCGCCTGAGCCTTCGCCAATGTCGATCCGGTGATTGCGCAACATGTGCCACATCAGGATCTTGATCTGCATATAGGCAAAGTGCAGCCCGAGGCACATATGCGCCCCGCCGCCAAAGGGCACCCAGGCATATTTGTGGCGGGCCTTGACCTGTTCCGGCTCGAACCGCAGTGGGTCAAACTTTTCGGGATCGGGCCAATGCTCGGCCATCTGGTGCGTGTAGGCGGGCTGGATGCCGACATAGGTGCCTGCCGGGAAATCATAGCCGCCGAACGAAAAGGGCTTGATGGCCCGGCGCGGCAGTGAAGGCACTGGCGGGATCATCCTGAGTGATTCCTTGAAGGCATAGTCAGTCAGGACAAGATCGTTCAGGCGGTCATAAGGCAGATCATCGCCATTGACCCCAAGTTCGGCAAATTCTTCCCGCAGCTTGACCTGCCATTCCGGGTTCCGCGCAAGCAGCATGACCATCGATGTTGCAGAGGATGTGATCGTATCATGCGCTGCCATCATGAGGAAATTCATGTGATCGATGATCTCGTCATCGCTGAGCAGCGTTCCGTCTTCCTTGGTCGCGCGGCATATCTGGCTGAACATGTCCTGCGCGTCGCTCGCGCGACGTTTCGGCACTTCGCGCCCGAAATATTCGAGCAGGAATTTACGGCCCGCAACACCGCGCCCCATTGCGGTGCCCGGCAAGGGAACGCGGACGACGCCGATCGATGCCTGAACCATATCGACGAAAGCGCGGTTGATCTTTTGTGCATCGGGTCCCCAGGGAATGCCAAGGAAAGACGCAGCGGCCAGATCGAGCGTCAACTGTTTGATGGCGGGATAGAACGCGAAGGTCTTGCCAGACCATTCGGCAACCCGCGCGGCAATGCCCTTGTTGAGCGCATCGGAATAGAGTTTCATCGGTTCCGGCTTGAACGCAATGGAAAGTGTACGCCGATCGCTCCGGTGCTTGTCGAAATCCATCAGCATCAACCCGCGCGGGAAGACGAGATTGAGAACAGGGCCCCAGCCCTGTTCGGACGAAAAGGTCTTGTCACGATCGAACAGGACAAGTTCGTTTGCCTCCGGCCCGATCAGTTGGACGAAGCGGCCGCCGAAACTGTTCGTGCGATAGATATGGCCGAACTTGTCCACCATCTTCCGAGTGAAGGCATGCGGATCTTTCAGCTGTTCGAACGTGGTCCCGACCAATGGCCAGCCATCCCGCCCAGGGACATAGTCAATCTCCTGCCCCTGCCGGGGAGGAAGCCAGTGCGGGTTGGCGGTATGGGTATGGGCGTACGCCATCTGATGAGGCTCCGGGGCTGATTGCTTACAAGAGTGTCAATAACCGAACTGCCAACGGCATGCAACAGCGCCGAAGGAGCGTTAAAGTTCGCGGGCGACCATCTGGTTGCCAACGCCGGGAACAAGCCGAAGCCGCCCGATTCCAACGGGATTGATGAATTCGCCGCCAAGGATGCCGCCTTTCGACCAGACAATACGGGCCAGGACAATTCCGAGACCGGGCACTTTCAGGCGAACGAGAGATTTTGGCGGAATGTGCGTCCCAGCCATGGCCTTGAAGCCACTTTCCGAAAGGTCGACGATGACAATGTCCCCGCCATGATAGCCCTGGATGAAGGCGGCCTCATCGGTCTGGACGTCATAGCGTTCCTTGCGCCTCCGGTCCGGCGCAGCAGTTTGAACGGCCATGCGTGCAGCGATGCGCATCAAATTACCCCCAATGATGACATAACCCTGTTTGGTTAATGGGAAGTAACCGAAGACTTGCGTTCGAGATGCAAAAGGCTGAACATGTGTGCATGCGCAACCTTATTTCAATCGTGCTTGGACTGATCGCACTCGTGCTGGTCGTCATTGCTTTCATTCCGCTGCTTGGCTGGGCCAATTGGTTCATTCTGCCAATTGCGATCATCGGCCTTGCGCTTGGTGCCATGTCTGACCGGACGAGTGGCAGAAACCTCAACATCGTCGTCATCGTTGCAGGCGTGCTGCGACTGATGTTGGGCGGCGGTATTCTCTAGCGCACGCCCAGCGCCGCCGGGAATTGCCGATTTCGACGGCGAGGGCTAGGCTTGCGCCTTCTCTGTTCTTGCTGGAGTCGCGAAATATGGCTTGGGGTGGAAAATCGGGCGGGCCTGCGGGTGCGTCGGGGTCGGGAGGCTCGCTGTCATTCATCGGATCGGAAGTGACGATTACGGGCAATATCAGCGGGAAGGGCAATCTCCACCTGGATGGCTCGGTTGAAGGTGACATTCATTGCGTGAGCCTGATCCTCGGGTCTGGGGGACGGGTCAAGGGCAATATCAGCGCAGAGACTGCAACGCTTGGCGGAACGGTTGGCGGGACCATCAGCGCAAAGACCCTGATCGTCGAGAAGACCGCGCGGATCAGTGGTGACCTTTCCTATGAAAGCCTTTCGATCGACACAGGGGCGCTCGTGGACGGGCGATTGACGCAGAGGAGCGGCGAAGGTCAATTGAAGCTGGTTTCGAGCAGCGAGTAAGTCGTTTCGTGCTGAGGTCCGTACCCGCGCTTTCGCTGGGCCAGCAGGCGAGCGATGCCGAAGGCTTTGCGCAAGCCCTTGGCCAGTCTTTCGAAACGTTCGGGTTTGCGGTGATTTCGGATCATGGCGTCGATCCGGCGCTGATCGCAAGGACATGGGAACTGACCCGTGCTTTCTTTGCGTTACCCGTTGAGGCAAAGCTGCGATACGTCCTTCCCGGCACGGGTGGCGCGCGTGGCTATACGCCGTTCGGAATCGAGATTGCCAAGGATGCAGACAAGCATGACCTGAAGGAATTCTGGCATGTCGGGCGGGATTTGCCGCCCGGCCATCGGTTTCGCGATCGAATGCCTGATAATATCTGGCCGGAGGAAATTGCGGGATTCAGAGAGACGCTGCAGGCGATCTTTGCTGCCTTCGATTTGGCGGGGAACAAGCTTCTTGGTGGGATAGCCCGATATCTCGGCCTGGCGCCGGACTGGTTCGACAGCGCAGTTCAGGATGGTAATTCGTTCCTGCGGCTGCTGCACTATCCACCGATCCCGCGCGAAGCGGATGGTATCCGGGCAGGGGCGCATGAAGATATCAACCTCATCACTCTTTTGCTCGGCGCAGAGGAGGCCGGACTGCAGTTGCTGACAAAATCAGGCGACTGGCTGCCGATTGATCCGCCCGATGGGGCAATGGTGATCAATGTGGGGGATATGCTTCAACGATTGACCAATCACCGGCTGCCTTCGACAACCCATCGTGTCATCAATCCTCCGCCCGAGCGCAGGCACATACCGCGCTATTCGATGCCGTTCTTCCTGCACCTTGCATCGGACTTCGAGATCAGGACGCTGCCGGGCTGTGTCGATGCCGAACACCCCAATCTCTATCCAGAGCCGATCACCGCAGACGATTATCTTCAGCAAAGGCTGGTGGAAATCGGCTTGAAGCCCGCCTGAGTTCCGGGGATCAGAAGGGCAGCACCTTCGATTTCTCGCTGAATTTCATATAGCCGATATTGGCGCCAAGCCGAACACCGACACCCAGCCGGATGGGAATGATGACCACATCGCCGCGCCGCAAATAGGTCGCTGAAAAGCCGCCGACGAAATAGGCACGGCCTTCAACCTGCGGATAACGGCGATAAAGGTCCTGACTGTCGTAGAGGTTGTAGACAAGGACAAATGTCTTTGTCGCATCGCCGCCAACATCGAAGCCGATTGAAGGGCCGGTCCAATAGACGGGCCGCTGTCCTTCGACAGTATGGGACATGGTGCCCGAACCATAGCGCAGCCCGACGACAATGGCGCCAGACGCTTCGCGCCCGGCGATATAGGCATTGGGCTCGCCCTGATCCTTGAGGATTTTCTCCACGATTTCGGCGAGGCCCTTTGCGCCTTTGCCAAAAACGCCTTCCGCAGCACCGATGACATCGTCCTTGTGATAGGTCGTGCCTGTCGCCGCTTGCGTCCGCACGGCATCAGTGGTGCTTGCCGGGGCTGCCGCAGTCGACGGCGCCTGACCTTCTGCCGGGGCAAGGTCGGCATTGATGTTTGCATTGGGATCGGACGCGGGCGTCACATTTGCCGGGGACGAAGATGACGGGGTGGCCGCGGCCGGCGCGCTTGGATCGATTGTCCGTATCTCCGCAGCGGCTGGTGCTGCCGTCAGTGACAATGCGCCTAGTACTGCAACGATCCAGGCTGGAAACTTCAAAGCCATGCCAATCTCCTCAAATTCCGACCATTGCCTGAATGCACAACGAGACTAGAATCCCTGAACGCGCGTCCTGCAAGCCAACCGCGACGGGTTGAGTCAATTCTGCGTCCAGTTGCGGCGGGTCCCTCGAAACTGGCCTGTTGCGCGCCACCAAAGCCCTCGCTATAGCCCCGCCTCTGCCAAGCGCCGGAGACGTGGGTGAGTGGCTGAAACCAACGGTTTGCTAAATCGTCGTACCGGCAACGGTACCGAGGGTTCGAATCCCTCCGTCTCCGCCAAATAGCATTGATTTTATTAGATTATTTTGAATTATTGTACATCGTTCCCATAAACGCTCCCTAATAGACCGAGCGCTAGGGCGTCGCACACGATTGGATAGATCGGCTGGATAGACTATTGCCAAAACAACCTGCTGCGGGGGGCAAGATGATCTATTGTGAACGCATCATGGCGCTTAGCGCGACGGTAGCCAAGTGGCTTTGCATCCCATTGCTTGCGCTTACCGCAGCATGCGATTCCCAGATTCTAAAGGAAGCTAAGCATGCCGAAAAAAATGGCGCTGTAATTAGCAATGAAATGATGTCGGCAATGTATCCGCAATCCTTTCACCCCGGAACTCCACCATACTTGGAACGAGATTTTGAGGCGGGAGCGGATTTTATTTGTGCCGAAATTAGGACCAAATATCGACGTGATATATGCTCAGAAACTGAAATTAATTGGAAATGAGGCTGCTATTGCTCTTGTTCGCTTGCCTCTCTGCCCCCTGCTTTCAATCTGCCCCTCGAACTATCCGGGCAATCGCTTTCAGATAGGCCAAAGCTGCCTTAGATTTGGCGGAGTAGCCACCATGCTTTCGCGCGTTCCGGTTTCCCTTAGGCGCGCCCGGATTAGTGCCACTTCGTTTCCTGAACTACTCGCATCAGTAGATTTACCGCCCGCCTGAGCGCCACAGCCTCATTGGTATAGCTGCCATGCCTCCA
>ERZ724517.1349-NODE-1349-length-13653-cov-4.263274_pt1 | contig 13653 bp, 9 predicted proteins | sample MGYA00376050_ERZ724517 | MGnify/ENA primary metagenome ERZ724517 (study PRJEB28724, sample SAMN07190886) | activated sludge metagenome | isolation source: activated sludge of sewage treatment plant in Hong Hong | place: USA: Christiansburg, Virginia | collected... | reverse complement strand
AATCGTTAAAGACAATGCTGCGCTAAGCCCGCGACCGATTGCGCCGGGCTCGGCGATTTCTGTTCCTGGGGGACGTGTGACGATCGATCAAATCCAGGAAGCCATTCGTCAGAAGCCATCTCTTAACATACTTAATCTCATTGCCAATAGAAGCATTCCCCACAGTAGAGAGCGGAACCTTGAAACGATAAAGACAATCGCACAGAAGCGGCTTCAACAAGCAGGTAAGGGGTATAGACCAGAGGATGTAAATGATTATCTTCATAACCACAGAGCTATGCTGATTTCCGGGCTGGGTGATTTAGATCGAAAACTGGTCGCTGATGATTTTTTCAATGACCTATCGCCTCTTGATAGTAGGCATAGTACCCTATTTAGGGAAAGTATGTCGCCTATCAGTCTTGAATTATTGACATTGTTCACTCTTGAGGTAGGCAAGTGGAGTGTATTTACAGCGGATGTGCTGGACCAAGCGAGAGCAGCATTCCTTGATTTCAAGACCGTGGTCGAGCAGCAAATTAGTGACGACAATTTCTGGAAACGAGCCTTGTGGTTTTGCGCTCGTTTGGCAATCGGCATTGTGTTTGGTGCGTTCGGCATGGGATTTCTCGGCAACCTGGCAGGCGGTTTGGTCGCTGATTGGCTGGGGGAGGTCAGTGATAATGATATATTCATTTTCAACGAAGGTGGTTACACGCAGGGAATTTCCGGTGATGCGTACATAAAAACGGCTCTCCCTGATGCAGTAAAGGGAGGGGTTGGGGATCTCGGCGGCTGGGTGAAAGACACGCTGTGGGATGCGGCCAAGTGTGACTCCCAGTTTGGCGGCGAGGAACCCCTCAGTATGATCGATCAGCTCAGGACCATGATCCTGAAGGTCTTCGCAAAAGTGTCGGAACAGGGGCGAGATGATCTACTGCGCACGCTGATGGTTTTCAAAGAGCGATTCCGGACCAACGTTGCTTGGGCGGTCTGTTTTGAACTTTCGAAAGCTGGAGCCCCATGTATCGATCAAGATCTATTGAGGGCACTCAAGAGCTCTGTGGACGTAATCAAAAGCCATTCGAAGCAATCACTATTGATCACAGTAGGTTGCCCATTTGACCAAGTCTCAGCCCAGGCAGTCCGTGAGGTTATCGAGAAAGTGTATTGGGCGTTGTACCTTAAGCAGCGATTGCAGGGATCTGAGGCAAAGTCCTTGGGAGATCCAATTATTGAGAGACTCGTTCAACTCAAAGTTGGTGTTCGTCGCGATAAATTTCGAAATTTCGGTCGCACGAAGGGATTTGAGCAAGAGGAAGAAGCTACTATTCAGGGAATGGCATCCATACAGGCTGGTCCTGACCGAGCGAGTAGGGACAAAGCTCGTATGGATCTCAAGACTCAAGAAGGGGCCATTCGATACTCGTACTGGGCCAAAGGAGAAGAAAACGACAAACAGGCTTTGCAGTGGGCCAAGACCTTCTTGAACGTAAATCCGCTGGAAGCAGTGTTCCGCGTCAATGGAGATTTTGCTAGGGGAACTGCGGCTGGACGAGTGGACCCAGAAGCTTGGCAAAAACTGGTTGATCGGTACAACTCGGCAAGTGCTCAGCTCAAGGCTGCGCTCAGGGGAGTTGCCTAAAAAGGCGATTTTCAATCAAGACGACACACACGCCTAATGTCCGTCCGCTGCTTTGGCGGCTTCTAGGGTAGCGGCTTGGTCGAGGCGGCCTCCGTTGAAGAATAGGTTCAGCACGATGGCGCTCACCGCGGCGAGCAGGATGCCTGACTCCAGCAGGGGATGGAGCGGGGTCGGCATGTGCTGGGTCCAGCGCGGGGCGGCGAGCGGAATCATGCCGATGCCGATCGAGACCGCGACGATGTAGAGGTTGTGTCGGTTGTGGGTGAAGTCGACCTTGGCGAGGATGCGGATGCCGGTGGCAGCGACGGTGCCGAACATCACCAGGCCCGCGCCTCCCAGCACGAACTGCGGTACCGATTCGACGAGCGCGGCCATCTTCGGCAGGAGCCCGAGCCCGACCATGATGAGCCCTGCGGCGACGCACACGTAGCGACTGCGGACACCGGTGACGCTGACCAAGCCGACGTTTTGGGAAAAGCTGGTATAGGGGAAGGTGTTGAAGATGCCACCGAGGAACGTCCCGAGTCCGTCGGTGCGTAGCCCTGCGGTGAGCTCGTCGCGACTGAGGGGCTTACCGACGATGTCCGCGAGCGCCAGAAACATCCCGGTCGACTCGATCATGACGACCACCATCACCAGCGTCATCGTCAGGATCGGAACCAGCGCAAAGGTCGGCCTACCAAACGCAAACGGTGTCACCACGTCGACCCAATGGGCCTGCTGGACGGTGTGAAAGCTCATCTTGCCCAGCGCTGCCGCCACCGCAGAGCCCGCGACGATGCCGAGCAGCACCGAGATGTTGGCGAAGAAGCCTCTGCCGTACTTGGCAATCACCAGGATCGCCGCCAGCACAAATCCCGCGAGCGCCAGGTTGTCGAGCGCGGCGTAGTCGGGCCTGTCCGAGGTCGCCGGTCCGCCCATCGCCCAGCCAATCGCCACCCGCATCAAGCTGCTGCCGACCACAACGATCAGCGTGCCAGTCACCACCGGCGGAAAAAACCGCAGCAGTCGCCCGACGATCGGGGCGATACACATCGACAAGAAACCCGCGCCGATGATGGTGCCGAAGATGGCCTGCGCTCCGGCAGGTCCGGGATGGGCCGTCGCCATCGCGACCATCGGACCGACCGCCGCGAACGTGACCCCCATCATCACCGGCATCCGAATCCCGAACCACCGCGTCACCCCGAGCGACTGAATCAGCGTCACCAGCCCCGAACAGAACAGGTCCGCCGAGATCAGCTGGGCCACTTGCTCGGGGGAAAGCCGAAGCGCCCGACCGATGATGAGCGGCACCGCCACCGCCCCGGCATACATCACCAGCACATGCTGGAGGCCGAGGGCCCACAGCCGCTCAAGTGGAAGTCTCTCATCGACGGGATGAATGGTTGAGTGGCGCATCAGCGGCTCCTTCACCAGCCACTACATACCACTCCCCAAACCCCGACCCCGTAGCCGTGGGGCCGACCGGAGGTGCTTTTTTTCGAGACGCCCCCGGCTCGGAAAAAAGTACCGCAGGGAAGGGGGGCCCCACGGTGTTGATCAAGCAGATGGACTCCTAGTGGTGGAGTCGGTTTAGCATCGGAGGATCTGTTAGGAGACGCCCCCGATGAGAAGAATGAACTTGCTTGCCGCTTGGGTGGCCAGCGCCGCGCTCTGTGTGTCCTGTTCGCCCACCGATGGCTTCGACGGCACCCCGCCCGTCCAGATGCCGCCCACGCAGTCCCCGGCGATTGCGATTCGGGTGCTGTCCAGCCTGCCGCAGTATGTCTCCGGGGGCGATGCCCGGGTCGCAATCACCGCGCCCAGGGCCGAGATTCCCGAGCTAGAGCTGTGGCTAGACGGCACCCGGGTCTATCTGACCCAGCAAGTCCAGACCGATACCGGCCTAGAGGGGATCATCGGCGGGCTCAAGCTCGGCGAAAACTACCTGGAAGTGCGGCACTCCTCACGCGGGCGCGAGGCGTCGGTGGTGATGAAGAACCATCCCATCATCGGCCCGATGTTTTCGGGTCCGCAGCAAGAGCCGTTCGTGTGTTCGGTGGTGACGGATCTCGGCAAAGAGCCGCTCGTCGATACCACCGACCCGAAGTACTACGCGGTGAAGGATTCGGGCGGCAAGACGATTGGCTATAGCAAGAACTGCTCGATCGATTCCTACGTCACCTACTACTACATGCCGGTCGGCAAGTTCAGCCACCGGGACTATAAGCCGCTGCCCACCGACGGCTCTCGCCCCACCGACATTGCCAAGACCAAGCTGATGGATGGTCGCGAGGTCGACTTCATCGTCCGCTGGGAACGCGGCACCATCAACCGCTTCATCTACCAGTACGTGATGCTGGCTCCGTTTGGGGAAGACCCGAAAAAGCCGGACCTGAGCCTGTGGAACAAGCGGCTCGTCTATCACTTCCAGGGCGGCGTCGGCTTTGGTCACTACCAGGGCGGCCCAGATACCCGTGCCGGTCTGGCGTACGTGATTGGCAAGGGCTACGCGATTGCCCACTCAAGCGGCAATCGGACCGGGGAGCACTACAACCTGATCCTCGGTGGCGAGACGGCGCTGATGACCAAGGAAGGCTTCATCAAGCGCTATGGCGTGCCGCTGTACACCGTGGGAATCGGCGCCTCAGGAGGCGGCATCCAGCAGTACGTCTATCCGCAGAACCATCCCGGCCTGATTGATGCCGCCGTCGCGCAGCAGCCGTACCCGGACATGGTCGGACAGATTCCTCACATCGGGGACTGCGAGCTGCTCGAGTACTACATGGACGTCACCGATCGCGGCAACCCCAAGTGGACGAGCAGCATCAAGAACCGCAGCCTGCTGATTGGCCTAAATGGCGAGGAGACGGTTCCGAACCCGTTCTACTCGCTGCAACCGGCGCTGCCGAACGTCAAGATGGCCAAGGGCTCGACCGAGTGTCGCAAGGCCTGGATGGGGCTGACGGCGGGGGCGATGAACCCGCACTACGACGCCGATGACATCATTCCCAAAGCGGCGGCGCGGATGAACCTGGCGGCGTTTGGCCCCATTTATTGGGGACACTTTGACGACGTGCGCAACGTGTACGGAGTGGGGCCCGATGGCTACCCACGATCGACCTGGGACAACGTCGGGGTGCAGTACGGGCTTGGCTCGATGAAAAAGGGACTGATCACGCCCGCCGAGTTCCTGGACGTGAACTTCAAGATCGGTGGCTGGAAGCTGCTCAGCGAGATGGTGCCCGAGGGCTTCCCCTACAACGGCACCGGTGCGAGCGAAGTCGGCAAGGTGCTGGCTGACCCGAATTACTTTGATCCCTGGGGCAGCCGCAACATCAATCGCTGGAACCCGATCGCGCCGAGCATTCCGGCCCCGCGCACCCACGGCGACCTCGACGCCACGCGAGCAATGTATGGCTCGGGCCTCTGGTTTACCGGTCAGACCGACATTCCCACCATCGACTGGCATCCCTACCTAGAGCACCGGCTCGATATGCACAACGTCCATCAGTCGTTCGCCATCCGGACCCGCATCAAAGCCAAAATGGGGAACGCGGACCATCAGGTGATCTGGTTTACCGAGACGCCCGCCGCCTCAGGAAACGACTTTGATCAGGTGCCGATGGCACTGGAAGTGATGGACGAGTGGATGGCGAACCTTCGCAAAAATCCGACCCGCACCGTCGCTGCCAATCGTCCCGAGCGCGCCGCCGATAGCTGTTTTGATACCGCCGGGGTGCTCATCGCCAAGGGTGCCGACGTGTGGGACGGCGTGCTCGACCAAAAGCCCGCCGGGACGTGTACCCAGAAGTTCCCGATGTACAGCACCTCGCGCATCATCGCTGGGGCACCCATCGAAGGCGGCATCTTCAAGTGCGCGCTCAAGTCGGTCGATACCGCGCTCACCGATGGCACCTACGGAACCTGGAAGCCGTCGCTGGCCGAGATCCAAAAGCTCAAAGCGATCTTCCCCGAAGGCGTCTGCGACTACAGCCGCCCCGACCAGGGCAAACCCCTCCCCAAGATGTAGGAACCCAATCCCCCGCGTTAGCGCGGGCGGACTTGGCGGTGGCGGAGTAGGTCGGCGAGGTCGTGGTCGACCATCATCTCAATCAAGGGGCGGAAACGAACCTTGGGCTCCCACTTCAGCACGCGCCGGGCCCGCGTCATGTCACCGCGTAGGTCATCGACCTCACTCGGGCGGAAGTAGCGCGGATCGATCTCGACATAGCGCTCCCAGTCGAGATCGAGACGGCCAAACGCGACCTCGAGCAGCTCGCGCACCGAGTGACTCTCGCCGGTACAGATGACCAAGTCTTCGGGCTTGTCCTGCTGAAGCATCAGCCACATCGCCTCGACGTAGTCGCCCGCAAAACCCCAGTCTCGTCGCGCTTCGAGGTTGCCCAGATACAGCTTGTCGAGCATCCCCAGCTTGATTCGCGCCGCCGCCCGCGTCACTTTGCGGGTCACGAATGTCTCGCCGCGCCGAGGACTCTCGTGGTTAAACAAGATGCCGTTGCACGCAAACAGGCCGTACGCCTCGCGATACAGCATCGTCGTGTGATAGGCGGCGACCTTGGCAATCGCATACGGCGAGCGTGGACGCAGCGGCGTCGTCTCGGACTGTGGGGGAGCCGAGGCACCGAACATCTCCGACGACGATGCCTGATAAAAGCGGGTCTTTGGACCAAGCTCGCGCAGCGCTTCGAGAAGCCGCGTCGTCCCTTGCGCCACCACGTCGTGGGTGTATTCCGGCATATCGAACGAGACGCGGACATGGGACTGCGCCGCCAGGTTATAGACCTCGTCGGGTCGGACTGTATGCAGGATGCGCCCGAGCCCCGTCGAGTCGACCATATCGCCATAGTGAAGCTGCAAGCGATAGTCGGGAACGTGCGGGTCTTGATAGATCGTATCGAGCCGCCCGGTATTAAACGACGAGGAGCGACGGACGATGCCGTGGACCTCGTAGCCTTTGCGAAGCAGAAACTCGGCCAGATACGAACCATCTTGGCCGGTGACGCCGGTGATGAGTGCTCGCCTTGCGGTCATGGTGCAAACTCGCGACGGAAATAGTCGATGGTGCGCCGCAGTCCCTCATCGAGTGAGGTGGTGGCGCGGAATCCGAACAGCTCGGCAGCGCGGGAACAGTCGAGCGCTCGTCGAGGTTGACCGTTCGGACGGCTGGTGTCGTAGACGAAGCGACCGGAGTACCCCATCAGCTCGGCGATTTTGTCGGCGAGGACGGCGATCGAGACTTCGTGACCGCTGCCCAGGTTGACGGGCTGGCTGTCGTCGAACCGCTCACAGGCGAGGAGGATTCCTTCGGCACAGTCCTCGACGTACAAAAACTCGCGGGTGGGGCTGCCGTCTCCCCACAATGTCACCGTCTGCTGACCGTCGGCGATGGCATGCGCGATCTTGCGAATCAGCGCCGGAATCACATGCGAGGACTCGAGATCGAAGTTGTCGCGCGGCCCGTACAGGTTCACCGGAAACAGCACCGAAGAGGCAAACCCGTACTGCGCCCGATACGCCTGCGACTGCACGAGCAGCATCTTTTTGGCCAGCCCATACGGCGCGTTGGTTTCCTCGGGATAGCCGTTCCACAGGTCGTCTTCGCGAAACGGCACCGGCGTGTGCTTGGGATAGGCACAGATCGTCGCCGTCGCCACCAGCTTCTTGACCCCGAAGCAGCGCGCCTCATCGAGAAGCTGTACACCCATCAGCAGGTTGTCGTGAAAAAACAGTCCCGGATTGCGCTGGTTGGCCAAGATGCCACCGACGCGAGCCGCCAAGTGGATGATCAGATCGGGCCGACTGTCGTGAAGCAGCCTTCGCACCGCCTGCAAATCGACGAGGTCATAGTCGCGCGAGCGCGGTACGAACACCTCACGACAGCCTCGGGCGCGGAGTTTTTCGACGACAAACGAGCCCAAAAAGCCCGCGCCGCCGGTGACAAGGACGCGACAATGGGACAGGTCAAGAGCGCTCATCGATTCGCCTCAGGAGTGGGACGCAGCAGCGAGGGCCACGTCGACGGCGGCTTAAATGCGCCACTTGGCGGCACCCCGTTCATCGACACCACCAGCGCAGCCTCTTTCGACGACGGCAGGATCGGCCTGCGCAGCCCCTCGGTGATGGTCTTGACCCGCGACGGATCGAAGCCCATCAGCCGAGTCGCCACCAGATCGGCCAGCACCGGATCTTGACTCGCAAGCAAAAGCCCGGAGTGACGTGGTGTCGAGGCCAGCGGTCCTTCGCCCTCCCCACCGATAATTCCGTCGATCAGCGTCAGATAGCGCCGCTGCGGGGTATCGCGCAAGACGCCGTCCTTGCCGGTATGCAGCACGATCTCACCCAGGTCCAAAATCGTCCGCCAGATGGTGTCGTTGCCCTCCCACGAGCCTTCGAGGATGTAGCCGCGCACCATGCCGTTCTGCGGATCGACAAGCTTCGGAGCCCGCGCCACCAGCGAGTGTCCCAGCGGCATCGGAAAGCGCTGAAGCTGGTTTTCCATGCGCACCGCGAGCGGCGGCCAGAACGGAAACTCGTCGCCATCCTCGGCGGGCGTCCCGGCGGTGTAGTGCGGCAGCCAGTATTTCTCGTTGGTCAGACCGATCACCGACTTGCAGGCCAGCGTCACCCCCGACTTCTTGTGCGTCTTGAGTTTGGCCAAGTTCAAGATGCAGTCGGCAGCGAGCACCGTGCGGGGAATCGAGTATTCGTGCTTGCCACCCGAGTGATGCGGCTGCGGCGTGTATTTGTGTGAGCGATGAAAGCGATAGCGGTCGGCCCGCTGCTCGACGGAGGCAAAGCGCGAACGCGAGCCCAAATCGACCACCCGATAGCCGAGCGGATCACCGGGCAGAGACTCCCGAACCAACATTCCCAGGTTCAGCGACCGCCCATGCCGCCGCACGTCGTCGAGCACCATCCGTGGCACGATCTGGAAATAGCGCAGATCGATGAACTCGACGGAGTGGCCACGCTCTCTGTAGTAGGCGATGAGCTGGTCGATGCCGAGGCCCCGGAGCACATCCGTGACGTTGCAGCCCTCGACAGGAGTATCGACGATGGTGACCTGGCCGGCGGGTCCAGTCGCCCGCAGCGCATAGTCGAGCAGTGGCCGCAGCACCGAGCCCGGCGTCGAACTGCACAACAGCTTGTCGCCATGCAGCGGCTGGTGAAAGTTCTTCGAGGCCACAAAGTTTGGCTTCAGCACCACGCGATCGCCGGGTGCAATTAGGTCACCCAGCGGGTTCCAATCCGGTGTACCGCTGCGGGCTCGATCGAACCCCAGGTCACGCAGCACGGCCTCGACCATTTCATAGATCGGGTTTGGCGGATCAAACGGTGGCAGCTCGGGATACTTGGCCTTGGGCCGACTGACGACGGCAACCGGCACGGACTGATCTGGCTTCATAGGGTCTTTGGCTCGGAACCACCGTTTATCACGTTTATGCACGGCGCTCGCTCGTACAATCCTCGCTCATGAGCGAGTCCTCCTACGCGTCCGTGCTGCGCCACACCCACATGTTTGCGGATCTGTCCGATGGTGAACATCGGGCACTGGCCAAGCTCGCGGTGTCACGACGATACTCGGCGGGCGACGAGCTGTTTTGCGAAGGGGATGACTGCGCCGGAATGTTCGTCATCGCCGCTGGCTCGGTGCGCATCTTCAAGGTCGCCCCGAGTGGGCGAGAGCAGGTGCTCAGCATCGATGGCCCGGGTGACTGTGTGGCCGAGCTACCGGTCTTCGATGGCGGACCCTATCCTGCGACAGCCCGCGCCGTGACCGATACCCACGTTCTGTTCCTGGGAGCGCGTGAACTGCGAGCGCTGTGCCTGGAAAATCCCGAGGTCGCGCTGAAGATTCTCAAGGTGGTCGGTCGCCGTTTGCGCCGCCTGGTGATGCTGGTCGAGGATCTGTCGTTTACGACCGTTCGCCACCGACTGATCGGTTTTCTGCTCCGCCACGCCCAGCATCACCGCAGCGGCAACGTCGCCGAGTTTCTCCTCGCCGAGAGCCATCAAGACATCGCCGCCCACATTGGCACCGTCCGCGAGCTGGTTTCGCGCAACCTCTCGCGGCTGTGCGCCGAGGGACTGATTCGCATCGAAGGCAAGCGCTGCCTGATCCCCAGTCTGACCATCCTGGTCGACGAGCACGAGGGTGACGAATAAGCCCCCGTCCGTCTGTTATGCTGCTCTACAAACGAGCTCCTTTGGGGGGAGGACCGCATGCGCAGCACACGACGTAGACCGACGATGAACTGGGTCGCTGGCCTGTTCGCTTTCTCTTTGATGGCTTGTAGTCCCAAGACCGAAAGTGTCGAGGGAGGTACCCCGGACCTGGCGATGCAGTCGCGGGACATGGGGATGTGTCCGCTCGATACCATGAACCTGCTTCAAAATCCCGGCTTCGAAAACCCTAGTGTCGAGCCCGACGGCAACGGCAAAGCCAACAACACCGGCAGTCCGCCGAGCACGATTCCCGGCAAGTGGGATGGTTGCTGTAGTCAAGCGGGTGGCGGCACCACCTGGACCGTCAGCGTCGGTACGCCACGATGCGGCCTTCGATCGCTGATGGTATCGAGCCAAAACGCCACCGCCAACGTGCTTAACCAAACTTTCCAGGCGCAGTCCATGGTCGGCAAGACCTTGGTTGCTTCGGCGTATGTGTTTGTCCCGCAAGCCGGCGCCGGGGCCAAGCTGGCCATCGACGTCTGGGATCTCACCGCCAACAAGGTCATCGCGACCTCGCCCACCGTGACCGCCAACACGCCCGACTGGCAGCCCCTTTCTGTATCCGTGCCGGTCCCAAGCGGCGGCATCATCCAGCTTCGCATCAACTCAAGCGGCACCTGTACTGCCTACGTCGATGATCCCAGCGTCCGCATCCAGTAACTGGGTTACCCAAAATCTTCCGATGTCGCCCCGTTTTGTTTGACCATGGAGGTAAATGCGGGTACTTGTCGCACATGGTTCCACCGGGTGACGAGATTCAGCCAGGGATGGGCGGCGGCGTACTGCTCATCGAAGACCGGCCTGCGCTGATCGCCTCGGTCACAGCTTGCCTGGGGGCACGCGGCTACCGAACGCTGACGGTTTCGTCGTTTGACCAAGCGGTACATGGTGTGCAGCGGCCCGAGGTCGCGCTGGTCCTGCTGAACTTTCGCTTGCTTCAGCAGATCGGCGGCAAGGATTTCCTCGACTCGCTGCGCGCCGAAAGTCCGCGTCGCCGACTGCCGATTATCGCACTGCTCGACCAAGCTGCCGATTGGCAAGCCGCCAGCATGCTCGACTTTGAGGACTACCTGCCGGACCCGTTTTCGGTCGAAGACCTGACCCATCTCGTCGACGAAAACTGCCGCTAGAACGTGCGATAGCGACGGGCACCCAGGTAGCGCCGCTGCCAATCCGGCTCGCTCAGTGGGCTGTCATGGACCGTCGGACGCTCGCTGGTGGTGGCGTGGAGGAATCGGCCCGCACCGACGAAGATACCAACGTGGGCAACCTTGGGCGGAGTACCGGGCTTTTGATCGGCGCTGCTGAAAAAGAGCAGATCGCCAGGCTGCAAATCGGTCTGTTTGTCGATGGCCACGAGCGCAGACCAATTCATCTGCGGACCGGCGTCTCGGGGAGCGATCACCCCACAGGCCTTAAACGCATTGCTCACCAGGCCCGAACAGTCGATGCCCAGCGTCGAGCGACCTCCCCACAGATACGGCGTCCCTTCATACTTACGCGCTTCGCCAACCAGGCAAAGCGGAGACGGTGCCACCGGCGCACTCAACACCTCGACGTCACCGCGCTGAATGTAAGCCAGGCTGCCATCGGGTAGCTCCACCTTGAGCCAGCGCGCCGACACGACCTCGACCTGCTTTAGCTCGCTGTGGAGCGGCAGGACCAAGCGCGGGTTGCTCAGCGTCACGTCGGGACTGCGGAAGACATTGCTCAAACGCGCCGTCACCCGCAGCCGCGCCTTTTGCGGATCAAGCGCTGACGATTGCAGATAATCGGGCTTGTCCGACGGCCACGGCCACAGCGAGGCAATCGGCACGTAGCCCTTATAGGGCGCTTTGGTTTCGACCAGGACCAGTTCTCCACTGACGTCGCGACAGGCCTCGGGCTGCGGTGGCACCGTCACCAGTTCACCAAACAGCGCCTGGTCAGCGAGCGGTCCGCTGACATCGGGTCGCTCGTACAGGTCCGCGACCGGGCTCCCCACCACCGCTCGACCCGCTTGCACAAGGGCCCTCCTCGCCGCCGCCACTTCGACCGAACAGATGTCGGCCGCCCGCACTCGCCCGGACCCCCAGGGCACAGTGAGCAAACCGACAGCTCCCAAAAATGACACCACACCGACGACAGACATCCGCGTTTTGCAGTTCACGGAGGCACGGTAGCACGCCGCGACCCCGAATCCACCACACGAGACCTCTTGGTGACCAACCTGGCCAGTCGAACCCTTTTGTGCGCGGAAGGATTCTGAAAATACGCGAACTGACAGGGCTTTTTTGGCTAGCTGTCTTCGGGTATAGTGAGAACCGATCGTCGAGTCGTGTCACTGCCCGTATCCACCCCACCCATAGGGACGACGGCTACTACCGTGCCTCCCGTGCCTCATCGCCTGGGTGGCAACAGAGAATCGCTCGCTTCGGGAGCCCCCGGAAAATGAAGTTTTCCTGCGAACAGTGCCAAACCAAATACAACCTTCCCGACGAGCGTGTCCGGGGGAAGGTTCTCAAAATCCGCTGCAAGAAATGTGGCTGCCAGATCACCGTCAGCCAGGGCGGCGTCCGTACCGCCAAGGGTGAGGTCGAGTCCGAAGACGCCACCATGATCGGCTCCCGCGCTTCCGTCGGCTTGGCTGGCGGCGGTGGTGGTAGCAGCGGTGGCGGCGGTGGCGGCGGTGGCGATGACAGTGAGGGTGGCGACTCGACGATGATCGGCGGCATGGCCGATTTCTTTGCCAAAGTTGGTGGGGCGCAGCCGACTCCGCAAGCCGATGAGTGGCACCTGTCTCTCGATGGCAACGTCGTCGATCCGATGCCGCTCGCGGATCTCGCAAAGCGCATCGTTGCTGAGCAAGCAACCCCTGGTCGCGACATCTTCGTGTGGCGAGAAGGCCAGGCCGAGTGGCTGCCCCCGGAATCGATCAATGAAGTGCGCGCTGCGGTCGAAAAGGCGCGACTCCATCCCGGTCCGGTCAGGCCTGCACCGATGCCGACCTCGAAGCCCACGCTGGGCGATGATGAAGACGAGGGCGGTGACAAGACCCAGATGGGTTCGCTCGACTTCGCGGCACTCGGGCTGAGCGACGCCAAAGCAGCGTGGGAAGAGCCAGCGGCAGCGGCCAAACCAGAGCCCGACAAGAACGAACCCGCGAAATCGGCGGCAAAAGACTCGGCCAAGGCGGAACCTCTCAAGTCCTCCGCAAAAGACTCGGCCAAATCGGCAGCCCAAGAACCGATCAAAGGTGCGCTCGCGCTCAAGGCCGCCGCCAAGGACTCCGCCAAGTCAGAGCCTCTCAAGTCCGCTGCCAAGGACTCCGCCAAGTCGGAGCCTCTGAAGTCCGCTGCCAAGGACTCCGCCAAGTCGGAGCCTCTGAAGTCCGCTGCCAAGGACTCCGCCAAGTCGGAGCCTCTCAAGTCCACTGCCAAGGAACCGATCAAACCAGCGCTCAAAGAAACGCCAGCGGCCAAGCCAGAGGCGGATGAGCTACTTGAGGACGACGCCGTAGAGTCGGTCGATGCGATCGAGATGGACATCGAGATGCCGGCACCACCGCCGAAAGGCAGTCGCCCGGCACCGCCGAAGCCGCCCGCGCTCAAGCCACCACCGTCGTTTCCGAAACCTCCCATTGCAGCCCCGGCTGCGCCGGCAGTCGTTTCGGCACCGGCACCCGCACCAACTCCCGACCCAGAGCCACCAGCAGCGGCGATCGCTCCAGTCGTTGCGACGACAACACCGCTGGGCTCCGAACCGACCATTCCAGCTAGCTCGTCCCAGGCGGCCAATTTGCTCGTCCCGGGCCC
>ERZ724517.1348-NODE-1348-length-13654-cov-15.009927_pt1 | contig 13654 bp, 8 predicted proteins | sample MGYA00376050_ERZ724517 | MGnify/ENA primary metagenome ERZ724517 (study PRJEB28724, sample SAMN07190886) | activated sludge metagenome | isolation source: activated sludge of sewage treatment plant in Hong Hong | place: USA: Christiansburg, Virginia | collected... | reverse complement strand
GGCTTAAGTTTACTGATAGCAGCAGGCGTTGGTTATGGTGCTAAGAAAATGAGGGATAACAAATTAAAGAATAAGCTTTAAATTAAATAAAGTTGAACTAGCATACAATATGAAACATACGTTTTTACTATTTATGGTACTTGGTCTTGTAATGAATGTACAATCTCAAAATCCACCTAAACGAGAGTTTAGAGCAGCATGGATGGCCACCTTCTCAAATATTGATTGGCCTGCAGTTGGTGCAACAACATCGCAAGAACAAAGCACTTTTATACAACGTGTTAATGAGCATCAATTAAATGGTATGAATGCTTTATTTGTTCAAATAAGAAGTCAGTGCGATGCTATGTATCCAAGTTCTATTGAACCTTGGAGTAAAGACTTAACAGGTACGCAAGGAACAGCACCAAATCCTTATTACGATCCATTACAATTTATGATAACCGAAACCCGTAAAAAAGGAATGGAGTTTCATGCTTGGATGAATCCATATAGAGCTTTGGCTTCTGCAACTACATCAAACATTAATGCACTGAGTTCAACACATGTAATCAATGCACATCCTAGCTGGATTTTAGATTGCACCACCAATTCAAATGGTGCAGTACAAAAAATTTTAAACCCAGGTTTGCCACAAGTTTGGGATTATGTGATAAGTGTAGTAATGGATGTAGTTAGAAGGTACGATGTTGATGGAATTCATTTTGATGATTATTTTTATACCAATCCTGCATCAACAACATACAATGATGATGCAACTTTTTTAGCAAATTCTAGAGGCATTAGCAATAAAGCAGATTGGAGAAGATCGAATGTAGATACTCTAATTAAAAGATTAAACGATAGTATCAAATCGGTAAAACCTTGGGTTAAATTTGGTGTATCGCCAAGTGGTATTTGGTTAAGTAATACAACATCGCCTGTAAACCCTGCTGGTAGTGCAACAAGTAGTGGAGCAACACAACACTATAAAGATCATTTTGCCAATAGCAGACTTTGGCAAAATCAAGGTTGGGTAGATTATATGATTCCACAGATTTATTGGTTTATGGGACAATCAGGTAGTAGTTATACCGTTTTGGCCCCTTGGTGGAACAACAATGCATTTAATAGGCATATGTATATTGGTATAGCAGGCTATAAGGTTGGTGATGTAGATCAAGGAAACTTTGCTACCAATAATCAAGAAATACCGAATCAAATACGATTAAATAGACAAAACGCAAATATAACTGGTCACGTTATTTATAATACTACCAGTTTACGAAACAATCCTCTTGGTTTTAGGGATAGCCTAAGAAATTTTTTCTTTAATAAACCAGCATTGTTACCAACTATGAGTTGGAAAGACAATGTAGCTCCTGAACCAGCAACCAATTTAGTAGCTTCTCAAGTTTTCTTAAATACCATTACACTTAACTGGGTAAAACCTGCATTGGCTGTTAATGAAATGGATAAAGTGAAAAGATTTGCATTGTATAGATCTACTACTTTTCCTGTAGATATTACCAATGCAAATAACTTAATTTATATAAGCCCCGCCGATGAAGTTACTTATACAGATTACACAGTTGGACAAGGTGTTAATTACTACTATGTAGTTACTGCATTAGATAGATTGCACAACGAAAGTATAGTAAGTAATACTGCAAGTATTTTAGCATTGCCTATGCAATTGGTTGATTTTGCAGTGCAAAAAAATAATTCAAATACTGCACTTATTAAGTTTATAACCAACAACGAAATAAATGTAAGTTACTTTGAAGTTGAGAAAGCAGGTATTGCACAAACATTTAAATCTATAGCAACAATTGCTGCTAAAAACAATGCTATAACCAATAGTTACACCTTAATAGATACTGTACAAAATGGAAAATGGCTATATAGAATTAAAATGGTTGATAAAGATGGAACTACAACGTACAGTTCAGTTATAACTTACAATAACAGTACAAAAAATGAATGGATAAAAGTATATCCTACAGTTATTGGTAAAGGAGAGAGATTAAAAGTTGAGGTGAGTAACAACTCTTCAAGAATTAATTATAGTATGATGAATGTAAATGGAATTGTTGTTCAAAAAGGAATATTAAACAACAATTTTATACAATTGAATGCAACACTACAAACTGGAATGTATATTATTTTGTTGAGTGATGAATTGGGGAAACAAGAACAAGTGAACATTATTGTTCAATAAGAAAGTAAAGAAAAGTTCAATAGTAATTCAACAGTTGAAATTTTAGCCCCGATGGAAACGGAAAGCCCGTAAAGCCATGAAATGGCTGCGTACTTGCAGTGAACAGCGGGACAAATGATGATTGTTTAACGACTGATGAGCTTCTGAAAAAAAAATCTGCATTTAAAAATGCAGATTTTTTTTCTTTCAAGTGTTTTTAGGGTATAAATCTATTTTAGTAAGGTCTAATTACAGTTCTTGTAATTCCGTTAGCTCCTGTATAAACCATTTTTAAATAGAATGGTGCGTTAGCAGGGCAAGTTGTTGCAACGCCTGCTGAATCTAAACCAAAAGTTACAATTACAATTGAACTTAATTTACTGTGTGTAACTTGGCCAGAGGTTAAACGGAAATTACAACTTTGACGAACAACCATAGGTTCTGTAGTGGCAGTAATAAAATCGTGTCCAAAACGATTGGTTCCCCATTCTGCAACATTGTTAACGCCATCTACAGTTGCCATACCTCTTGTAGTAATTACTAACCCAGTATTATTGGTAAATGTTCTTCTACGTGCAATTTGCCAAGTACGATTACTGCTATCATTAAAAGTGATACTCATATTGCTACTTCTAATTTCGTGAACAACAACATTGTTATTTCCAGGAATTTGTGCTGCTACAGTGCGAACTAAACCACCAGAAACATTTTTAATGGTTTGTAAGCCATTGATGGTGATACTTTTATTATCTGCAGTACGAGTAATTTTTACATTTTGAAAACTAACTGTCATTACTGCACCAGAATCTCTCCATCTTACTGTAGTAGGTAAAGTAATTACAACTGATCCAGTTCTTGTTCTTAAAGGATTACAAGTTGAACCATTGTAAGTAATGGTTATTTTTCTTGGAGAACTGTTAGAATCTACTGTTACAGTTGCATCGCAAGGAGTTGCTAAAGTATTGGCTTCTCTGCCAGAGAGTGATGTGAAATTGTCTACAACAGAATTGAAATCGTTTGCCATTGCATCGGTTTCAGTGGAAAATGTTGTTTGATCTTCTGTATGGGTAACAGATTCTTCAGCAAAATCTACAATGCCATTGGTATTGCTATCTTTTTTGCAAGATGTAAAGAACATTGTAGAAAAACTTGTTATTAGTAATACTAATTGGAGTTTGCTTTTCATGTTAAGTTTTTTTGGTGTGATTGATTTTTTGAGAGACTAACTATTGAAACAAAGGTTTAAACGAAATGAAATTTTTTTTTAAGTTAGCTTTTAAGTTTGTTGGGTTAACCAATCTTCATACAAAATGGCCATTTCAACCATACTCCAGTATTGATTGTTGTACAACAAAACATCTCTATGAGTGCCTTCAACTTTAAAACCTGCTTTTGTGTAACATTGAACAGCCGATTGGTTGGTATCGTAAACGCCCAATGCAATACGATGTAATTGTAATTGTTTAAAACCAAACTCGGCAACTGCTTTTGCCATAAAAGTGCAGATACCTTTATTGCGGCCTTCGTTGCTTACAAAAACTCTACTTATTCTAGCACTTTTATTGGTTGTGCTAATACCTCCTAAAGAAATGTGACCAACCATTTTTCCATCATCGTCTAAAGCCTTAAAAATAAACGCATCACTATTTTGTATATCATTGGTGTTGCTTAAATACCAATTAAGACTATCTGTTGTTAATGGAAAAGAAAACATTCTGCCACTCCAATTTACCAGCAATTCTTCAGTGTTAATCCAACCAATTAATTGTTCAAAATCCGATTCTTTAAAATAAGAAAGTGTAGGCATGTAGAAATTTAAGAAATGTGAAAATACAGTAATTAAGGTGCTATTTTATTCTTTGTAAATTTTAATTAATTTTTCGCCAGTAGACTTTATGTACCCTCTATACATACCTTCTGTGCAAAAAGGCATGGCAATATTGTGGTTTTTATCTACTCCAATTAAGCCTCCATCGCCACCTAAAGCTGGTAATTTTTTTAGAATCATTTCGTTGGTGGCATCTTGTAAAGTATAATTGCCAAATTCCATCATTGAACTAATGGTATTCGCCATAACCAATCGTATAAAAAATTCGCCCCAGCCAGTACAACTAATTGCACAAGTATTGTTATTGGCATAAGTACCTGCACCAATAATTGGGGCATCGCCTACACGATTGTATTTTTTATTCGTCATGCCTCCTGTGCTTGTTGCAGCAGCTAAATTGCCATACACATCAATTGCTACAGCACCAACAGTGCCATACTTGTAATCTTTATTATTGGGTTGTAACAATTGTGAACTCGATTTTTTTGAGCTATCCCTATTGTTACCTTTTGCTTTTTGTAAAGCTTTCCATCTATCATTTGTAAAAAAATATTCAGGTTTTACAATTGCACAACCTTGTTGTGCAGCAAACTCTTCAGCCCCTTTGCCAACAAGCATTACATGTTCACTGTTGGTCATAACTAAACGTGCTGCTTCAATTGGGTTTTTAATAGTTGTTACGCCAGCAACACTTCCAGCTTTTAAAGTTTTGCCATCCATAATTGCAGCATCCAATTCATTTTTACCTGCATTGGTAAAAACGGCTCCTTTTCCAGCATTAAAAAGTGGATTGTCTTCCATTGTTTTTATTGTTGCTTCAACAGCCTCTAAAGCTGTTCCTCCATTTTTTAAAATGGCTTCGCCAGTTGCTAAAGCTTTTTCTAAAGCTTGTAAATACTGTTGTTCTTTTTCTGTACTCATATTCTTTTTTAAAATAGTACCAGCACCGCCATGTATAACAAGTGTATATTTTTTTAAACTGTTTTGTGCAAATAGGCTGCTAAACAGCATCATGGTAAAAGTTAAAACTATAATACGCATAAGGTTGAATTTGGTATTGAATTTGCCAATAGGGTTGAATGTTTTATTTTCACCACTCAAAATAAGTTATTCTGAAGCGATTTCTAAAAATATTACGCATATCCATACTGGTTTTACTTGCAATTATATTGTGTTTATGGCTAGCAATACAAACAGCACCTGTACAAAATTTGTTGGTTAAGTACACTTCAAAAAAATTATCAGCTGCATTGGGCACTACGGTTAGTGTTAAACATGTAAACTTTTCTTTTTTAAATAGTGCCGACATTGAAGGCGTTTTTGTACAAGATAAAAGAAAAGATACCTTACTATATGCCGGGCAATTAAAAGTAAGAATTACCGATTGGTTTATTTTTAAAGACAAAGCCGAGCTAAAATACATTGGTTTAGAAGATGCTGTAATTAAATTACATAGAACCGATAGTATTTGGAATTATCAATTTATTGTAGATTATTTTTCATCGCCTACACCAACATCAGCAAAGAAAAAAAGTGGGTTGGTATTAACCCTGAAAAAAATAGATTTTAAAAACCTTCATTTTATTAATGATGATCGATGGATTGGTGAAAGTATTGATACCAAAATTGGTAGTTTAACACTTAATGCCAATGAAGTAGATTTTAAAAAAGGCATATTTAAATTAGATGATATTTCTATTGAAAAACCTGTTGTTAATATTCAAAATTATACAGCACTAAGGCCCAAAAGAATTAAGAAAGTACTTGTTGATACTGGATATCGTTTAAATCCTACTCATATTTTTTTACAAGTAAATCAGCTAACTATTAACAATGGAAGTTTTATACATGACGCAAATCAATTACAAGCATCAGAAATTTTTGATGGCAGCCATTTAAGCTTTACAAAAATTAATGGTGTTTTTAAAAATGTACTTTTAAATCAAGATACACTTACCACCAAAGTACAATTAAGTTGTAAAGAAAGAAGTGGTTTAGACGTTAAAAAGTTAGCAGCCAATTTTACTGTAAATCCAACCATTATGGAGTTTAAAGACTTGGATTTACAAACCAATAAAAGTAGATTGTCGAATTACTATGCCATGAGGTTTAATCATTTTAACGATGATTTTGCCAACTATGAGTCTAACGTTACGATGAAGGCAAATTTTAAAAATTCAACATTGCATAGTAGCGATATTGCTTTGTTTACTTCGTCATTAAAAAAGCTGAATAGGGTTGTAGAGTTATCTGGAAAGTTTGATGGAACTGTAAACAATTTTACCATCAATCAACTAGTTGCAAAGAGCAACAACTCAAGTATTGTAGGCAATTTAAGTATGACGGGTTTACCCGATATTGATAAAACCAACATTACTTTAGTGAACGGAAATGTGCAAACCAATGCAACTGATTTAGCCGAGTTTGTTCCAGCTATAAAAACCTTCAATAACCCAGATATTCCAGCTTTGGGCAATATAAGCTTCAAAGGAAGTTTTGTAGGCTTGTACAATAATTTTAAAACCAAAGGAAACATTACAACAAATCTTGGAGCAATTTATGCAGATTTGGCCATGAAGTTTCCTGCTAAAAAAGAACCAACTTATATAGGTATAATTAATACCAGCAGATTTCAATTTGGTAGATTTATTAGAAACAACAATTTTGGAATTATAGAGTTTAATGGAAAAGTAAATGGTACTAGTTTTACCTTGGCAAAAATGAAAACTAGTTTAGATGGTACAATAAAACAACTAGAATACAATGGCTACAATTATACCAACATTACAACCTTAAGTACGTTTGAAAAAAAATCGTTTTATGGTCAAGTAAAAATTACAGATCCGAATATTGATTTTATTGGGAGTGTACAAATAGACTTAACAGATGCAGCAAAACCAAGATTTAATTTATTTGCCGATATTATTAAATCCAATTACAAAGCATTAAATATTTCCAAAGACGATTTGAAAGTTTCTGGAACATTGGATGTGAATTTTACAGGAACCAATATTGATAATTTTTCTGGGGAAGCTAAAATATTAAATGCAGTTGTTGAAAACAATGGAGCATCTATTAAGTTTGACTCATTGAAGCTGAGTTCAAGTTATGTAAACAATACAAAATATTTATCGTTAACCAGTGCCGATTTTGGTGCAAACATTGTTGGCGATTTTAGCATAATAGATTTGCCTCAAAGCTTTCAAGCTTTCTTAAGTAAATATTATCCTGCTTACATCAACATTCCTAAAAGTGTTCCTGCGAATCAAAATTTTAAGTTCGATATTACAACAGGGTTTATTCAGCCTTATTTAAAATTAATAGATACCAAATTAGATGGGTTAAATGATGCAACAATTAGTGGTGCTGTTAATACAAAAGAGAATTTGTTGAAATTAAAAGCATCGATACCAACTTTTAAATACGATAAATATGTATTTACTTATATAGATATTGATGGAACTGGTGATTTAGATTCTTTAAATTTAGTTACTACCATTGGCAATACTCAAATTGGTGATAGTACAAATATTCCATTAACTAAAATTAATATTCAATCTGCCAACGATCATTCTGTTGTGGCAATTCAAACTACAGCCAACAATAGTTTAAACGATGCTTTTTTAATTGCAGATGTAGTTACTTTATACGATGGTGTTAGAGTGCAGTTTAGGCCATCAAGCTTTGTGGTAAATGATAAGAAATGGAACATTGAAAAAAATGGAGAATTGGTTGCACGAAAAAATTATATAGGTGCTAAAAATTTAAAATTTGTACAAGGATATCAAGAAATTGTTATTGCTACAGAAAACGAGGAAGATAACAATGCAAGCCATATTAATATTGATCTAAAAAATATTTTATTGGGCGATTTTATCGCTTATGTACTTACCGATCCTAAAATACAAGGTGTAGCAACTGGTAAAATTAGATTGAACAATGTGTTCGATAATTTATCTGCAACTTCTCAATTAAAAGTTGAACAGTTTAGATTAGATGAAGATTCTATTGGTATTGCAAATATTAAAGCAAGTTACGAGGCTAAATCTGGTATTGTAAAATGGGATTGGGATTCGCCTAACAAAGAGTATTTATTTTCTGCAAAAGGTTCTTACGAAACAAAAGATAGTACAACCACTTCACCTTTAAAAACAGATATTGTTTTAACCAATACCAGTTTAAAAATTGTTGAAAAATATTTGAAAGGAATTTTTTCAGATGTAAATGGATTTGCGTCGGGTAAGTTAAAGGTGAGTGGAAAAGGAAACGATATAACATTAATAGGAGATGTTACAATAAAAGATGCAGGAATGTTGGTTGATTATACACAAGTATATTATTATATAGATTCTGCACTCATAAAATTTGAACAAGATGGAATGGATTTTGGATCATTTGCCATTCGAGATAAGTTTAACAACAAAGGAAATGTAAAAGGAAAATTGTATGAACAGTTCTTTAAAAATATGGCTTTTGATTTTGAATTAACTACACCTAAATTATTGTTGTTAAATACTACACAAGAAAGCAATCAACCATTTTATGGCACAGCAAAAGGTAAGGCATCATTGAGTTTTAAAGGTCCAGAATCAAATGCTAAAATGATTATTATTGGCGAAGCCAATGACAGTTCTCATATTGTAATTCTAAATTCTGATAGTAAAGAAAGTGCCGATGCCGACTTTATTGTGTTTAAACAATTTGGTGAGGAAATGACGGAACAACGTAAAAACAATGCCTTTAATTTATCGGTTGATTTAGATTTAGTGGCCAACAACAAAGTTGCTATTGATGTAATACTAGATGATTTAACTGGAGATGTAATTAAAGCCACTGGCAATGGCCGTTTAAGAATTAAAGCTGGTACCAGCGAAAAATTAGACATTAGAGGACGATACAATATTGAAAATGGGAAGTACGATTTTAATTTTCAATCGCTCATAAAAAAACCATTTTTGTTGTTACCAGGTTCTGGAAATTATATTGAATGGACTGGTGATGCCATGAATGCAGACTTGCACATTGATGCACAATATGAAGCAGAGAATGTGAGTTTGGCCGATTTAATTAGCAACACTTCATTTTCTACCAACGACAATTCAATAAAAGCACAGCGTGGGCCAGTATATGTAATTGCACAGTTAAGAGAAAAACTTACCGAGCCTAAAATAAAATTTAAAATAGATTTTCCGCAAAATAGCCCTGCTAAAACCGACCCCAATTTTACCCAGTTTTTAAGTAGAATTGAAAGCGATGACAATGAAATGATTACTCAAGCAGCATCTTTAATTGTGTTCAATTCTTTTGTGCCTTATGGTCAAGGTGGTGCAGGTATTAATTATGGAAGAATAGGATTAGCTACAATTTCTCAAAAAGTATCCAACGAAATCAACAAGCAAGTATCTAATTTATTGTACAAATTATTTAAAGATAAAAGCTTAAAGTTCGATTTAGGAACAGCTTTGTACAGTAGTGGATCTTTTTTTAACAATGGTGTTAGTGCAACAAGCAACACAAGAATTGATAGATCGAGAGTGAATTTTAAAATTGGTAGAAGCTTCTTCAACAGCAATGTTGTAGTAACTTTTGGTGGCGATTTAGATTTTGGTTGGGGAACAACTGCTGCACAAAGTGGCAACTTTCAGTGGTTACCAGATTTAAATGTTGAAGTAGTACTTTCTAAAGATAAAAAACTACGAGCCATTGTATTTAGTAAAAACAGTTTAGATATTAGTGGCAATGCTTTTGGTAGAAGAAATAGACAAGGTGTAAGCATTAGTTATAGACAAGAATTTGATACTTTTTTTGGTAAAAATGACGATGAATATTTTGTACCAATTCCTGAAAAAGTAGAAAAGAAAATGAATCTACAAAAAGATAGCAGCTCGGTAAAGCAGCAACAAAAAGTAACCAAAAAATAGTTTATTTAAAGCTTGTAGCTGTTTTTAATTGCTCTACTACATTATAAATAATGGGGCATTTGCCATAGTGCATAAACGTGGTAAACAATCTTTTATTAAAATTGGGTAAGTGCATTGCCGGAAACTCTCTACAACCTTCAAACCTAAATTCGTAAACCGTACATTTATTGTTGGTTAAAAAATGACAAGGAATTGTGTTCATCAACATCATACCATTGCTTCCTTTTTCAACATATTTTTCATCAAAACTTTCACGGCTTTGTTGTAAATGTTGGCTCAATGCATTGGCTTCGTCATCATTTATATTAATGAGTAAATTGTTGCAGCAGTTGCCACAAGCTGTACAATCTATTTGTGGGCTAATTTGCAGGTTAATGGCATGTACGCTAGCATCAACTTCATCTGAATTTAAACGCTTAATAAACGCCATAAAATCATCATTTTCAGCAGTTTTATCAATAGCCAATTGAGCAATGTTGGTTAAGTTCGTTTCTAATACAGTAGCCATATTTACAAACTTACTCTTTTTAAAGTAGATGTTTTGTGCATAAGCTTTTATCCACAATCAGTGGCGTTTTGTTCATAATCTATACTTTGCCAACTTTTACGGATGGTTAGATTTGTGTGTTAAGTAAAATTGTTGTTTGGTGAGTAAAGTACAGAACCTTGAAGGGTGCGACGCAACAAAAATTACATAGTACTACTAACGCTGGTAACATAAAAAAGAATGACGATTAACAAATAAATTTTCTATGGCAGAACTAAGACAAAAAGGTGAGTATACAGAAGATGATATTAAAAGTTTAGATTGGAAGGAGCATATACGTTTACGTCCTGGTATGTACATTGGCAAATTGGGCGATGGAGCTGCACCTGATGATGGAATTTATGTATTGATGAAAGAAGTAATAGACAATTGTATTGATGAACATACAATGGGCTATGGTAGGCATGTTGATATTGTATTGGAAAATAAAACGGTAACCATTCGAGATTTTGGTCGTGGAATTCCTTTAGGGAAAGTAGTTGATGTGGTGAGTAAAATTAATACTGGTGCTAAGTACGATAGTAAAGCTTTTCAAAAAAGTGTAGGTTTAAATGGAGTGGGTACAAAAGCAGTGAATGCATTGAGTAGCTATTTTAAAGTAGAAAGTTTTAGAGATGGAAAAAGTAAAGTAGCCGAATTTAATAGAGGCGTTTTAATAAAGGAACACAAAGAAGCTGCCACTACAGAAGAAAATGGTACGATGGTTACATTTATTCCTGATGAATCTATTTTTCACAACTATAAATTTTTGCATGAATATATAGACAATCAATTTTGGAATTATTGTTACTTAAATGCAGGCTTGGTTATGAACTTTAATGGCAAACGCTATGTAAGTAAAAATGGCTTGCACGATTTGCTTACAAGAAAAACCAATGCCGATGAATTGCGTTATCCAATTATTCATATAAAGGGAGAAGATATTGAAGTGGCATTTAGCCACAACAACGATTATGGAGAAGATATTTTTAGTTTTGTAAATGGACAATATACTACACAAGGTGGCACACATCATCAAGCATTTAGAGAGGGCTTTGTAAAAGTTTGTAGAGATTTTTTTAAAAAAGATTATGATACAAGTGATATACGCCAAAGCATTGTTGCAGCAGTAAGTGTACGTGTACAAGAGCCAGTTTTTGAAAGCCAAACAAAAACCAAATTGGGCTCATCTGTTGTGTACGAAGGTGGGCCAAGTATGAAGAAGTTTATTGAAGATTTTTTGGCGAAAGAATTAGACAATTATTTACACCGAAATCCTGCAGTTGCCGAAGCTTTAAAGAAACGTATAGAACAAAGTGAAAAAGAAAGAAAAGAATTAAGTGGCATTCGGAAATTGGCTAATGAACGTGCAAAAAAAGCCAATTTACACAACAAAAAATTAAGAGATTGTAGAGTACATTTAAATGATGAACCACCTACAAAAAGCAGAGAAGAATTTTTAGAAAAGCAAGCCAATAGCACCATTTTTATTACAGAAGGAGATAGTGCAAGTGGAAGTATTACTAAAGCCAGAAATGTAGATACACAAGCTGTATTTAGTTTACGTGGTAAGCCATTAAATTGTTATGGATTAACCAAAAAAGTGGTGTACGAAAATGAAGAATTTAACTTATTGCAACATGCTCTAAATATTGAAAATGGCTTAGAAGAATTGCGGTATAAAAATATTGTAATTGCTACCGATGCCGATGTTGATGGAATGCACATTCGATTGTTGTTAATGACTTTCTTTTTACAATTTTTTCCAGACTTGGTGAAACAAAACCATGTGTTTATTTTGGAAACGCCATTGTTTAGAGTTCGCAATAAACAAGAAACCATTTATTGTTACGATGAAACCCAAAAACAAGCAGCAGTAAAGAAGTTAACTGGTAAACCAGAAATTACAAGGTTTAAAGGGTTGGGAGAAATTAGTCCTGAAGAGTTTGAACGTTTTATTGGTGGAAGTGATATGCGTTTGCAACCAGTCATATTAGAACAAGGCGATCATATACAACAATTGCTAGAATATTATATGGGGAAGAATACGCCTCAACGTCAGGATTTTATTATTGAAAATTTGAAAGTGGAATTGGATTTGGTGGAGGAATTGAACTAGAATTAATAATTTTTAATTCTTAATTTTTAATTTTTAATTCTTAATTGAATAATGATACACATCGTTTTTGAACAAGCAAATGTTGCAGTACTAAAAAGTGCAATTGAATTAGATGAAACTTTACAAGGTGAAATTGTAGAAATTAAAGATGATTATGCCGTTGGACCAATCATAAATATTTATGAAACCGAAGGCTATCAAGCAAGAAGAGATTGGTGGAAAGAACTATTAGAGTTTTCTCCATACAAAGAACAGTTGGATATTGTGGATGATAAAATGGCAGTTCATAACCTTATCAAATCATTGGATGAGCATACAGAAGAGTTTGTTTGGATTTGGATGGCTCAAAACCAACACGATGTTTGTAGTTATTATTGGTTAATGAGTCAATTGAAAAATTATCAAGGTCGTATTCAAGTATTGTATTTAAACAATTTGCCTTTCATTAATGAAAAAGGGCAAATATTTTATCCTCAACATTTGTATGAGATTTTGCCCAAAGAATTTTTAAAAGCAAAAAAATTGGCAAGAGAAATTACTTTGAGTGAATTTGAAGTTGACCCAGACGAGTGGAAGAAATTGTGCAATGAAAATGCAATGGTTCGTATTTTAGAAGGAGGTAAAAAAATAGCAAGTAAAGAAGAAGATTTTTATGATAAGGATATTCTCACTGCTTTAAATAAAGAGCCACAAAAGCTGAATAAACTATTGCATAATATTCTAAGTAAAATGAAAGTGCAAACAGGCGATGTATTTTTAGTTTGGCGAATTAATGAATTAGCGAAACAAATGAAATTAGAAGTAGTGGGAGATTGGAATAAAGGCTGGAAAGAAATTGTAGTGAAACCATTTGGTGCAAAGGTTGAAGTGGTGGAAGAGGTTTAACCAGAGAGCAATGGAGAGCACGGAGAAAATTTCTGCGAAAACTCTCCGTCTTTGCGGCTCTGCGGTAAAAATATTAACCACAAAGACACAAAGAACACTGAGTAACACAAAGAAAAAAACTCTGCGAAAACTCAAAAAACACTAGTTCTCTGCGGTAAAAATATTAACCACAAAGACACAAAGGACACTGAGTAAC
>ERZ724517.1345-NODE-1345-length-13685-cov-8.411079_pt1 | contig 13685 bp, 12 predicted proteins | sample MGYA00376050_ERZ724517 | MGnify/ENA primary metagenome ERZ724517 (study PRJEB28724, sample SAMN07190886) | activated sludge metagenome | isolation source: activated sludge of sewage treatment plant in Hong Hong | place: USA: Christiansburg, Virginia | collected... | reverse complement strand
AGATGCCTCCACCGGTTTTCCCCCGGCTGACGTCCAGCGGGTTGGGGTAGTTGATTGGCAGGGCCCCAGAACCGTAGAAGTCCTTCAGCGACTTCGGATCCAGGTTGCTCGTAATGTAGTAGACCCCCAACGGTGTGCGCTGGTCGCCCTCGAGTGTTTTCTCGATGCCGGATTTTCCGATCGAAATGTAATAGTCCGCGATCAGCTTCAGACCTTCGGTGGAGTTCTCGAAAAGGTAGAGCCGCGACTTCGAAGTATCCACCGCGATGGCATGGCGGGTGCGGGGCGACAAGGCCAGGAATTGCGACTGAATGCTCCCGGGCCGCGGGCGCTCGCGCAGTGCTTTCAGCCGGATGCGGGACTCTTCGCGCAGGTCGGCCAGCATCGGGGCTGCTGTCTTTATAGCAGTCCACGATGGCGACTCGGTCGCCGCACCGTACGACTGCTGGTAATGTCTGGCCAGTACCAGCCTTGGATACCGAGCGAAGACCCGCATCACAGCGCGTCTGGAACAGAAGCGGCACGCCGCGCGGGAGCCGTGTAGATCCATTTCATCCGGCGCCCGAAGATTCCTTCACGATGACCCACCGATCACCGGATTTCACCAAGTCCAAGGTCTTGCGGCTCGATAAATTGAGCGAGTCGGCGTGGTAGCTCGGGCGGAACTTGGCGATGGCCTTATTGCCATACAAATCAAGGTTCAAGGTGGACAGCTTGACCGAAATACACGACTTGCCAAAGATGTGTCTGCGATGGTCTTCTTCCCACATCTTTCGCGTCTGCTTGCCCGGTGGGTCGAGGTCCGTTCCGTACGCGGAGAGAAAACGGGCCATGTCCTAGGCAGACCAGGCCGCGGCCCATGCGGTCACCGCGGCTTCGACGTCTTTCTCGGCACCTGAGGGCGCTGCCGGGGTGGGTGCCGTTGCCAGGGTAGTGCTGGCAGCTGTCGCTGCTGGTTTGACCGGCGTGGCGGCAGCTATCGCCGGAGGCGGCGACACGTTGGCCGGCCCCAGTGTGCTCGCGGACGGCTTGCCGGCTGGGGCGGTGGTTGGTGTCTGCGTGGCAGGCGTTACCGCCGGCGCAGTCGGACGCACACCTTTTGCACCCAACGCAAAAACGCCGCCGATCAGGGCCAGCTTGGGCTGGACGCCGGTGTTGCTGCTGTCCAGTTGCAGAGCCTTGCTGTAGGCCTGGCTGGCGAGCTTGGCGTAGACATCGCCGAGGTTCTCATGGGCCGTGGCATAGCTGGGGTTGGTGCGGATGGCCATTTCCAGAGCGGCGCGGGCCTTGTCGTACTGTCCCTGGCTCGCGTACAGCACGGCCAGGTTGTTGTACGGCTCGGGCAATTCCGGGTAATCCTCGGTCAGCTTGACAAACGTGGCGATCGCATCCGTCGGCTTGCCGGACTCGGTCTGAATCACGCCCTTGAGGAAGCGCATCTGCGGGTCGCGCGGTTTGGACACCAGGTACTGGTCGGCCTTGGTCAGCGCTTCGGCCAGCTTGCCGGAGCGCACGAGTTGATTCACATCGCTGTATTCGTCCGCGTAAACCAGTGGCGCTGCCAATGCGGTTGCCAAGGCAACCAGGCGGAAGACCTGACGCACGCAGTGCGTGATGGCAGACGGGGCGTTCTTCATGGCGTCTTTTCTAAAATGCGCAATAGCGGGCCCAAGCGCGGGCTTTATACTGGCCTCGATTGTAGCTGAGGGGGTCAGGTTACGACCCCGCCACGAAAGCCACTTCGCCACACCGACTCCGCTGGAAAAAGCACGCTTTCCATGCCATTTCTGCTCCGCTGCCCGCATTGATCCCATGAGCCTTCGCATCTACAACACTTTGTCGCGTTCCCTGGAGGCGTTTCACCCTATCGAGCCCGGTCATGTGCGCATGTATGTCTGCGGCATCACCGTCTATGACCTGTGCCACATCGGCCATGCGCGTGCCAATGTGGTGTTTGACGTGGTGCAGCGCTGGCTGAAGGCCTCGGGCCTGCGGGTGACCTTCGTGCGCAACATCACCGACATCGAAGACAAGATCATTCGCCGCGCGGTGGAAAACGGCGAACCCATCAAGGCGCTGACCACGCGCATGATTGCCGAAATGTACCGGGACTTCGACGCGCTGGGCATCGAACGTCCGACCCATGACCCCTGTGCCACCGATTACGTGCCGCAGATGCTGGCGATCGTGAAGCTGCTGCAGGACAAGGGGCTGGCCTACCGCACCGAGGCGGGCGACGTGAACTATGCGGTGCGCAAGTTCCCGGGCTACGGCAAGCTGTCGGGGAAATCGCTGGACGAACTGCATGCGGGCGAGCGCGTGGCGGTGCTCGACGGCAAGGAAGACCCGCTGGATTTCGTGCTCTGGAAGGCGGCCAAGGAAACCGAGCCCGAGGACGCCAAATGGGACAGCGCCTGGGGGAAGGGTCGTCCGGGCTGGCATATCGAATGCTCGGCCATGGCCTGCGCGACGTTGGGCGAGACCTTTGACATCCACGGCGGCGGAGCGGACCTGCAGTTCCCGCACCATGAGAACGAGATCGCGCAGAGTGAAGGCGCGCACGGCAAGCCCCTCGCGCGGTTCTGGATGCACAACGGCTTCGTGAACATCGACAACGAGAAGATGTCCAAGAGTCTCGGCAACTTTTTCACCATCCGTGAGGTGCTGGAGAAGTTCGACGCCGAAACCATCCGGTTCTTCATCGTGCGCGCGCACTACCGCAGCCCGCTGAACTACAGCGATGTGCACCTGGACGACGCGCGCAATGCGCTACGCCGCCTGTATACCGCGCTTGACGCCGTGACGCCGGCTGCCGTGGACATTGAATGGACGCAGCCCCATGCCGCCCGCTTCAAGGCGGCGATGGACAACGACTTCGCAACGCCGGAGGCCGTAGCGGTGTTGTTTGAACTGGCGGCCGAGGTCAACCGTGGCAAGTCGCCCCAGGTGGCCGGGCTGCTCAAGACGCTCGGCGGTGTATTGGGCTTGCTGCAGAGTGACCCGAAAGCCTTCTTGCAAGCGGGCGCCGGGCTCGACGAAGCCAGCATCCAGCAGCAGATCGTTGCCCGGGCGGCAGCCAAGAAAGCCCGGAACTTCGCCGAGGCCGACCGCATTCGCGACGAATTGCTGGCCCAGGGCATTGTGCTCAAGGATTCCGCCGGTGGCACGACCTGGGAAGCGGCCCAGTGAGAGCTTTCTGCATGATTTTTTGCCTTTCCCAGCGTCGAACGGTTCATGTCTGCTACAAAAATTAAAGCTCCCGAGATCGCCACACCGGCCTATTGGGACGAGGCCTGCAAGCACCTGATCCGCAAGGACCGGGTCATGAAGCGGCTGATCCCGCAGTTTGGTGATGCCTGTTTGCAGTCGCGCGGCGACGCCTTCACGACTTTGGCGCGAAGCATCGTGGGCCAGCAGATCTCGGTCAAGGCGGCACAGACGGTGTGGGACCGGTTTGCGGGCCTGCCGCGGGCCATGACGCCGCCCAACGTGCTCAAGCTCAAGGTGGACGACATGCGGGCGGCGGGGTTGAGCGCGCGCAAGGTCGAGTACCTGGTTGACTTGGCCCTGCATTTCGATTCCGGCGCTGTGCATGTCGGATCCTGGGAGGGCATGGACGACGAGGCCATCATTGGCGAACTGGTGGCGATCCGTGGCATTGGCCGCTGGACCGCCGAGATGTTCCTGATCTTCCACTTGCTGCGGCCCAATGTGCTGCCACTGGACGATGTGGGCCTGATCAACGGCATCAGCCGGAACTATTTTTCCGGCGAGGCCGTCAGCCGCAGCGATGCGCGCGAGGTGGCCGCTGCGTGGGCGCCTTACCGCAGCGTGGCGACTTGGTATATTTGGCGCTCCCTCGACCCCGAGCCCGTCGCTTACTGAGCCCTCGGACATCGGACAAGCACCCTCGCGGTGAACCAGGAGAACAGTCGTTGGCCAAGAGAACATTTCTGGATTTTGAGCAACCGATTGCCGATCTCGAAGGCAAGATTGAAGAGCTGCGCTATGTGCAGACCGAGTCTGCCGTTGATATTTCAGAAGAGATCGATCAGCTCAGCAAGAAGAGCCAGCAGCTCACCAAGGACATCTATTCGGACCTCACGCCGTGGCAGATCACCAAGATTGCCCGCCATGCCGAGCGTCCCTACACGCTGGACTATGTCAACGAAATATTCACCGATTTCGTCGAACTCCACGGCGATCGGCACTTTGCCGACGACCTGAGCATCGTCGGCGGCCTGGCGCGTTTCAATGGCACGGCCTGCATGGTGTTGGGGCAGCAGAAGGGCCGCGACACCCGTGAACGCGGCCTGCGCAACTTCGGCATGAGCAAGCCCGAGGGCTATCGCAAGGCCTTGCGGCTCATGAAGACCGCCGAGAAATTCAAGCTGCCGGTTTTCACCTTCGTGGACACGCCGGGCGCCTATCCGGGCATCGACGCCGAGGAGCGCGGCCAGTCGGAAGCGATTGGGCGCAACATCTTCGAGATGGCGCAGCTGGAAGTGCCGATCATCACGACCATCATCGGCGAGGGCGGCTCCGGCGGCGCGCTGGCGATTTCGGTGGGCGACCAGGTGCTGATGCTTCAGTATTCGATCTACTCGGTCATCAGCCCGGAAGGCTGCGCCTCGATTCTCTGGAAGACCTCCGACAAGGCCCAGGAGGCGGCCGAAGCCTTGGGCATCACTGCGCATCGACTCAAGGCCCTCGGCGTGGTGGACAAGATCGTGAACGAACCCGTGGGCGGCGCCCACCGTGATCCCCGCCAGATGGCCGCCTTTCTCAAGCGGGCTCTCAACGATGCCTTCCGCCAGGTCGGCGATCTCAAGGTCAAGGACCTGCTGGAGCGCCGCTATGAGCGGATCAAAGGTTATGGCCGTTTCACCGACACCAAGGCCGACAGCAAGTAAGGCCGCCACGGGCGCGTGAACCGCCCGCGCCCGAACTCCCGCCATGAGCCAGACCCTGCCTGAGGCACTGGCTGCATTCCATCCCGGCTTGCCCCTGGCGGTTGCGCTCAGCGGCGGCGCCGATTCCACCGCGCTGTTGCTGGCCTGCGCCGAAAAATGGCCCGGGCAGGTGCGCGCCATGCACGTTCACCATGGCCTTCAGGCGGCGGCTGATGGCTTCCAGCTGCACTGCGAGACGTTGTGCGCACGCCTGGGTGTGCCACTGGCCGTGCGCCGGGTGGACGCGCGGCACAGGCGCGGCGCAAGCCCCGAAGATGCCGCCCGCCAGGCAAGATACGAAGCTTTTGAGGCAATTCCCAGCGTGGAATGGACCGATGTTGCTATCGAAAACATTGCGATTGCCCAGCATGCGGACGATCAGGTCGAGACCATCCTGCTGGCCCTGTCGCGCGGCGCGGGCCTGCCCGGCCTGTCGGCCATGCCGGCTTGCTGGCAACGGGGCGGCCTGACCTTCCACCGCCCGCTGCTGGCGGTGCCCGGCCCGGCTATCCGTGACTGGCTGATCGCGCGCGGCGAGGCATGGGTGGAAGACCCCAGCAATGCCGATGTACGGTTCACCCGCAACCGCATCCGGGCACGCCTGCTGCCGGCCATCGAAGCGGCGTTCCCGCACTTTCGCGAGACCTTTGCCCGCAGTGCGGCCCATGCCGCACAGGCCCAGGCGATCCTCTGCGACCTTGGCGCGCAGGACCTGGTGGCCCTGGGCCTGCCACCCCGGATCGACGGGCTTCAAGCCTTGTCCCGGCCGCGCCAGGCCAACGTGCTGCGCCATTGGCTGCGCCACGTCCACGGCACCAGCGCGAGCACCGCGCAACTGGATGAACTGCTGGACCAACTGGCCGACTGCACCACTCGGGGCCATCGTCTGCACCTGAAGATCGGCCGGGGATTCGTGCGCCGGCAGGGCGATACCCTCGAGTGGCAAGCCGCCTGAGCGCGGAGTCCGGATGCCGTCGGACCGGTTGGTACAATCCCGAGGCTTTGCCGGACCCTGCCGGTGGGGCTTTCTCGGCGCGTCAGGGGCTCTTTCGAGCCGATCCGGGGCCGCGCTATTCCCGTTTTTCCGCATCACACCACATGGCATTGATCGTTCATAAATACGGCGGCACGTCGATGGGCTCGACCGAGCGCATCCGCAACGTCGCCCGGCGGGTCGCCAAATGGGCCCGAGCCGGCCACCAGATGGTGGTTGTTCCCAGCGCCATGAGTGGCGAAACCAATCGGCTGCTCGGCCTGGCCAAGGAGTTGGCGCCCTCCAAGGCGGACACAGCGTACAACCGCGAACTCGACATGCTGGCCGCGACCGGCGAGCAGGCATCGTCGGCGTTGCTGGCCATCGCGCTACAGGCCGAAGGGATGGAGTCGGTCAGTTACGCCGGCTGGCAGGTTCCGATCCGCACCAACAGCGCCTATACCAAGGCGCGCATCGAGAGCATCGACGATCAGAAAGTGCGCGCCGACCTGACCGCTGGCAAGGTGGTCATCGTCACCGGCTTCCAGGGTGTCGACGACGCGGGGCACATCACCACGCTGGGCCGAGGCGGCTCCGACACCTCGGCCGTGGCCGTGGCGGCCGCGATGAAAGCCGACGAATGCCTGATCTACACCGATGTGGATGGCGTCTACACCACCGATCCGCGCGTGGTACCCGAGGCCCGGCGCCTGCAAACCGTCAGTTTCGAGGAAATGCTGGAGATGGCGAGCCTGGGCTCCAAGGTCTTGCAGATCCGCTCGGTCGAATTCGCCGGCAAGTACAAGGTGCCTATGCGCGTGCTGTCCAGTTTCACGCCCTGGGATATCAACATTGACGAGGAAGCCAAGTCCGGCACCCTGATCACCTTTGAGGAAGACGAAAAAATGGAACAAGCCGTCGTATCCGGTATTGCGTTCAACCGCGACGAAGCCAAAATCTCCGTACTCGGCGTGCCCGACAAGCCCGGCATCGCCTACCAGATCCTGGGTGCGGTGGCCGATGCAAACATCGAAGTCGACGTGATCATCCAGAACGTCAGCAAGGATGGAAAGACCGACTTCAGCTTCACCGTGCACCGCAACGACTACGCACGGACGATCGACCTCCTGAAAGACAAGGTGGTGCCGGCGCTGGGCGCGCAGGAAGTGGCGGGCGACGCCAAGATCTGCAAGGTCTCCATCGTCGGCATCGGCATGCGCAGCCACGTGGGCATTGCCAGCAAGATGTTCCGTTGCCTGTCGGAAGAAGGCATCAATATCCAGATGATCTCCACCTCGGAGATCAAGACCTCGGTCGTGATCGACGAAAAGTACATGGAACTGGCCGTGCGCGCGCTGCACCGCGTGTTCGAACTGGACCAGCCAGCAGCCTGAAGCGGCGGCCTGCTTGAGGCATAATACGAACGCTGGAAACGTGACCGAGTGGCCGAAGGTGCTCCCCTGCTAAGGGAGTATGGGGTGTAGAGCCTCATCGAGGGTTCGAATCCCTCCGTTTCCGCCAATTCAAACCCTAAGTGATTGATTCACTTAGGGTTTTTCATTTTGGTGCTCCTGGCCTTGTCCCGTCATTGGGTTTGCACCTTCAAACGGGGCCGGGTTTGCTTCATGCCCTTGCCGCCTCCGGCGACCCTCGTACTGTCGTGGCCCGCGATCCACGATCCCGCTGCCCGGAGCCCGCCCCTGCCTGACGGAACAGGACCAAGCAGCAATCCGTTTGAGGAGCGGCTGGTTGGTGATCGGTCGGCAAGCGGCAGACCATAATCATCATTTTTTGGGTCCTCACATGAAACTGGAATCTCCTATCGATCCTTCGTTCTCGCGCCCGGCCGTTGCGGCGTTTGTTCTTGCTGGATGCGCGCTGTTCTCCGGCTGCGCGACCAATGATTCCATGACCATCAGCGGCACGGGCATCACCGCCACCGATTCGGCGCGGCTCACGCGCAGCGGATTCCTTTCCGATTACGCGCGACTGAAACCGACGACCTGGGGGCAGGGCATTGAGTGCTGGCGCGATTCGAAGCTGGACGCGCGCAGCTACGACAAGATCCTGATTTCGCGCATTGTGGTTTCGCTGGCGCCGGCCAAGGCCGGTAGCGGGGCGCAGACGATCGACCCCAGCGATCTGAAGACCCTGACCGACTACTTTCACAACTCGTTGGTCCAGGCCCTGAAGCCGCAGATGCAGGTTGTCGACAAGGCCGGGCCTGGCGTGCTGGTCATGCGCATTGCTCTGACCGATCTCGTGCCCACCGTGGTCACCGACAGCCTGGCCGGCACGCTGATTCCCTACGCGTTCGTGGCCGAGGCCGGATCGGGCGTGGCCACGGGAAGACCGGCCGGCTCGACGCCCTACATGGGTGAAACCGGAATGGAGATGCAGTTCCGCGATGGCGCCACGGGCGCCGTCCTCGGCGAGTGCCGTGACACCGAAATCGGACGCAAATACGCCGCTGACGTCAATGCAGGGGCTGCGGGGGCGGCACAGACCTGGGTCGGCGGCTACCTGAACTCGTTCCAGGCCTGGTCCTATGCCCGCAACGCCTTCGACAAATGGTCGGGCCTGGTCGCGCAACGCCTCGCGCAGCTGCGGGGCGCATCCACGCCAGCCCGATAGTGGCGTCAGCCTTGGCGGCGGTGTTACACGATGGTCAGGCTCAGGGATGGAAGCGGTGAACTGAATCTGGCTGTCCAGCGATCTCCGGCCTTGACCGGCCAGGCATCGGTCCAGGTGCCGGTCGTGACCACGTCGCCCGCCGTCAGGTCGGGCGCGCCCGGGCATTGGCGAAGTTCCGTCAGAAAGTGAAGAAGGGCCTGCAACGGGCTGTCCAGCACGTTGGCGCCCGCGCCCTGCTCGACAAGCTGTCCGTCTTTCAGCAGAGACACCTGGGCCGCCGCGAGCTGATGATGCAGGCCCGATGCGGAGGATGCGAGGGCCGCGACCGGGATTTTTCGGCCGACGATCAGCCGGGCGTGAAGGCCCCCGTCGGCAACCGTGTCGGCGGCCTTGAACTTCCAGTCGGGCCGATGGGACTGCACCACCTCGAACCCCGGTGCCACCCAGTCCAGCGCGTCAAAGAGCTCGTCCAGCGATGCGTCCGGGACGGGCGTGCTTTTCATGCCGAAAACCGCTTCAGGCTCCAGGCGGGGCTGGCAGGTACCTGCCGAGGACACGATGCCGTGTTCGTCAACGAAGCTCAGGGTGGTGTCCCACACCGTTCCCCAGATGGGGGCAAAGACGTTGTAGCGCGCCCAGATCTGGCGGTTGGTGAATCCGATTTTGAAGCCTCCGGGGCGTTCGCCGCGTGCGATGCGCAGCGCCCGAACCGCCAAGGCCTGTTGATAGGCCTCTTTCACGCCGAAGCCGGGCTCGTCACTGGGCGCGCCGTTCCACAGTTGTCCGCTGTCGGTGTGTTCGAGCAAGGTGTGCGGGTCCATGGATGCTCTTTCAAACGATGGTGCGGCCTTGATCAGGTCCTGGCGTTGATTCGGAAAAGGGTCCGGCGCAGCCGTGGCCGAACCTGCATGGAGCTCTGAAGGCCTGGCCGCCTACCGCTGTCCGATCCGGATGGCACCGAACAGCCCGGTCAGCTCGCGCGGCTGCGATCGCCAGTATTGCCGCGGGGCCTGCACCGTCGCACCCAGTTTCGCGGCCGCGTGCCAGGGCCAGTGCGGGTCGTAAAGCATCCCGCGGGCCAGTGCCACCAGGTCGGCATGGCCAGTCGCGACGATGGCTTCGGCCTGTTCCGGCTCGGTGATCAGGCCGACCGCGATCGTCGGCAGGCCGGTGGCGGTGCGGATGGCCTCGGCAAACGGCACCTGGTAACCCGGGCCCAGGGCAATCTTTTGCAGCGGCGACACGCCCCCACTGGAGACATGGATGAAGGCACAACCCCGCTGGCGCAAGGCCTGGCTGAATGCGATGCTCTGTTCGAGATTCCAGCCGCCGTCGACCCAGTCGGTGGCCGATAGTCGGATACCGACCGGATAGCCATCCGGCAGGGCGGCGCGCACCGCCTCGAACACCTCCAGCGGGAAACGCATGCGGTTTTCCAGCGAGCCCCCGTAGGCGTCGGTGCGCTGGTTCGCAATCGGCGAGAGGAACTGATGCAACAGGTAACCGTGCGCGGCGTGCAACTCGATGGCATCGATGCCGATCTGTTGCGCGCGCACCGCGGCATCGGCAAAGGCCTGTTGGATGTGCGCCAGTCCGGCGGTGTCCAGCGCCTGTGGCGGCGGCTCCCCGGCCGCATGCGGCAGGGCCGATGGCGCCAGTGGCAGCCAGCCGCCATCGCCGGGCGCGATCAGCTGCCCGCCGTCCCAGGGTGCGCGGCTGGATGCCTTGCGCCCGGCGTGCGAGAGCTGGATCGCGACCGGCATGGGGGAATGGCGCCGCGCAGTCGCCAGAACCCGGGCCAGCGCGGCCTGCGTCGCGTCGGACCACAGGCCCAGGTCGCCGGGGCTGATGCGGCCCTCGGGTGTCACGGCCGTGGCCTCGATGATCAGGAGTCCGGCGCCTGACAGCGCCAGTTGCCCCAGATGCACCGTGTGCCAGTCGTTGGCCTCGCCGTTCTCGGCCGAGTACTGGCACATGGGGGCGATGACGATCCGGTTGGCCAGTTGGATCGGGCCAAGGTGAAAGGGTGAGAAGAGGGCGCTCATGGATGCCATTATTCCTCGACCCCGGGGCAGTCGCGCAGGTGCGCCGCAACACCGCGTGCCGGCAGTTACCATCGCCCGTCGTCTCACTTCCCGGATCCTGCCCCATGACCGACACCCCGCAGCGTGAGAGGCTGGAGAAGCCGACGCTCATCTACCCGTTCAAGTCGGCGCCCGAGCCTGGCAAGGTGCAACAGATCGCACCGGGCGTGGTCTGGATGCGCATGCCCTTGCCGATCGCGCTCGACCACATCAACGTCTGGGGCCTTGAGGACGACGAGGGCTGGGCGGTGGTGGACACCGGGATGCGCACCGACGAAACCCTGGCTGCCTGGCGCGAACTCTTTGCCACCACCACCGAGCAGCGGCCGTTGACCCGGATCTTTGGCACCCACATGCATCCGGACCACATCGGCATGGCCGGGTGGCTCACGCGCAAGTTCAACTGCAGGCTGTGGATGACGCGGCTGGAGTACCTGAACTGCCGCGTGTTGACCGCAGATACCGGTCGTGAGGCACCCGACGACGGTGTCGCGTTCTATCGCCGGGCAGGCTGGAGCGAGGCGGCGCTGGAGAATTACCGGGCCCGATTTGGCAATTTCGGCAAGCGCATCCACGCCCTGCCTGAGAGCTACCGGCGCATCGTCGATGGGGAACTGATCCGCATCGGAGGCAATACCTGGCGGGTCATCGTCGGCACCGGCCATTCGCCGGAGCACGCCTGCCTCTACTGCGCCGAACTCAAGCTGCTGATCTCGGGCGATCAGGTCCTGCCGCGCATCTCATCCAACGTGTCGATCCACCCGACCGAACCCGACGCCGACCCGATGCGCGAATGGCTGGAGTCGCTGGCCAAGCTCAAGCGCGAGGTGCCCGACGACGTGCTGGTGCTGCCGTCGCACAACGAGTGCTTCCGCGGGCTGCATGCGCGCCTGGACTATCTCGGCGCCTCGCAGGGCCGCACGCTGGACCGGCTGCGCAAGACACTGAAGGAGCCTCGGCGTGCGGTTGATGTGTTCGCGGCGCTGTTTGGCCGGGCCATCGACGAGTCGGATGCCGGTTTGCTCAATCTGGCCACGGGCGAGAGCCTGGCCTGCCTGAACTACCTGTGGCACCGCGGTGAGGTGCGGCGATCCCTGGATGGCGCGGGCGTGGCCTGGTACCAGATGGAGAGCTGAAGGTATCCCGTAGTTGCCCGTGTCGATGCGGGCCTCAAGAGTACGGCCGCTTTGCGCGCCCGGCCGGCAATGCCGCCTCCTCTCAATCGTCGATCGATGCGCTCCAGCGATCGCCCCAGGCCTTGCCAATGTCGCGCCGGTCGCGTTTGGTGGGCCGGCCGTGCGCGATGCCCAGCGCGGGCTCCGGCGCGAGTCGGCGCTGTTCGGCGGCGCGTTCACGCTCGACGACGCTGTCGGCGGTTTCTTCGTAAAGCGCCTGGGCCACCGGGGCCGGGCCGCGCATGCCCGAGATGCCCCGAACGACAACGGTGCGCCGCACCGGTCCCTGCTGCAGCGCCACCGTATCGCCGGACTTGACCTCTCGCGAGGGCTTGGCGTCCTGCCCGTTGACCTGGACCCGTCCGCGACCAATCTCCTCCACGGCGAGGCTACGGGTCTTGTAGAAGCGGGCGGCCCACAGCCACTTGTCGATGCGCAGTTTTTCCATCAAGGCGGATTGTGCCCCGGGTCGTTGGCCCTTGGCAGTCGCACCGTGGCATCCAGGCCGGCCGTGCGCCCGCGCTCGATCCGGTTCTCCAGGCTGATGCTGCCGCCGAGCGCTTCGGCGATTTCCCGGCAGATGGCCAGTCCCAGCCCCGATCCGTGGCGTACGTCGCCCGCGGAGAAGGGCTGGAACAGGCGTGCCGCCAGTTCACTGGCGATTCCCGGCCCGCTGTCGCCGACGGTGAGTGCCACGGTGCGTGAGTCGGCCACCACGCGCACCGCCAGCGGCGCGCCGTCCGGGGTGTGCTTGATCGCGTTGTGCAGGAGGTTGCGGGCCAGTTCCTGCAGCATCCACTGGTGCGCGACGACCGGAGCCGGCGTGGTCTCGATCGTGAAGTCGATGTCCTTGCCGGCGATGAGGGGCGAGAGGTCGAGCGCCACCGCGCGGACCGCATCGGCCAGGTCACGCACGCCCTCGCCGGTCTGCTGGCGAAGCTGCTCCACCTTGGCCAGCGCCAGCATCTGGTTGGCGAGTGCGGTTGCACGGTCCACGGTTTCATTGATTTCCTCGAGCGCCTGCCGGGGCTCGACGTCGCCGCGCAAGGCCGATTGCACCTGGGTCTTCAGCACCGCCAGGGGCGTGCGCAGCTGGTGCGAGGCGTCGCGCACAAAGCGTTTCTGGTGCGCAAGCAAGTGCTCCAGACGGTTCATCACCGCATTGGTGGCATCGACCAGTGGCAGCAGTTCCCGCGGGGCGTCGGGCGCGTCGATCGGGGTCAGGTCGCCCTCGGGTCGCGCCTGGAGCTCGGCGCTCAGCTTTCGCACCGGCCGTGTGGCGCGCTGGACCACGACCACGACCACCAGGGCAATCACGCCGACCAGCAAAGCCTGGCGCCACCGCGTATCGAGCAGCATCTGCCGCGCCAACGTATGGCGCAACTCCAGCGTCTCGGCCACCTGGATCACGGCCATGGCCCTGCCACCGGTGCCGGTGACCGGCTGCAGCAGGGCGGCCACGCGCACCGGTTCACCGAGGTAGGTGTCGTCGTAGAAGTCCACCAGCGCGGCGTAGGCCGGCTTGTCGGGGATGCGTCCCTGCCAACGGGGCAAAGCGGTGTAGCCCGAGACCAGCTCGCCGGCCAGGTTCGACACCTTGTAGTAGATGCGGCTCTGGTTGTCGGCCTCGAACGCTTCCAGTGCGGAATAGGGCACCCGCGCCCTCAGCCGGGCGTCGTCGTCGTAGCCTTCGACGTCCAGCTGCTCGCTGATCGACTTGGCCGAGGCCAGCAGCGTGCGGTCATACGCGGTCGTGGCGGCGATCTGTGCCTGGCGGTACAGGCTCCAGGTGTTGATCACGACGAAGAGACCGACCGGCAGCAGGATGCCCAGCAGCAGGTAGCGCCGCAGCGACAGTGCGCGCGCC
>ERZ724517.1343-NODE-1343-length-13702-cov-15.900564_pt1 | contig 13702 bp, 13 predicted proteins | sample MGYA00376050_ERZ724517 | MGnify/ENA primary metagenome ERZ724517 (study PRJEB28724, sample SAMN07190886) | activated sludge metagenome | isolation source: activated sludge of sewage treatment plant in Hong Hong | place: USA: Christiansburg, Virginia | collected... | reverse complement strand
TTTTTAAAAGGGTGGTATTCAAAATAAAAGGGGTTCTCATTTCAAATGAAAACCCCTTTTATGGTAATTTATATTTGATAATTATACTTCAAAATTTCAGGCCTCATTTGAGGAAATAACAATACATCTTGAATACTTGCTTGGTTAGCATCATCAGGAATATTTTTTTAATTCTGCAACTACACGGCAAAACATACAATGAAAGCATAATTATGTAAACGCAAGTACAAATTTATTGGGTCGACGAAAAATAGTAAATTTTAGGGACTGTTATTTAAGCTTTGATTGTATTTTTTTACCAATTTTCATTCCTGCTTTTGCTGGTCTAATTGCTACGCCACTAAACGATGTAACCATGTGGCTTTCTTTAGATTGTACATTTATCAATTTTACATTCAAAGATTGCATAAAACTACTTTTCCCTTGCATTTCAATAATACCATTCCCTATCAAAATATAATCCAATTGTAAAGAGTCGGCTCTTTGTAAAGCCTTTTCTATACTTACTTTTTGATAACTATATAAATTTGTAACATTCATTCCTGCAGTTAATAAAAAAGGAGACATTGCCTCACTTGCAGCTTGTCCATTACAAAAACAAACAGTATCCATTTCTTTTTTTGAATGCTTCTTGCTTAAGGTTAAATCAAAAGCATAAACTCCAACTTTTTTTCCTTTTAAAGAATTGTTTACTTGAGCATATTCAATAGTAGAACAAGCTATACAACTCATTGAAATTAAAACAGCACAAAAAAACCTTACTTTCATATAACGAAAATAATATAACTAAATAAGAAATGATAATTTGAAAAATAAAAAATTACCCTTCAAAATTTTCAGGCCTCATTTGAGGAAATAATAATACATCTTGAATACTTGCTTGATTGGTCATCATCATTACCAAACGATCTATACCAATGCCAATGCCACTTGTAGGAGGCATGCCATATTCTAAGGCACGTAAAAAATCATAATCAATAAACATAGCTTCATCATCGCCACGTTCCATTAATTTAACTTGTTCTTCAAAACGTTCACGTTGATCAATTGGGTCGTTCAATTCGCTGTAAGCATTGGCAATTTCTTTACCATTAACCATCAATTCAAAACGTTCTACCAATCCTGGTTTACTACGATGCTTTTTTGTTAAAGGACTCATCTCAACTGGATAGTCAATTATAAAAGTTGGTTGCGTATAAGTATGTTCACTAGTTGCACCAAAAATTTCATCAATTAATTTGCCTTTACCAATGGTTGGTGGCACATCTATTTTTAATTGTTTGCATACATCACGTAAGCCTGCTTCATCAAAACTACTTACATCAATTCCTGTATTTTCTTTAATTGAATCGTATATAGAAATTCGTTTAAATGGAGCTTTAAAATTGATGATTTTATCGCCCAATTGTACATCGGTTGTGCCATGTAAAGCCAATGCAACCTTTTCAATGAGTTGCTCGGTAATATCCATCATCCAATAATAATCTTTGTAAGCTGTATACCATTCTAATATGGTAAATTCAGGATTATGGGTTCTATCCATTCCCTCATTTCTAAAGTTTCTGCTAAACTCATATACCCAATCAAACCCACCAACAATTAGTCTTTTTAAATACAATTCGTTGGCAATACGCAAGTAAAAAGGAACATCTAATGCATTGTGGTGTGTAGCAAAAGGACGAGCTGCTGCTCCACCAGGAATTGCTTGCAAAACAGGTGTATCAACTTCTATAGCTCCTTGCTCATTTAAAAAATCACGAATGGTATTGATCAGTTTTGTACGTTTAATGAACGTCTCCTTTACGTCAGGGTTGATAATTAAATCTACATAACGTTGTCTGTATCTAAACTCAGGATCAGTTACTTCATCAAACACATTTCCTTCATCATCACGTTTTACAACGGGCAAAGGTTTTAAACTTTTAGTAAGTAAAGTAAGGGTTTGTATATGTATTGAAGTTTCACCAGTTTTTGTTATAAACACATAACCAGTTGCACCAATAATATCGCCAAGATCTAAATGTTTTACAACAACATCCCAAAGCGTTTTATCATCTGTTGGACAAATTTCATCTCTCTTTACATACAATTGTAGAATGCCTTTACTATCTTGAATTTTAATGAAAAAAACTTTGCCTTTATCGTTAATGCTCATAATACGACCTGCAACACAAACGCTAGAAAATTCTTCTTTTTTCTCTTCAGTAAAATTGTTTTTTATATCAGTTGAAAATGAATTAACTGGGTACAATGGTGCAGGATAAGCTTCAATACCTGCTTGTAATAGTTGGTTTAATTTTTCTCTACGTACAATTTCTTGTTCACTTAAATGCTGGCTCATAATTTATTTTTAAAGAATTGCAAAAGTAAGGACTGAGATTTTTATGTAATTACTTTATTGAGAAAGAAATGTTAGAGTGAAGTTAGGATAATAAAAAACCCACATTTAAGTGGGTTTTTATTATATTATTTTACTGTTTTCCAAACTGCATCGTTTATTTTAATAGGATATTTTTTCTTTAAAGTATCTATCCATTGTTGTTCTAATACTTGTTGATAATCGTTGGTTACTAAACCTTTTGCATCTTCAAAATTTCTGGTAGCAATACTATTGTGCAATGCTGTTACATATAAAAAGGTGTAAGAACCATCGTTGATATTTTTTTCTGGTTTGCTTATAAAACCAACTTTATTTTCTACAGGCTGATTAATGGGCAATTGATTGTTTTCGAAACGGCTACTATCGTGTATAACATTGTTGCTAAAGTTGGCAATCCATAAACGCCAACTGCTAAAGTTGTTTTTTAAACTATCTATTACATCATTGGCTGTTGCTTCATTGGTGGTTGTAAAAACCAGTGCACTAATACCGGGAGCCCAAGTATATTTTGATGTATGAGCAGCGTAATATTTTTGTAATCCTGTAGTGTCTTCTCCTGCTTTAGCCCAAACATTTTTATCCATTGCACCAAACAATAAGTTGGCTTCGTCAAACTCTTTACTTTGTTCTTTAAGGCTAACATTATAATCTTCTAAATGCTCTCTATAATATTCGGCACAAACAATTTGTTCGTATTCTTTTAATAAATCTGTTGCAGTTCTCGATGCCAACGGGCTACCACTTTGTTTAATGGCTTTTACAAATTTTGCCCAATCGGCAGCAGTTATTGTTTGCTTGGTGAAAGAAAATAAAACGGTAGATGGAGTAACTTTTTTAAAGTTGGTAAATGAAGCATCTTTTGCAGCACTATCTGTAAAACGTACAAATTCTTTTTCATCGAAAATGCCCGGTTTGTAGTTGCAAATTTTCATCCATTTTTTGGTTAATCCTTTTTTGGCAATACTCAATCTATCGGCACGTTCTATTTGTTGTTTTACCAACGCAGCAGTAACAGCATCGTTAAAATCTTTGCCTACAGGTGTAACTTCAATTAGCTTTAAAATATGCCAACCAAACTGAGTTAAAAATGGTTTACCAATTGCTCCAATTTCTGATAATGAAAATGCTTGATCTTCAAACAAAGGATCAAGCTGCCCCACTGCTATTTCGTTCATTATGCCATTGTTGCTTAATGTGGTTCTATCTGTGCTAAATTCAGGAACCAACTTTTCAAAAGCTATACCACGTAAACAACGATTGTACACTGTATCGGCAGTGGCTTTAAACTTTAGTTTTGCATCTTCTGTAGCATCTTTTGGTACAGTAATTAATATTTGTGCAACTTTTCTTTTACCAACAGCTGCACGTTCGTTTAAGTTCTTAAAAATATGATACCCAAAAGAACTTTTATAAACGGCAGAAACTTCTCCTTTCCTTAATCTATAAATTTCATTTTCAAATTCGTAAGGCAATGTAAATGCAGTGATGTAGCCTAAATTTCCTTTAGCTTGTTGTGTAGCTTCATCATTGGAATAGGTTGCAGCAACTTCGCTAAAATCTTTGCCTTCTTTAATTAAATTATATGCTTTTTGAATTTGATTAAAAGCAACAATATTGTCTACCCCAGGTTTTAATTCAACAAAAACTTGAGCCACATGAATGTCTTTTTGGCTTCTATCAAAAGCTTCTTTTACCAACTCGTTTATATTGGCTTCGTTGTTGATGATATTTTCAGCAATTTGTTTTTTAAAATTGGCACTCTCGTACTTAAATGTGGGTTGCTCATTTAACTTATCATCGTAAGCAGATTGAACTTTCAGCTTATAGTTGATGTACAGTTGTAGATACTCGGCCAATGCTTTTTTTCTATCCGTTTCATCAACCGAAGGGTTTTTATTATATGCCTTTAAAAATTCGGTTTTTGTAACCTGCTTTTTGCCATAAGTAAACAAAGGTTGTGCAGTTGCAATTAAAGTAAAAGGCAATAGGGCCAATACAAATACTATTTTTTTAAACATAGTTTATTTGTTGTTTTTATTTTTAAGTTTTGCAGAAATCACATCGTCAAATTGTTCTAAACTAAGCTGTTTGGCAATGATACGTTTTTTATAGTCTAACAAATAAATGGTTGGTGTAACTCTTGCATCATACAACTGTCTAAACCCTGCTTGATTGTTTTTAATTTCAAGATCTCTTGCTGCTTTGGTTTGATAAACATGCGTCCAATCGAACAACTCTTTTTCATTAATAAATTTTTTCCAATCAGGTACATTGTCGTCATATACATATACAGAATATACTTTTAAACCCAATGCTTTCCACTTGGACTTGTACATGCTATCAATTCTTGGAATTTGTTCTTTACAATGTCCACAATGAGGGTCCCAAAAAGCCACCAAAGTAAATGCTGCGTTGATGTTATACATGGGCTGTACTTTACCTAAAGTATCTGTTAAATTGAGTACTGGTGCAGGTTCTCCAATTTGATTGGCCATTAAACTGTAAGCTCTATCAAAAATCATTTTTCTAGAAGCGGCATTTAAAAAAACCGTATCGCCCTTGCTATAAAAATCGTTGAAGAGGTATAAAAAAACTTTATCCTGACCCATATACTCTGGGTTTACATATTTGTTGGTAAACTTAGTAAGCAAGTAAGGAAAAATTTCTTTGCCAGATCTTGCAGAGAGCAGCATGTATTTTACTTCTTGAATAATAGAATCGGCTTCTGGACTAACTTGATATTTAAAATAGTCATCCATTTTTGGTTCAAAGAAAGGGGTACGCAAAAGTCTGTCATCAAAAAAGTTTACATCATCCCAATAATGATCTTTTACATAACGATATGGGTACAAAGAATCTGGCTTACCATTCACCATTGGTATTGGTGGAAACTCTGGTCTCTTCATTACAGTAAATAACATAGAAAGCAATGAATTGGGATTTTTAGCAACAATATCTTCTCTGTAGGCTTGTAATTCTTTATTGCCTTTAATTATTTCATCTCTTATTTGTAGGCTATCTTCTCTTGTTTTTGCAGTTGCCAATTGATTGTTTAAATCGTATAAATGTTTGCCTTTAACTGAAGTTACTTTTGAGTATTCTTTAAACAAATCATTGTCGGCCGAACCAATAATTTGAAACTGTTCTTTTTTAGCACTATCAGCTACAATACTAAAATGTTGTTCTGCATCCATCAACAATTCAAATTGAATGGTGTATTGCGGAGAAACTACAAAATAAATACCCCCTGTAAGTTTGGTGTTGCCTTTAAAAACGCCTTTGCTATTGCCATCTAAATAAGCACTATCTGTTATTGTTCTTCCTGTACCATAATAGCTACCCAAATAAATCCAACAATTTTTAAAAGGCGTTAGAGTAATGTTGATATGTCTTCCTGTTTTATCTACACTTGTTGCCAACGGTTTTTTTACAACAGCATTGGTGTTTGTTTTTTTTGTTGGAGCTTTTTTTATGGTTTGTGCATTGGCTAAAAAGCTACTGCAACAAATTAAACAAACAAGTAAATATTTATTCATTGTGTAAGAGTTCAATGTTTTTAAGAGCGTAAATTTAAGTAAATGCAACATGAGGGTTGTTAATCATTTGTAAAAAGCCTCGTTTTTAAATGATGTATAAATAATTGAAAAAAATAAGCAAAAATTTGACCAGAAAAAAACCGCCATATTTTGTATGACGGTTTTTGTAATATTTCTTTTAAACTACACCTGTAAATTGTTTTAAAAACCGTACATCATTTTGGCTGTATAAACGTAAATCGTTTACTTGATATTTTAATTGACAAATTCTTTCAACACCCATACCAAATGCAAAACCTGTGTATTTATTGCTATCAATTCCAAAGTTTTCTAACACTTTAGGATGCACCATTCCACTACCTAAAATTTCTACCCAACCGGTATGTTTACAAACATTGCAACCTTTGCTATCGCAAATTAAACAACTAATGTCCATTTCGGCACTTGGTTCTGTAAACGGAAAGTAAGATGGACGAAAACGAACTTTTACATCTTTACCAAACATTTCTTGCACAAAGAAATACAAGGTTTGCTTTAAATCGGCAAAGCTTACATTTTCATCAATGTATAAACCTTCTACTTGATGAAAAAAGCAATGGGCTCTTGCACTAATGGTTTCATTTCTATAAACACGTCCTGGACAAATTACACGAATGGGAGGTTTTTGGTTTTCCATAACCCTTGCTTGTACACTACTTGTATGGGTACGCAACAACCAAGAAGGATTTTGGTTGATGTAAAAAGTATCCTGCATATCTCTAGCAGGATGATCTTCTGGTAAATTCATTGCTCCAAAGTTGTGCCAATCGTCTTCAATTTCTGGTCCTTCGGCAATAGCAAAACCCAAACGTTGAAATATCGAAACAATTTTATTTCGAACCAAACTTAAAGGATGACGTGAACCAACAGGCACTGGATTTCCTGGTAAACTCCAATCAATGGTTGATGCTGTTTGATCGTTATTTTCAGTTGCTGCTTTTAAGGTTTCAAATTTTTCTTCAACAAATAATTTAAACTCGTTTAATAACTGACCAGCTTCTTTTTTTTGCTCAACGGGTACATCTTTCATTAAACTCATGATGCTTTTAACCAAGCCTTTTGTACCTAAATATTTTATTCGAAAAGCTTCTACGGTTTCGGGTGTATTGGCTTCAAAAGCATTTACTTCTTGCTTATAATTGTTAACCTGTTGTAGCAATTGTTCCATGCAGCAAAGATAAGGAGTGTGAGAAATTTGAAAACTAGAATAAATAATGGGATTTTTAAACAGTTCTGCCTTTGTTGGTGTTCTTCAGCAACAACTTATCGAATTAAATAATCCATGTTGGTAGGCTTTGCTATACCAACATGGATGGAAAAGTTTAATAACTTGTATTGCTTTAATAATGTTCTAAAAAATCAACTATTGCTTTTGCTCTGCTTTTTCTTTTTTAGATTCATTTGCAACTCCTTTCATTTCATTAACATCAAACTGATTCCATAAAACAGTTAGTGCTTCTGAATATATGATTTCTAATTGCTTAGAAATAGGATTAAACAAATTGTTGTCCTCTTTAAATTCGTTTAGAAATGTTATTTCTTTGTAAGACCATTTCGCATCACCTGTATAAGAGAAATTCTTTTGTGAAAGTTGAATGTTTTTTTTCCATAGTTTTTCACCAGAGAAATTAGACTTCGCAGTCATCACTACTGAAGAAGATATATTAACATTCCCTTTTTTAACTCTTAAGTAATTACTACCAATTAATGCAAGAACCGTTTTCCAATCTCTTTGTATATCTACACTTAAGTCAATGCCAATCTCAAGAGTAAAATCAGAGTTTTGTTTATCATTAAAGACCATTTCATCTCTTGTATTAAATGGGCCTCTAACTTTAAAGCCTTTCGCAAGTAACATTTCTTCAATATCTGTTTGCATTTTAATTGAAAAATCATCCCAAGGCGTTCCTGCTCTACTTATTTCTTTATCTATGAATATTGGCTTAAGCAGTGCAATGGTAACATTTGCACTTGCAACTGATTCTCTTTTTTGAGGTTCAAACTTAAATTGAGGATTATACCTTGAGGCTCCTTTTTGACTGAAAGAATTCAATACTAAAACTATTACTAGCAGCGATAGAGAAATTTTCTTTAGATACATAAATTTATTTTTTAAATATTTTTTAACTTCTTTAGACGAAGGTTGATATTTATTTTTTATAAATCCTACTCCATATAGTGATACTTTATCCTAAAATGTGTTATTTTTAAAAAATTATGTATGGAGACAAAATTAGAATGATTCGAGAACTACGTGGATTTTCTCAGGAAGATGTTGCAGATGCATTAGGGATAAAGCAAAACAGCTATTCAAAAATTGAAACGAATCAAACAAAATTAACGGCTGAGATGTTGCAGAAGATTGCAATACATTTTGGTGTTTCTCCTGTAGATATAATTAGTCAGCAACCTGCAATAGTTAATTTTCAAGCAAATCAAGGAACACAACAAGCTTTTGGTTATATTGAAACATTTATATCATCCCAAAAAGAGGTATTTGAGGCTAGCTTATTCTCTAAGGATAAGGAAATTAATAGATTAACAAAACAAATAGAAGACTTGATGAAATTACTTGGAAAATTTTAATTTTTTCGTCTTTGTTGGTATAGCCTATCAACAAAGGCGAAATCATCCAATACTTATAATTAGCGTTCCATCCCTCAATTCATTAATGCCTGTTCCAATAAAGTGGTAGCCAAATCTTTTAAATGTGTAGGCACATACAGTTCAATATCGCCAAAGGCAAGATAGCTGCTATCTTGTTTATTCAATATTTGTGCAGGAATGCTATTTTCTTCTAACATTCCTTGTAAAATACTTGCTTCAGCAAAACTTTTTGTACGGTGTAATAAAAACCATTGTTGCATTATGCAAAAGGATTGTTTTCGTTTTTTAATTTTAAATCGCCATCACTAATATTTGTAGCACCAATTTGTTCACTTTCTTTTTTAAAACCAATAAATATTGTAACAACAATGGAAAGTGCAATAATGCCATACCACCACGGAAAATTTTCTTTTAAAGCAGCTTCTGGGTTTTTACCATTTCTACTTAATACAAACAATGCTGTTACTGCAATGCCATTATTAATAAAATGCAATAAAATACTTAGCCAAATATTTCTGCTATAATAAAAAATTAATCCCAATACCATACCCAAGCCAGCCCTAGCTAAAAAGCCATAAAAACTAAAATGAACTGCACTAAAAATAATAGAAGTAACAGCAATAGCCAATATTGCTTTAGTTGTGGTATTTCCAAACCAGTTAATAAATAATTTTTGTAAAGCACCTCTAAACAATACTTCTTCAAAAATTGCAGGTGCTAAAGCAATTACTACTAAAGCAAATATGTAGTCTTTCCAATTATTCATTTTTGCCATTACCAATACTTGTTGGTTATACATTTCTTCAGCTTTTTTAAACTTTACCTCCCATTTTGCCGAAATTGGAATCATTTCGTTTAATGTACCCAACGCACCACTTAATGCCATGGCTGCAAATGCCAATACTACTATAAGTAATAGTTGATGTAAACTAATTACTGTACTAAAACCTAAATGTTGTAATGGTTTTCTATTTACAATTATAGCAAAAACAAAAGCAGGCACTAAAAACATAAATGCAGCAGCTACCAATTGTATCCAACGTGCAGCATTGGTAAAAGCAGGGTTTAGCATATCTTTTTCCATGTTAAAAATGCTTCCTCCAGTCATGGCTTGCCACATTCCAGCAGCAATTAAGCTACCAATAATTGCACCCACACCAATTAGTCCTAATAAAATAGCCAATTGACTTAAATAGTTTAATTGTGGTTTGTTACTCATATACTAATACAATTAGGCTGTAAATTTGCAATACTTTATTAACTAAATACATTTTCTTTTTACAGATGGTTACCATTGGCGATAAAATACAACTACCAGAATTTCCTTTATTACTTGCTCCAATGGAAGACGTAAGTGATCCTCCTTTTAGGGCAGTTTGCAAAGACAATGGTGCCGATTTAATGTACACTGAATTTATTAGCAGTGAAGGATTAATAAGAGATGCCATTAAGAGCCGTAAAAAGCTAGATATTTTTGATTATGAACGTCCAGTTGGCATTCAAATTTTTGGTGGTGATGAAGATAGTTTAGCAATGGCTGCTAAAATTGTAGATGTTACACAACCCGATTTATTGGATATTAATTTTGGTTGCCCAGTAAAAAAAGTAGCTTTAAAAGGTGCTGGTGCTGGTGTGTTGAAAGACGTTGATTTAATGGTTCGATTAACCGATGCTGTTGTAAAATCAACATCATTACCAGTTACAGTAAAAACACGTTTAGGCTGGGATGATAGCAATAAAAACATTGAAGAAGTTGCTGAACGTTTGCAAGATGTTGGTATTAAAGCATTGGCAATACATGGAAGAACAAGAAGCCAAATGTATAAAGGCGAAGCAGATTGGACATTGATTGAAAAAATAAAAAATAACCCTAGAATTAATATTCCCATTTTTGGTAATGGCGATATTGATAGCCCACAAAAAGCCAAATTATATAAAGAAAGATATGGAGTAGATGGAATTATGATTGGTAGAGCTGCAATTGGTTATCCTTGGATTTTTAGAGAAATAAAACATTTTGTACAAACTGGTGAAGAACTTGCACCACCAACATTAGAAGAAAGAATTGCAGTATGTAAAAAACATTTGATAAAATCTGTTGAATGGAAAGGACCTAAAGTGGGCATTTTTGAAATGAGAAGGCATTATGCCAATTACTTACGAGGTTTACCTAATATTAAAGAGTTTAGAGGCCGTTTGGTTACCTTAATGTTGCAAGAAGAAGTAATTGAAGTGTTGGATGAATTGTACAAATATTACGATGGTATTGAAATACCAAAACAATCTATTGAACTGATTAACTATCACGAAAACTGTCCAGTGTAATACATTTGGTTATATTTAACATATTCAAATTGTAACATGGAATAATAATTGACGTTACACTTCTAAAACCATACATTATGAGAACAATATTACTCCTCTTATCATTCGTGTTTTTTGGAAAAATACAAGCCCAAACACAATTGGTTGCCGATCAAAATCCTAATTATATAGTTAGCCAAAAAACGTATATGCAGTTAAACGATTCGTTACAAGCATATATGAATGTTACCGAGCAAGATACTTACAAAGCTTACGATTGGTACGAAGCAAAAATGGAACGTAAACAAAACAGAATTAATACTCGTCAACAAGTACGTATTAACCGTTCTTTAAACAGTTATAATAATTGGAATGATAATTATTATGACAATGGTTGGAACAACAATTATGGAAATAAAAATCGTTGGAACAACAGTAGATTCTATCCAGGTTCTATTGGTTACAGAACAGGTAATTGGTGGTTTTTGTTTTAAGCTATCTTTCTCAAATCGTCTTCAAGTTTTAGAATATAAAAATTAAAAATTTATACATGAAAAAGTTATTGTATGCTTTTATAGCAATAGTTATGGTTGCTGCTATATCGTCTTGTGCTAATAGAAAAGTAACACGTATTGACCCAAGTGAAACTCCTGATATAAGTGGAAGTTGGAACAATACAGATAGTAGGTTAACTGCAGAAGAAATAACACAACAAATTTTAGGCGAAAAATGGTTAGGCAGACATGTAAATGAAAAAGGGAAAAAGCCTGTAGTAATTGTTGGCTTAGTAACTAATAAAAGTCATGAGCATATAGAAGCAGAAACTTTTATGAACGACTTAGAAAGAAGTTTTATTACTAGCGATAAAATAAGTCTTGTACAAAGTGGTAAAAAAAGAGAACAAATGAGGGCAGAGAAAGCCGATATGCAAACCAATGCAAGTGTAAGTACTATGAAAAAGTTTGGCTTAGAAAAAGGTGCCGATTATATATTGCAAGGAAGCATTAACTCAATTGTAGATGCCTATAAGAAAAAGAAAACAGTTACTTATCAAATAGATTTAGAGCTTACCAATATTGAAACCAATGAAGTAGTTTGGATTGGCGATAAAAAAATTGCCAAGTACGTAAAAAACTAAGTTTAATTATTTGTTGAACAATGAACAAAACCTTGAATGGAGCGTCGCCGTCAACAGTTGAAAAAAGATGAAAAGCCCACCCAAAAAATTAAATAAATGTTATTGAAACTGAACACAAAACAGGCATTGATGGTAGTACTATTGATGCCTTTTTTGTATTCGTGTGTTAGTTATAATCAACGTATGGCTACTTACTATACTCAATTAGAAAGTAAACAATACGATAAAGCCATGCGTACTTTAGACAAAACAAAAATTATAAAAAGAGATAGAAATAAACTGTTATATTTTTTTGAAAAAGGCAAACTATATCATTTAAAAAAACAGTACGATAGTAGCAATAGCTTTTTTAATAAAGCCGATAATTTTATTGAAACTGAAAGAAAAAAAGTGGGAGATGTTTTAAAAGCCAATCTTATAAACCCAATGATGACAACCTATTTGGGGGAAGATATGGAAAGGTTTATGATGCATTATTACAAAGGCTTAAACTATTTATACATTAACCAAACGAGTGAAGCTGTTGTTGAAGCTAGACGAATTACGTTGGCCAACAATGCACAAGCCGACGAATTTAAAAACAAAACAAACCGTTATAGCAAAGATGCTTTTGCCATGAATGTGCAAGGCATGTTGTATGAAGCTGCTGGCGATATAAACAATGCTTTTATTGCTTATAGAAATGCATCTGATGTGTACTTAAAAAATAACAAAAAATATTATGGCGTTAGTTTGCCGAATCAATTACAGCAAGATGTTTTAAGAACAGCCAATTTAATGGGTTTTGAAGGCGAACAACAACAATATGAAAAATTGTTTAATACAACATTGCAAAAAGATACATCTAATGGAGGCTATTTAATTGTATTTGTAGAAAGAGGAATGGCTCCAGTAAAAAGAGAACAAAATTTTGCCATCACACAAAATAATAATGGACTAAGTAGATTTTATTATGTTGATGAAATGGGCAATCAAATTGATATTCCTTTTGATTTTGGTTATTACAATACCATTAATGCCAACGATACAAGGCTCCAAAGTTTTAGAAGCTTTAGAGTGGCTCTGCCTTATTATGAAGTAAGGTATAACAACAACAATCCAATTACACTTACTGTAAACAATCAAACTTATACAAGTGAAACTGCAGAAGATATTAATGCCATTGCTGTAAGCATTTTAAAAGAAAGAATGTTAAAAGAATTGGCCAATGCACTTGCCCGACAAATAACAAAAAAATTAATTGAAGTAGCAGCAGAAAAAAGTGCTGAAGAAATTACCAAAAACAACAGCAAAGAAAAAGACGAAAAAAAGAAAAATGAAAAGGCCAAAAATGCTGGTGAAGTAACTGGATTAATTATGAACTTAATTAATACTGCAACAGAAAAAGCCGATACTAGAAATTGGCAAAGTTTGCCAGCTTATATACATTACGTTCGTGTACCATTACAAAAAGGCGAAAACGTTGTAAAATTAATAACCAATAAAGGCAAAACAATTAATTTGAATGTGCAAGGCAATGGAGGTTTGCAGTTTATGAATAGAACGGTTTGGTAAAAATTACTTTTTCATGTACTTCCAATTTCTTTGCTTGCCTTCAATTAGCCATTCAATGGTTTGAGCAATTCGTTTTTCTTTGGTAGTTGCTGTTTTGGCTTCATCTATCCACATGGCATATTCTTTTCTATGGCTAGGTGCAAA
>ERZ724517.1342-NODE-1342-length-13707-cov-4.650674_pt1 | contig 13707 bp, 8 predicted proteins | sample MGYA00376050_ERZ724517 | MGnify/ENA primary metagenome ERZ724517 (study PRJEB28724, sample SAMN07190886) | activated sludge metagenome | isolation source: activated sludge of sewage treatment plant in Hong Hong | place: USA: Christiansburg, Virginia | collected... | reverse complement strand
GCTTCCTGAAGACTGGCTGCGGCGTTCACGTCGACTGTCTCTTTCTGCCTTATTGGCACGCTGGACCAATTCGGTTGGCAATGCCTTTAAAAGCTCCACAGGAGCCATTTCACATACCAGTTTTTTACCTAATGTTTTTTCAATTTCCGGCAACAGAAATCCGTCATCTTCGCAAGCAAAACTGATTGAAACTCCGGTTGCACCCGCACGTCCTGTACGGCCAATCCTGTGCACATAATCATCAGGCATTTCTGGAAGTGTGTAATTCACTACATGGCTGATGCCATCTACATGGATGCCGCGCCCAGCCACGTCTGTTGCCACCAACACACGGGTTTGCCCACTCTTGAATTGCTCCAGCGTACGGACACGCTTGTTTTGATCCACTTCACCACTCAGCATTCCACAAGACACGCCACATGCCTGAAGCTTCTCAAACAAATCACGACAGATATCACGTCGGTTAGCAAAAACAATCATACTCTGTACGTCTTTTTGATCCAGCAAGTTCATCAGTAACGTAAATTTTTCATCACTGCTTATCATGTATACAATCTGCTGGACATTATCCGTTGCTGCACGCTCAGGTTGAATTTCAATGTGTACAGGGCTGCATGTCCACTGACTGGCAAGATTGAGGACATCCTGATTGAACGTGGCGCTAAACAATAACGTCTGGCGATTTTCTTTTGGTGGAGTTGCACGCACAATGCGTTTTACTTGGGGGATGAAACCCATGTCAAGCATGCGGTCTGCTTCGTCGATGACCAGACATTCAACCTCGTCAAGATACACGTCACGGCTTTCCATAAAATCAATAAGGCGACCTGGTGTAGCGACCAGAATATCAACCAATGCACCGTGTAAATGATTTTTCTGTTTCTGGTAATCCATGCCGCCAACCAGTGTCTGCACTGTCAAACCGCAATATTTGCACAAATCCTGGGCGTCCTGACCAATCTGGATTGCGAGTTCACGCGTGGGTGCCAATACAATCGCACGAGCCTCGCCCGCATAACGTTCATGTTGCACAGGGTTTTTCAATAAGTCATAGATAACGGTGATGAGAAATGCAGCAGTTTTTCCAGTGCCAGTTTGTGCTTTACCCACTACATCGCCGCCACGCAGCGTATGCGGCAGTGACTGTGCCTGGATGGGCGAGCAGTAACTAAAGCCGAGATCAGCAATGGCATGCATCAACTCTGGAGGCAAATCAAAATCATGGAATCGGGTCTTACCCTCCATTTTTTCAACCGCAAATTGCTTTGCATCCCATACTGCCGCTTTTGGCGCGGATGCTGTCTTTGCATGAGAGCCAGTCTTCTGGCTGTGTTTTCTGGAAGTAGTGTCTGGTTTGCCGGATACAGATGGTTCATCCGGTATTAGTGTTTTATCAGATCGCTGCTGGGTGCCAGTCTTGGGAGAAAGCTTGGAGAAAATTTTAGAAAACAATGCTATGTCCACCGCGTGGATTCGAAATGGCCTCCAGCATAACAAAAAAGCTGGTGACCTGTGCAGCTTATCCCTGAGCGTACTCTGCCAGTAAAGCGCTCAGCTGCTCCTCATTCCAGACGGGCACGCCCAATTGCTCCGCCTTGGCCAGCTTGGATCCCGCCTCTGCGCCGGCAATAACCGCATCTGTTTTGGCTGATACCGAACCAGCCACTTTAGCCCCCAACGCCTGCAAGCGATCCTTTGCAGTGTTGCGGTCAAGACTCACCAGCGTACCTGTGAGCACGAATGTCTTGCCAGAAAGGGGCTTGCAGCTATCTGCCAGCACTTCAATAGCAGGCCAATGCACACCCGATGCACGCAATGCTGCAATGACTTCGTTATTGCGCGGATCAGCAAAGAACTCGCCAACGTAATGTGCCACAACCGGCCCAACATCCGGTACTTGCTGCAGGCGTTGCGTATCAGCTTGCGCCAGCGCTTCCAGCGATCCGAAATGATTAGCCAGTGTTTGTGCTGTCGCCTCCCCCACTTCCCGTATCCCCAAGGCATACAAGAAGCGCGGCAGCGTGGTGGCACGTGAAGCAGCAATGGCATCCTGCAAGTTCATGGCGGATTTCTCGCCCATACGCTCCAGGCCAGCCAGTATAGATGTCTCCAGCCCGTAAAGATCCGCAGGCGAATGCACCAGATGGCTGTCTACTAATTGCTCGATGAGTTTGTCACCCAAACCATCGATATCCATGGCCCGACGCTGGGCAAAGTGCTTGATGGCCTCCTTGCGTTGGGCTGCACAGACCAACCCGCCACTACAACGCGCAACAGCTTCGCCGGCTGTTCTCTCAACCGGGGAACCACAAACCGGGCAATGATCCGGCAAGGATACGGCGCGCGCATCCACTGGCCGGCGATCCGCCATCACTTGTGCAACCTGTGGAATAACATCACCAGCGCGACGCACAATCACCGTGTCGCCGATATGCAAACCCAGCCGGGCCACCTCGTCCATATTATGTAAGGTGGCATTGCTGACTGTCACACCTCCCACAAATACAGGTGCCAATCTTGCAACAGGCGTCACCGCCCCTGTGCGCCCCACCTGAAACTCCACATCCAGCACTTGTGTCATTTCTTCTTGCGCCGGGAATTTACGCGCTATTGCCCACCGTGGCGCACGTGCGACAAAGCCTAGCTCCCTTTGCAAGGCAATATCATTTACTTTGTAGACTATGCCATCAATTTCATATGCCAGCTGGTTACGTTTCTGCGCCAGCATGTCGTAATAACGAATACAACCTTCCAGATCACTGACCACCGCCAGTTCTGGATTGACAGGCAAACCCCAGTCACGCAATCGATACAAGATATCTGCATGTTTTGATGGCAGTTCGCCACCCTCAACTAAACCCACACCGTAAACATAAAAACTGAGGGGGCGCTGCGCAGTGATACGTGAATCGAGTTGCCTCAAGCTGCCGGCTGCAGCATTACGCGGGTTCACAAACGTTTTTTCACCCGCTGCCTGCGCAATCATGTTCATCGCATCAAACCCGGCTTTTGGCATAAACACTTCGCCGCGCACTTCCAGAACCAGAGGAAAATTGTCGCCGGACAATTGCAATGGAATTGCACCTATCGTTCGCAAATTTGCCGTAATATCTTCGCCATTATTTCCATCACCACGTGTAGCGCCGCGCACAAAAATGCCATCGCGGTACAACAGGCTCACTGCCAAACCATCCAGTTTTGGTTCGCAGCAATATTCAATATCCGCCAGACTTTTCAGACGATCATGAATACGCTGGTTAAATGCAAACAACTCATCATCATTGAATGCATTGTCTAGGGACAACATCGGCACTTCGTGCTGAACACTGGAAAACTGCGCGAGCGGGGCGCTGCCTACACGCTGGCTGGGGGAATCCGCAGCAACCCACTCCGGGTGTTGCTGCTCCATTTGCAACAACTGCTGCATAAGGCGGTCATATTCCGCATCGGGAATGACAGGTGCATCAAGAATATAATATCGATGGTTGTGTTGATGCAGCTGTTTTTTTAATGCAAGGTATTGCGCAAACAGGTCAACCATTTTTTACACAATCAACGTGCACGCAGGCGGGATTGCATATCAAAGTCACGGATGCGTTGACGGCAATGCTCAATGGTTTGCCCCATCATCACACTGCGGTTTTCATCACGCAATTCACCATTCAGTTGCTCGGCTATTGCACGGGCTGTCAGGAGCATTGCATCAAAAGCTTCCATCGGCTTACCGCCTGGAGAGGGCAATGCGAGAAACAGTGTGATACCCGGCGTATGAAAACTTTCCATCTTGTTCAAATCAAACGTGCCTGGTTTGACTGCATTGGCCACGCTATAGAGCGATTCTTCTTCACGCTCTTCACCGGTATAACAGTGAAAAATGCTGCGATGCCCATAGCGCAAACCATTCGCCAGTAGAATTTCCAACAACGCAGCGCCTGAAAAGCCTCCGCGCTCACGCGCCATCACACTGACAATAATCACGTCTTCCAGGGGAAGCTGCTGATTTTTCTGCTGTGCCAGATCCTTCATTTCTGACTGGCCGCGCTCTTCCCTTGCCTGGATAACAGGTTTGCTGGGCTTGATTACGGGCGACTCGCGGCGTGGTGGTGGTTGGTCTGCCGGGCGTTCGTAAATTCGCGGCTTACTGACCACTTCGGATTCACCCAAACCTAAAGGTGTTGTCGCCGTATCAAAAACAGGATTGGCATTTTTGACACCACGTGCAGCTGGAATTTTTTCTGCAGCCGGCATTGTTTCTGCCGGTTCAAAATCATCGTTCCCGAAATCATCATCGCCCGATACTGGTTGTGCTTTTTCTTGTCGGGGATTTTTATCAAGCGTAGACGCCAGATCATCGTCGTCAGAACCAAAACCCGGCTCAATGCGCTGCTGGCGATCCACTTTCACATCCATCAGCATGGGCGCGACTTGTTCAAAGTCAATCATCCTGCGCCGGCCGGTATCCGTCAGTGTTTGCTGGGTATCAGAATCAGCGGGGCTATCGTCATCTGTGCGCTGGGCAACCACCCTGGCAGGCCCCGAGGGAAATTCATTCCCGAACTCATCCAATTCACTGCGATCGATGCCCTGATGCATACTGAGCGACATAAGCAGGGAATCACGGCGCGCATTGCGCATACGGCGCACACCTTCCAGCAGGATGGCAACGACGACAAGTATCCCGAGGGCAATCAGCCATTCTGGCATGTGAACTGGATCCCTTCTCCTGTCAAAAGTAGCGCCATTTTACACAGGAGTGGCTGACAAGACAGCCGCTGGCCAAACATATTCAGCAAATACCACACTGGATATCGCGAAAAACTGACGGCTGGGGAAAAATAGCGAGATGGCGCGCCCGGAGGGATTCGAACCCCCGACCATCCGCTTAGAAGACGGACACAATAGCATTAGTCTGTATTAGTGATTTTCAAAAAAACCTTATTTTTAAGGCATTTAAAGAATTCCGCACAATTTGCTAACGCCAATTAATTAGCCTATATTAGCCAAAAATGAGTCCCAAATGATCCCCAGATTTCGGGGGTTCAAAAGTTAGACTGGCACCGCCGGGGCACCGAAAGAGATCGCATGATGGCAAAGGCAAAAAATGCTGCGAAAGTGAACTTAACTCCCGGCAGAATTGACGCTCTCATATGTCCCGATGGAGAGGACAGCGCCTACCTGTGGGATAGCAAACAACCTGGCCTCGCAGTGCGAGCAAGATCATCTGGCAACAAGTACTACTTTTTTCAACGTAGACTTGAAGGAGTAATTTTTAAGCAAACTATCGGACTAGTAGCAAGCGAGCAGTGGGATCTGGGCAGAGCAAGGACAGAAGCAGGCAAATTGTCGCGACTGATTGATTTGGGTATCGACCCACGAGAACAGATCAAAGAAGAAGCTGAAGCAAAGGCGCAGGCTAAGGCAGCAGCCAAACAGATGGCGGAAGCAGCAGAACGTGAAAGTACCCGCTCCAGCACCATCTTTAGCACAGCGTGGGAATCTTACCTAAAAGCCAACTGGCAATACTGGGGAGAACGCCATAGGAAAAATCACTTATGGGCCATGCAAGCCCCCGGCCTGCCTTATAAGCGTGGCGATGGCGTTACGATAGCTGGTCCACTTTTTATTTTGCATAACAAACCTCTAGCGAGTTTAACTAGCAAACAACTCGAAAAACTTTTGGTCAACGAAGTAGCAAAGCGCCCTACCGCTATGGCTCAGGCTTACAGAATTCTTCGCGCATTCTTGATATGGTGTGAAGAGCAACCGCGCTTTAAAGGGCTGGCTTCTCCCACAGAAGTACTTACCAGAAGTGTTAAACGCATGGTTCCAGCTTCAAAAGCTCGCAAGGTATCGTTACAAAAAGAGCAGCTAGCATTATGGTTTGAAGCCATAAATAAAATTGATGACCCGTCACAAGCCGCCTATCTGCAATTTCTTTTACTGGCTGGAGCACGCTCCACTGAAGCCAAAACACTCCACTGGAAAGATGTGGATTTCACGTGGCGCACAATAAACATTGGCGACAAAGTAGAGGGCGTACGCACAATCCCTCTCACTCCATATCTAGCCCAAACACTAAATGCATTACCACGGCGCAATGAATGGGTATTTTCAAGCGCCAGACTCTCAACTACAGGCCACATAAACGAAGCAAACCATGCACTAACACGGGCGATGCAACTAGCAGGCTTGCCTCATATCGCACCCCATGATCTGCGTCGCAGTTTTGGCACGCTAGCTGAGTGGATGGACTGCCCTCTCGGAGTCGTAGCGCAAATTCAAGGACACGCGCCAAGCGCGTTAGCAGAAAAACACTACAGGGTCAGATCAATTGATTTTTTGAGAATGTGGCATACAAAAATTGAGGGATGGATTCTGGAACAGGCAGGAATTACCCAGCCATCTGAATATCAAAAACTTGGACTTAGAGAAGTGGGACAGAAATGAAAAATAAAATTGAAACCTTAAATTCACCCCAGAAGGCCGACCTGTCAAATTCAGAAAAAAAAACTATGGACCCGGATGACTTAATTGATCTTCAGATATTTTTCGATGAAATTAAAGAAAAATATGGCTTTAATTTAAAAATAAACCACGGCATAAGCGCATATGAAAATGAGGTTATTGCACAGAAAAAATGTGATGAATTCTGGAAAGATATCTTCAAAAAAGCAGACATGTTCATGAAAATATATGAATCATCTCCTGCTTCATACACGACTCCAGAAAAAGGCGAACGATACCTAAACCCAGAAAACCTTGAAAATTTCACAAAAATGAAATTACACCCATTCAGCGTGATTGTGATAGTCAACACAATACAGAAAAAAGAGACTGATATTAATAAAATAAAAAATACCATCTCTCCGCTGGACAATGAAAAATATTCCGGAATAAGCACTGCAGAATTTGCACACAGAATAGGTGCAAAACCAGACTCAATTCGGGTGAGGTTGTGCGAAACAGGTAGTTACTTTGGCATCAAACCATACAAGCTGCCAAACAATCGTTCGCTTTGGCCTATTGATGCAGTTCAAAAACTGATAGAAACCAAGAAGCCGAAAAAACACTGATTTCATCATGGCCTTGAAAACCGGCGCAGGTGAAACCCTTAACCGCCCCTTTTCCTATGTTTTTGGCTTTTTCTTTTTTGTGTTTTTAGTTACAGCTTTTAGGACTTTCTCAAAAAATTTGCCAGTTTCGTCTGCCTATAATTTTTTAGCCGTATCAATAAAACGTTTTGACTGCTCTACGGTGTCCCATGGGATTCGTTTCACCCGGTTGGCCATAGGTAGTTGAAAATATACTTTGCGAAGAAGGGAGGCCAAATCAGCCTCCCCCTCGAAACATCTTTAATCATTTTCGTCTTTTAAGTGCGTCCAACGGTATAACGCCGGCAATAACAACAGCGTCAACAACGTCGCAGTGATCAACCCTCCGATCACCACCGTCGCCAACGGCTTCTGTACTTCGGCACCGGCTCCACTGGCTAATGCCATCGGCACAAAACCGAAACTCGCTACCAGCGCCGTCATCATGACTGGCCGCACGCGACTCATCGCGCCTTCATAAACAGCTACAGACAAGCTAGCTCCTTCTCGTACACGCTGGTTGAAACTGCTGATCATGACCAGGCCGTTCAGCACCGCGACACCCGACAAAGCAATGAACCCTACCGCTGCCGAAATGGAAAACGGCATATCACGCAACCACAGCGATACCACGCCGCCACTCAATGCTAATGGCACAGCGGAAAACACCAACAGTGCTTGTTTCGCAGAACCGAGCGCACTGAACAGCAACAGGAAGATCATGAAAAAACAGGCAGGCACAACCACAGCCAGTCGCGCTTTCGCCTCTTCAAGATTCTTGAACTGCCCACCCCATTCCAACCAGTAACCGGGCGGCAGCGCCACATCTTTAGCCAGACTGGTCTGTGCCTCTGCCACAAACGAGCCGATGTCCCGGTTGCGCACATTCGCCTGCACCACGATACGCCGCTTGCCGTTTTCGCGACTGATCTGGTTCGCTCCTTCATTAATCGTAATATCGGCCAATTGTCGCAATGGCACAAAACCCGGATGCGGATGCAAGGAATCATCGCCGTCTGCGCGATCTGTTTCCGGCAACAGAATCGGTAGATTTCCCAGTGAATCCTGATTCTGACGAACAGCCTCGGGTAAACGCACGATGATCGCAAACCGTCTATCACCCTCAAACACCAATCCCGCTTCACGCCCACCGATAGCAATCTGCACAGCATCCAGCACATCCGCAACGTTCAATCCGTATTGCGCAATCACATCCTTGCGCGGCGTGACTTCCAGAAACGGCAAGCCGCTGGTCTGTTCGATTTTGACATCTGCTGCGCCTTGCGTTGCTTGCAATGACTGCGCAATACGTTTGGCGGTACTTTCCAGTTGACTGAAATCATCCCCGTACAGTTTGACCGCCACATCGGAACGCACACCGGAAATCAGTTCATTGAAACGCATCTGGATGGGCTGAGTGAATTCATAATTGTTGCCGGGCGCATTTTTCAAGGTCGCCTGAATATCCTCAATCAGCTGATTTTTTGACTTCCCGGCATCAGGCCATTCCTCATGCGGCTTGAAAATAATAAACGTATCCGACACATTGGGCGGCATAGGGTCAGATGCCATTTCTGCCGTACCGGTCTTGGAAAACACAAAAGCCACCTCTGGCACGCCACTGACCAACTTCTCGACCTGTGACTGCATGGTTTGCGACTGTGTGATGCCGGTGCTGGGTATACGCATGGCATGCATGGCGATATCTTTTTCATCTAGTGTAGGAATAAATTCCTGACCGAGTGAACGAAACAACAATAATGCACCGAGAAATGCACCCGCTGCCAAACCGGAAATCACCAACGGTTTTTTCATGGATTGGTTGAGTAATGGCGCATAAAAATTTTTCATGCCAAGGATCAATACATTTTCTTTTTCTTCCACATTGCCTGAAACGAAAATGGCAATCATCGCTGGCACAAACGTCAACGAGAGCACAAATGCTGCCGCCAATGCGATGATGACCGTCATCGCCATCGGCTCGAACATTTTGCCTTCCACACCACTGAAGCTCAGCAAGGGCAAATACACCATGATGATAATGGCTTGACCAAATACAGAAGGCTGGATCATTTCCTTGCTCGCTGTCATCACTTCATGCAAACGTTCCTGCAAATTGAGTGGTCGATGCAGATGATGTTGACGCTCTGCCAAGCGGCGCAGACAGTTCTCTGTGATGATGACAGCGCCATCCACGATCAGACCAAAATCCAGAGCACCGAGACTCATCAGGTTGCCGCTGATACCAGTACGCACCATGCCGATGGCGGTGGCGAGCATCGCCACCGGAATCACCAGCGCGGCGATCAAGGCCGCACGAAAATTTCCCAACAAGGCAAACAGTACAGCAATCACCAGCAGCGCACCTTCAGCCAGATTTTTCTGCACCGTTGCGATGGTGGCATCGACCAGTTTGGTGCGGTTCAATACCGTTTTTGCCTGAATATCCGGCGGCAGACTGCGATTGATCCCGGTAAGTTTTTCATCCACAGCGGCTGCTACCGTGCGACTGTTACCGCCAATCAACATCAGCGCTGTACCCACTACCGCTTCGTTACCATTGCTGGATGCAGAACCGGTACGCAGTTCCTTGCCAATCGCAATCACTGCCACATCGCGTAACCGGATAGGCAATCCATCGCGTGTTATCACCACGATGGATGCAATATCGGTTTCATCCACAATGCGCCCGTTCGCTCTGACAGCCAACGCTTCGCCGTTATTCTCGATGAATCCGGCACCCACACTGCGGTTGTTGCGTTCCAGTGCATCGACGATATCCGATAAACCCAATCCCAAAGCGATCAGCTTTTCCGGTACCGGTTGCACATGGTATTCGCGCACATAACCGCCGATGGCATCAACACCGGCCACACCGGTAACGCCTTTGAGTTGTGGCCGGATGATCCAGTCCTGCACAGTGCGCAAATAAGATGCCTGCTCCATGTCGCTCGTCAGTTTCTGGCCTTCCGGTGTGAGATAGCTGCCATCGGCTTGCCATCCTGCTTCACCTTCTTTTGCGGCATAGCCTTTACCCGCTGGATGCTGGAATTCCACCGTCCACATGTAGATTTCACCGAGACCGGTACTGATCGCACCCATTTCAGGCGTTGCATCATCAGGCAATGAAGCTCTGGCTTGCATCAAGCGTTCATTAACCTGCGACCGCGCGAAGTAAATATCCACATCGTCATGAAAAACCGCCGTGACTTGCGAAAAACCGTTGCGCGACAGCGAGCGGGTGTAACTCAAACCGGGAATGCCGGCCAACGCCGTTTCCACAGGAAATGTCACCTGCTTCTCGACATCTTCTGGTGACAAGGCCGGTGCAACGGTATTGATGGCCACCTGGTTGTTGGTGATATCAGGTACTGCATCAATCGGCAGCTTCTGCAAATGCCAGGCACCAAGCGCCACGACAGCGAGCGTACCCAGCAAGATTAAAAAACGGTGTTGTAATGAAAAAATCAGGCAGCGTTCAATCATGATCGTCCGCCTCAGTGTTCGTGTGCAGCAGAAGACTTACCGATATCTGCCTTTACTGTGAAACTGCCTGCATTGACGTAGCGTTCACCCGCTTTCAGGCCATCCACAATCTCGGTGCGCTCACCGTCACTCAAACCGACAGTCACCGGTCGCATGGCATACGCATCGCCTTCCTGTACGAACACCACATCCTTGCCTTCCATGCGTTGCAGTGCGGCGTTGTTGACGGCTACACGCGCTTCTTTTTCTTCCGTGACCAACTCGCCCTGGATCATCATGCCGGGCAGCCAATGGTTATCGAGATTACGGATGACAGCTCTCGCCAACACGGTTTGTGTGGCGGCATTCGTCAATGGCAACACACTGGTTATCGTTGTGTCCTGGCGTTTTTCGCATTCACTGCTTTTGACGCGCAGCGCCTGCCCGACAGCCACTTTGCCAACATCTTGCGGAAAGACATACAACTCGACCCATAACTCGCGAATATCCGCGACGGTGAACAAGGGCGCATCGCCCGCCACATCACCCACTTGCGTATCCCTGCTCAACACCGTGCCGGCAATGGGCGACTTGAGTGGATAACGCTGCAAACCTTCATTGCTTTCCACCAGTGCCATCGTTTCACCCGCTGTGACCGTATCCCCTTGCGATTTGTAGACCGCTTGCACCAACCCCGGAAAACGCGCGCGAACCACAGCAGAGGCATTCTGGTTCAGTGTCACGCGACCTGTGAGCGCGACCGTGTGTGCAATGTGTGCAGAACCGGCTGTTGCCAATGTGATACCGGACGATTGCATGACGGCTGGCTGAAGTTCGGTGCGATCTGTCGGGCCTTCTTCATGGCCATGGCCGTGCTCATCACCTTTTTCTTCACCATGTTCACTCTCTGCTTTTTCAGCAGCAGGCTCTTTTGCATGCTCAGCGTGATCGTGTCCCGCTTCCTCCTCATGCTCTTTCTCCTTCTGGTGTTCTTCAGCTTCATGCCCATGTTCATCGTGGGCATGGTCAGCGTGCTCTTCTGCTGCATTAGCGTGATAATTCGGCAAGGCAATACCCAGCAGTAGCAGCAACGAAAAGTTCAATATTGGTAATCTGAAACGAAAACTTTTCATATGCAGTTAATCCTTTGAATTAATGGTCGATTTGCCAGGTTGAGCTTCAGGTTCTTTTGCATGATCAGCGTGATCATGTTTTGCTTCCTCCTCATGCCCATCCTCTTTCTCCTTATGCCCGTGCTCCTTCTCCTTTTTGTGTTCTTCAGCTTCATGCCCGTGTTCATCGTGTGCATGGTCGGCGTGATCTTCTGCTGCGTTGACATGGCAGTTCGGCATGGCAATACCCAGCAGCACTACCAACGTAAGGTTTACTATTTGCGGTGTGAAACGAAAAGTTTTCATATGCGATTAATCCTGTGAATTAATGGTTGGTTTGCTCGGTTGAGCGTTAGGAGTTTTGGCAAGCAAGGGTTCTGCCGTGAGTTGTTCAATATCAATACGCAAGCGGTGTGCTTCATCGGCGGCATCCAGCAGAGCCAACTGCGCGGACAATAATTCCTGCCGAGAAACCAGCCATTCCTGGTAACCCAGTTGGCCGTTGGAAAACGCCGTGCGTGAGAATTGCAGCGCTTGCTCAAGCAGCGGAATCACGGATTTTTTCAAGGCATGTACTTCATCAAGAGATTGCTGACGCTGGCCATGCAAGGCCTGTAGCCTGGCCTTCAGTTGTTTCAAGGTGGCATCCTGCACAAAAGCTGCTTCGTCTTTCTCGGCCTGCGCAGCCTGCAAGGCACCGGCGTTGCGCCGCCCGCTGAATAACGGCACGCTCATACTGGCAACCAGCGCCGTGTCATCGGTTTCATTCAGTTGACGCACACCGGCAGACCAGTTGATATCGCGTTTGCCATTGGCTTGCGCCATACGCACTTCCGCATCCTTCAGGCGCGTTTCGCTAGCAAGCATCAGTACGGAAGGATTGCGGCTGGCGCGTTCATAAAGCGAGGCTACTGGTTCTTGCGAACCGACTGCCAGTAAATCGCCAGACACCGTCAAGAAATCCGGCTCAACCTCACCCCACAACGACGCCAGCAGAATACGGTTTGCGCGAGCCGTACTCGCCGCATGAGCACTCGCCAGTCTGGCTTGTTCCAGCGACGCATTTGCGCGAAACACATCAGCCTGTGAGCCACCGCCTGCTTCTGCGCGACGCTTCACGGCCTGCACCGTTTCGCCAGCCAGTTTCTCCGCTTCACGCGCCAAGGCAAGGCGCTCCTGAGCTAACAGCGCATCCAGAAACCGGCGGGCGACTTCGCCACTGGCATCCAGCGCCGCGACTTCCTGCTCTGCCCGCAAGCGATCCAGTCGTGCATCGGCCACGGCCATCCTGGCATCGCGTTTTTGTCCTAATTCCAGTACCGAAGACAAAGACAAGGTGGTGTCCATCGCTTCTGTGCCACTGTAGTCACCACTGCCGGCGAAATTCTCGACTTCAATGCCGGCTTCCAGTGCTGGCCGCAGAGCTTCGGTTTGTGCTTTTCCCTGCAGGGCTTTTTCCCGCAACGGAAATACCTGCAACTCAGGATTTTTTGCCAATGTGTGTTCAATAGCTTCTGGCAATGTCAGGGATGTATCAGACCAGACTGGCAGTGAGATTAGCTGAAGAGCCAAAGCACAAACCAGGCTAGTTAACGGCACACAACCATGCCGCTTTTGAAACGATGTAGTCAACGCCATAAAACCCTCCGGCGTAAAATTAAAGGACAATCAAACCCACTGATGCCATGTATCAGTCTGGTTCGCCGCGCAGTTCAGGGAAAAATCAGTCTGTCTGTGACGTGCAACTTTTGTTGTTGAATACGCCCAGATCAATTTTGGCTTCTGGCTGCAACGCAGCTGGCAGTGTGATTTCCGTATAGCCACCACTTACCACCAGTTGTCGCCTTTCCACACGCTTGGAGTGCATCGGTGTTTTTTTGCATTCTGATGTTGCCAGTAAAGCGCCATTTTTATCGAAAGCTTTGGCTTGTATGTACCCTTTAGCTTTACTGGATTTAACAGGGTGAAGATTGGCACCAATCACTGTTTCATTCTGCTCACTGGAAATGCGAACCTGAGAAAATTTCCATTCAGAATTA
>ERZ724517.1341-NODE-1341-length-13711-cov-4.038518_pt1 | contig 13711 bp, 10 predicted proteins | sample MGYA00376050_ERZ724517 | MGnify/ENA primary metagenome ERZ724517 (study PRJEB28724, sample SAMN07190886) | activated sludge metagenome | isolation source: activated sludge of sewage treatment plant in Hong Hong | place: USA: Christiansburg, Virginia | collected... | reverse complement strand
GACATGATGTACGGCGAGGTCGACACCCCGTTTCTGGCCTATGCCCGGCAACTCGGCGTACCGCAACTTGCCGATGGCCGGGGCATGCTCGTCGAGCAGGCCGCCGAAGCTTTCTTCGTCTGGCGTGGCGTCCGCCCGGACTCCCTGCCGGTGCTGGACAAACTGCGCCACGCATGAAGCCGGTCGCACTCTGGCTCAAGCGCGCCCTGCTCGGGTTGCTGACACTGGCGCTGTTCTACCTGCTGTGGCTGTTCGGTTGGGTGCTTTACTGGGGGAAGTTCAACCCGGACACCACCCGCTTCATGGAGATCCGGCTGGCTGAATTGCAAAGCAAGCAACCAAGTGCTTCGCTGAAAAAGCAGTGGGTCCCCTACGAACGCATTTCGATCCACCTCAAGCGCGCCCTGATCGCCTCCGAAGACGGCAAGTTTGCGCAGCACAACGGCTTTGACTGGGAAGGCATCCAGGTCGCCATGAAGAAGAACGAGAAGAAGGGCAAGGCTGTCGCCGGCGGTTCGACCATTACCCAGCAACTGGCCAAGAACCTCTTCCTCACGCCCGAACGTTCTCTGTTGCGCAAGGGCGAAGAGGCGATCATTACGCTGATGATCGAGACCGCCTGGAGCAAACGACGCACCTTCGAGGTTTACCTGAACGTCATTGAATGGGGTAACGGTGTTTTTGGTGCCGAAGCCGCCGCCCGCCACTACTTCGCCATCAGTGCCAACCAGCTCAGTCAGGAACAGGCTGCCCGACTGGCGGCAATGGTCCCCAGTCCGCGCTACTACGACCGTAATCGAAACGCGGCCGGCCTGACCCGCAAGGCCGAAGTCATCCTCGCCCGCATGCCATCGGCGGCGGTGCCCTGACCCATCCCCGCACCAGATCACACGCCGTCACATTTCTGTAATTGTTGCGACGCCACAAACGTTGTACACTCCGCCGCATCTCATTTCCGGAGCGATCCACGTGGACAGTTGCCCTAGTAGCAACACGCCGGCCCAGGCCGGCACCATGGCAGGATAGCGGCCCGTTTCTTTTCTCTGGCTGCCATCCTGCCCTTTCAGCAGGATGGTACGCACCCCGGGTAGCCCCTCTGGCTGCCGACTGCAGTCACCATCCGACGTAACCCGAGAATGCCCGGCGTACAGTACGCCCGGACAGGAGCCGTGATGACGCTCGTGATGATTGTGCCTGACGAAGGAGAAACTGCATGAACGAAGAACTGCAGCACTCCGACGCCGAAGAACTCCAGGCTCACCTTGCCGAAGTGCAGGATCTGCTTGCCCGCAACCGGCTGGTCGAAGACCTCGTCCATCGGCAGGAATTGACGCGCCACGAGATACGCAAGGACGCTCACCAGGACTCATCCACGGATGAGCACCCGGACCTGGTCGAGAACCTCGTGCACCAGCAGCATCTGGTCCAGCTGAATGCCCGCCTCGACAAGATGCATCCGTCGGACATTGCCTACATTCTGGAGGCGCTGCCACTCGACGAACGCCTGCTGGTCTGGGAGATGGTCCGCGCCGACCGTGACGGCGACATCCTGCTCGAAGTTTCGGATGCGGTTCGCGAATCCCTGATCGAATCGATGGCACCGGCCGAACTCAAGGCCGCCGCCGAAAGTCTCGACACCGACGAACTGGCCGACCTGGCGCCAGACCTGCCGAAAGAGGTGATTGAAGACGTTTTCCGGTCACTCTCGGCCGAAGAGCGCGAGCAGCTGCGGGCGGCCATGTCCTACCCGGAAGAGTCCGTCGGCGCGATCATGGATTTCGAAATGGTCACAGTGCGCGAGGATGTCAGCCTGGAGGCAGTCTTGCGCTATCTGCGCCGCTTTGACGAGTTGCCCGACCACACCGACCAGTTGTTCGTAGTGGACCGCGACGACCGACTGAAGGGCGTCTTGCCGCTCAACGTGCTGCTGGTCAACGATCTGGAAATAGAAGTCGGCACACTGATGCAGACTGACTGCGTCGAACTTCAGCCGGACGATTTTGCCGAAGAGGCGGCCAAGGCCTTCGAGCGTTACGACCTCGTTTCAGCACCGGTAGTCGATGATGGCCACAAACTGATTGGCCGGGTCACCGTCAATGCGGTGGTGGACTTCATCCGCGAGGAAGCCGAAAGCGAACAACTGGCGCAGGCCGGTCTGCGTGAAGAGGAAGACATCTTTGCCCCGGTCATCGATTCGGTGAAAAACCGTTGGGCCTGGCTGGCCGTGAATCTGGTTACCGCTTTCGTCGCTTCACGTGTGATCGGCGCCTTTGAAGGTTCAATCGAGAAGCTGGTGGCACTGGCAGCACTGATGCCGATTGTGGCAGGCATCGGCGGCAATTCGGGCAATCAGACGATCACCATGATCGTGCGTGCCATCGCCATGGGTCAGGTCCAGCCGGATGCGCTGAACCGCCTGCTGCGCAAGGAGATCGGCGTTGCCCTGATCAACGGCGTCGTCTGGGGCGGGCTGCTCGGATTGATTTCGTGGTGGCTTTACAGCAGTGCTTCGCTCGGCCTGGTCATGACGGCGGCGATGACGCTGAACCTGTTGCTGGCAGCAATGGCTGGCGTCGCCATCCCGATCATGCGCCTGCGCCTCGGCAACGACCCGGCCATCGGCGGTTCAGTGATGATCACCGCTCTGACCGACTCGGGCGGCTTCTTGATTTTCCTCGGCCTGGCCACGCTGTTCCTGCTCTAGAAAGCGGGAACAGCGCCTGAATCACCCCCGGGCGAACCAGGCCTCGGCGGCGAGAACGGTAGCGTCAATATCGGCATCGCTGTGCGCCGCCGAGACGAACCCGGCTTCAAAGGCCGATGGCGCAAAATAGTGGCCCGCTTCCAGCATGGCGTGGAAGAAGCGGTTGAAGGCTTCCTTGTCGCATTCCAGAACGGCTGCGTAGGTGGCCGGGCATTCCTTTGCAAAGTAGAGGCCGAACATGCCGCCAACCGACTGGGCGACAAAATCGATCCCCTGCGTCCTTGCGGCGGCAGTGAGGCCATCAGTCAGACGCAAGGTTTTTTTCGTCAGTGACTCGTAGAACCCGGGCTGCTGCACCAGCTTCAACGTGGCAAGACCGGCGGCCACGGCGACCGGGTTTCCAGACAGCGTCCCTGCCTGATACACCGGCCCGAGTGGAGCAATCCTTTCCATGATGTCGCGACGACCGCCGAAGGCGCCGACCGGCATACCGCCACCGATCACCTTGCCCAGCGTGGTCAGGTCCGGGGTAATGCCGTAGTAGCCCTGCGCACACTGCGGGCCAACGCGGAAGCCGGTCATCACCTCGTCAAAAATCAGGACAGCGCCGTACTGGGTGCACAATTCGCGCATGGCCTTCAGGAATTCCGGCTTCGGTGCGATCAGGTTCATGTTGCCGACCACCGGCTCGACGATTACCGCCGCGATGCGGTCCGGATGCTTGGCAAAGGCTTCAGCCAGCTGCTGCGGGTCGTTGTAGTCGAGCACCATCGTGTGCTGGGCAAGATCGGCCGGCACACCGCCCGAGGACGGGTTGCCGAAGGTCAGCAGGCCGGAACCCGCCTTCACCAGCAAACTATCGGAATGGCCGTGGTAGCAGCCTTCGAACTTGATCAGCACATCACGGCCGGTGTAGCCACGGGCTAGGCGAATGGCGCTCATGGTCGCCTCGGTACCTGAGGAGACGAGGCGCACCATCTCCATGCTCGGCAGCAGCGTGCAGAGCAGGTCGGCAATTTCGATTTCGGCTTCGGTCGGTGCGCCAAAAGAGAGCCCGCGCACAGCCGATTCCTGCACCGCCCGGACCACTTCCGGATGGGCATGCCCAAGGATCAGCGGCCCCCAGGAACCCACATAATCGGTGTAGCGCTTGCCGTCGGCGTCCCACACATGCGGCCCCTTGCCCTCGCGGAAAAAGAGGGGGGTGCCGCCAACCGAGCGAAAGGCGCGCACCGGGGAATTGACGCCGCCTGGGATATGCCGCTGGGCAGCTTCAAACAGTTGCTGGTTGCGAGAGGTCATTGGGCTGCTCCTCAAATAATTGCTTAAAGGCTTGGGCTCGAGCCGAAATGTCCGGCGCGGCAAAGAGATCGGTAATCACCGCCAGCATGTCGGCACCGGCAGAAAGGATCGGAGCGGCATTGGCCAGTGTGATGCCGCCGATGGCGCAGGCAGGAATGCCCAGCTCGTCGCGACAGCGGGAAAAGAGTTCGAGCGGCGCACGCACCGCATGTGGTTTCGTCGGGGAGGGATAAACAGCGCCAAAAGCAACGTAATTGGCTCCGGCAGCCACAGCCGCTTGCGCCAGCTCGAAGTCGGCATAACACGAAGCCCCCAGCAGGCTGCCCTTCGGCAAGCGCTGGCGGGCCTCCGCCAGATCACCATCGTTGCAGCCCAGATGGAGTCCATCGGCAGCCACGCGCACAGCCAGCTCAAGATCGTCATTGACGATGAAACGGGCTCCGTATTGCCGGCAAAGTGCGCCCAGCGCGAGGGCCAGACGCAGGCGACGGGCTGTATCTGCCGTCTTGTCGCGGTATTGCAGCAAGCGCGTACCGCCAATCAGCGCCGATTTCGCCATCCCCAGGAGACGGGCCTCGTCCGGATCCTCCGGCGTAATTGCAAACAAACCGGCCAGTCGGGACACTTCAAACATGCGGCACTGGCGTTATCACCGTTTCAATACCGGCTTCGGCATCAGACTCGGCGCCTGGACCTGAAGCTGCCTCGGGCGAGGCTTCTGCCTCCGGCTCAACGTTGCGCGCCCAGAAGAAGCGGTCGGGAATGTGCTGCCCCATACCCGGGCGGAAACCGTTGGCCAAGGACTGCCAAGTGTATTCCTGTGCATCGCGTACCGCATCGGCGACATCCAGCCCGTTGGCCAGATTGGCGGCCACTGCCGACGCCAGCGTACAGCCGGAACCATGGTAACTGCCCGGCAGGCGATCCCAGCGATCGCTGCGGACCTGACCATTCTCGCCGTAGAGCGTATTGATGACTTTCGGCGTGTTCTCGTGCGTCCCGGTAACCAGCACATATTCACAGCCCAGGCTGATCAGACGCTGGGCACAACTGGGCAAGTCGGGAGCATCTTCGTCCTCTTCCTCTTCGGCCAGTCGCCGCGCTTCCATGCTGTTCGGGGTCAATACGGTCGTCTGCGGCAACAGCAGCTCGCGGATCGCCTCCAGCATTTCTTCGGTGGCCAGTTCGTCACCACGGCCGGAGGCCAGCACGGGATCCAGCACCAGCGGAATATCCGGGTAGTCGGAAACGATTTCGGCGATGACCGAAATGTTCTCGACACTACCGACCAGGCCGATCTTGAATGCCGCGACCGGCATGTCTTCGAGCACCGCCCGCGCCTGATCCTCAACCCATTCGGAATCCAGCGGATAGACGGCCTCCACCCCGAGCGTGTCCTGCACGGTGATGGCGGTTACCACTGACAGCGGATGGCAACCCATCGAGGAAAGCGTCATCAGGTCCGCCTGAATGCCAGCCCCTCCCGATGGATCGGAAGCGGCGAAGGTGAGGACAATCGGCGGCGAAAGTTGGGGTTTCTGGTTCATGCAGGTGCTGCCCTCGCAAAATGACGCTTGGACAGTAAAAATGGCTTTGGCTAGAATCGACAATTCTACCCGATAACTACAAGAACCATGCCCCCCGACACCACGCTCCCCTACCGCACCTGGATGTGCCTGATTTGCGGCTGGATCTACGACGAGACTGCCGGCGCCCCTGCGGAAGGCATCCCCCCCGGCACCCGCTGGGAAGCCTTGCCGATCAACTGGGTCTGCCCGGAATGCGGCGCCCGCAAGGAAGATTTCGAAATGATCGAAATCTGAGCGACTTACGGTATAGTTAGTACAAAATGGTTCGGTGTCGGCCCGCAACCAATTAAAAACACACAATCATGCCGGCATCCATGGAGGAAGGAATTGGCTGAAGCTGCTAACCTGCGCGGCGTCAAAGTGATGGTCATTGACGACAGCAATACCATCCGGCGTAGCGCGGAAATCTTTCTCGTGCAGGCCGGATGCCAGGTGCTGCTCGCCGAAGACGGCTTCGACGCCCTGTCGAAAATTGCCGATCATCAGCCCGACATCATTTTCTGCGACATCATGATGCCCCGTCTTGATGGCTACCAGACTTGTGCGCTGATCAAGAAAAACACCCGGTTCCGTACCACGCCGGTGATCATGCTCTCCTCCAAGGACGGCCTCTTCGACCGAGCCCGCGGCCGCATGGTCGGCTCCGACCAGTACCTGACCAAGCCATTTACCAAAGACAGTCTGCTGCAGGCGGTTGCGAGCTTCGCGCCGCAGCAGGCCTAGCAGCACCAGCCAACAAACTCGCATCAATCAAAAACAGATCTCGGAGTAACAGCATGCCCGTCAAGAAAATCCTCGTTGTAGATGACTCGCCGACCGAACGCCACGTCATGGTTGAACTCCTGACCAAGAACGGCTATCAGGTGGTTACCGCCGAAAGTGGCGAAGAAGGGGTCGTCAAGGCCAAGGCCGAATTGCCCGACCTGGTCATCATGGACGTCGTCATGCCCGGTCTCAATGGCTATCAGGCAACCCGGACGCTTACCCGCGACGAAGACACCAAGAACATCCCGGTACTCATGTGCACCTCGAAGGGCCAGGAAACCGACAAGATCTGGGGCTTGCGTCAGGGTGCACAGGACTACCTGGTCAAGCCCGTCAATCCGGAAGAGTTGCTGGCCAAGATCGCCGCGCTCTAACCATCACTCTCCCATTCGGATCAGCGCATGGCGAAGAAGATCAGCCTCAGGGAATTTCAGGAGCACTTGGCGGCTCGCCTGACGATTGCCGCACAGGGCAAGACGAGTTCAGCCTTGCTCGGCGTGCAGGCAGGCAACGACTACTGGCTGCTCAATCTTTCGGATTCAGGAGAGATTGTGCCGCTGCCGCCACTGGCGCCGGTTCCACTGACCAAGCCCTGGTTTTCGGGGATCGCCAACATTCGCGGCAACCTTTACTCGGTCGCCGATTTCTCCGCCTTGCGCGGCGGCGAGCCCACGCCAATGAATGCCGCCTCGCGCCTGCTGCTGATCGGAACACGGCATGGCAGCAACGCAGCATTGCTGGTTACCCGCATGCTCGGCCTGAAAAACCCGGAAACGCTGACATCAGCCCCGTCCAGCGATGGAAACCATCCGTGGGAAACCGAACGCCTCGTAGACGGCGACGGTCGCGAGTGGAAAAAGCTCAATGTCCGCGCGCTACTGGCGGACCCCGAATTCATGGAGATTGGCGCCTGATTCGATCCGGTCGCCAGCACAACGTACAACCCTGCACATAGAACATACTGGAGACGATTCATGGCGTTCAACTTCAAATTGCCCGGACTAGGGGGTGCAAGCAAACCCGGTTCCGCAGACCAGACCATCTCTGACCAGACGGTAATGGATAGTGGTGGCGGTGCGAGCAAGAAGGGCATGACGCTCGGCTTCCTGAATCAGTACTCGGTCAACAAGCAACTGCAGATTCTCGGCGGCGCCCTGCTGCTGGTACTTGCGATGCTTGCCGGCCTCGTCTTCCACGACAACCGCGAATCGACCTACGGCACTGCGTACATTGCGGCATCCGGCGAAATGCGAATGCTCTCGCAACGACTGGCCAAAGCCTCCAGCCTTGCGCTGCAAGGCAACCCGACCGCCTTCAAGCAGCTCAAGGACTCGCGCGACCGCTTCTCGCAGCTGCTTGAGCGCCTCACCAGCGGCGGCAGCATCAACGATGCCAACGTACCGCCTTCGCCTGACAGCGTGCAGGAGCAGTTGAAAGCACTGACGGACGAATGGAGCAAAACGGACAAGAACGCCAGCCAGTTGCTGGAAATGGAAAAGAACTTGATCGCACTCGGTCAGGACGTCGCCACCATTAACAACAAAAACCCCCAGATGCTGGAACTGTCTGAGCAGGTTGCCGCGCTGAAGCTGCAGGCGGGCGGTGGCACACGAGAGGTCGTTGCGGCGAACCAGTTGGTCATGCTGACGCAGCGCGTGGCGAAGAACGCTTCCGCACTGCTGGTCGGTGACGCCATCGACCCGGAAGTCGCCTTCCTGCTGGGCAAGGACACCAACACTTTCCGCGACCTCCTGGGCGCGCTAAGCAAGGGCAGCGAAACGCTGCGCATCAGCGCCACCACCGACCCTGACACCCGCCAGAAACTGACCGACCTTGAAGCCGCCTTCAAGGAATATCAGACCGCCGTTAGCGGCATTCTTGGCTCCATGCAGCGGCTGGTGCTCGCGAAACAGGCCGGCTCCAACATCTTCCGCGAATCGGAAGGCCTGCTTGAAAGCACGGACAAACTGGCAGAAGGCTATCAGGGTTCGCTCACTGAACGTGCCGCCTACGTGATCTTCCTGCTCGCTCTGGGCGGTCTGGCACTGGCCCTGCTGGGTCTGATGGCCAAGGTCTACCTCGACGACTCGACTCGCCGTACGGCCGAAGCCGAGGGCAGCCGGCAAGAGACCGAACGCGTCAACCGCACCAACCAGGACGCTATTCTGCGTCTGATGAACGAACTGGGCGACCTGGCCGACGGCGACCTGACCGTCACCGCCACCGTGTCGGAAGACATCACGGGCGCTATCGCCGACTCGATCAACTACACGATTGAAGAACTCCGCGTGCTGGTCGGCCGAATCAACGATGCGGCCGGTCGAGTCACCCTGGCCACCGAAATCGCCCAGCAGACCTCCGCCGAAGTGCTCGCCGCTGCCGAAAAGCAGTCTGAGGAAATTCAGGATGCCGGCCGTTCCGCGCTGGACATGGCCAAGTCGATGAGCGCGGTGTCGTCCAACGCCAACCAGTCTGCACAGGTTGCGCGCCAGTCACTGGCGGCTGCCGAGAAAGGCGCCGTCGCCGTGCAGGACTCGATCAAGGGCATGAACGAAATTCGCGGCCAGATTCAGGAAACCTCGAAGCGGATCAAACGCCTTGGTGAATCCTCGCAGGAGATCGGCGAAATCGTGGAACTGATCTCGGACATTACCGAGCAGACCAACGTGCTGGCCTTGAACGCCGCCATCCAGGCAGCTTCTGCCGGTGACGCAGGCCGAGGCTTTACCGTGGTTGCCGAGGAAGTGCAGCGACTGGCCGAACGTTCCGCAGAAGCCACCAAGCAGATCGCAGCCATTGTGAAAACCATTCAGACCGATACGCAGGATGCTGTCTCCGCCATGGAACAATCGACGCAGGGTGTGGTTGAAGGAGCGAAGCTTTCCGACGCTGCCGGCCAGGCGCTGGCAGAGATCGGCGACGTGTCGCGCAGCCTTGCCGGCCTGATTGAAAACATCTCGACCGACACCCAGCAGCAGGCCCAGTCTGCAACGGGTGTGGCCAACAAGATGCAGGACATTCTGCGGGTCACGGAACAAGCCACTGCCGGTACGCAGCGCACTGCCGAGGCGGTCGGCGAACTCGCCTCGCTGGCTACTGAACTCAAGGGTTCGGTTGCCGGCTTCAAGGTCGCGTAACCATCCCGCTCTGGAGAGATAACCTCGCATGAACGCCGCGATGGAATTCGACGTCGGCCCACTGACCTGGGTCAAGAGCGAGATTGATCTTGCGCTCGAACGCACTGCCGAAGCGCTGCGTCAGTTTGCTGCGGGCAGCGACCCGACCCAGATCAAGTTTGCCCGGACTCACCTGCACCAGGTTCGCGGCGCGCTGGCCATTGTCGGGCTGGATGGCGTCACTCAATTCACCGATGCGCTTGAAGGCCTGCTCGAAGATTTCGAGCAGGGGAAAGTGCCTGCCGAAGAAACCAGCACCAAGGCCGTGCTGGAAGCACTCGATGCCGTTCGTCACTACCTCGACGACCTGATCAACGGTGAGCCGAACCAACCCCTGCGACTGATGCCGATATATGGCCGGATCCTGACCATCCGCGGCCAGAAGCGCATCTCGGCCACCGACCTCTTCTTCCCCGATCTGTCGCTGCGCCCGCCAAGAAGGGGCGCGACGCAGGCCCTGTCGCGTGGCGAACTGCAGCAGTTGCTCAAGACCCAGCGGGCACGCTTCCAGCGCGGCCTCCTCTCGTGGTTGCGTAACCCGAAGGATCTGAGTGGCGTCAGCGAAATGCTGGATGTCACGCGGCGCGTCGAAGCAACGCAAGAACTGGCCTCCGCGCGCGCTTTCTGGTGGGTCGCGACCGGCATGCTGACCGCACTTTCCGAAGGCGCCCTGCCAGCCGAGGTTGACGTCAAGCAGCTGTGCGCTCGCATCGACCTGCAGATCCGTCGCCTGCTTGAAGGCTCGAAGAACGTTGCCGAACGGCTGATGCGCGACGCACTCTACTACGTCGCCCAAGCCGACAGCGGCAGCGAGCTGGTCCGTCAGGTCAAGGGCACCTACCAGCTGGCGAATGCGGTTCCTGCTGCCACCGCTGAAGTGCCGGCACACCAGGAAAGCCAGCGCCGTCGCCTGCGCGAAACGATCGCCGCCACCGAAGAAGCGTGGAATAAGTTCTGCTCGGGTACCGCACAGGCGCTGCACACCTTCCGCGAACAAGCCGCCAACGTCCACCAGACCGTTGAACAACTGGGGCATACCGATTACCGGCGCCTGGCCCAGGCCATCGCCAACGCAGCCAACTGGCTTGCCGAACAGCCGTCGCGGCACTCGGAAGCGCTGGCCATGGAGATCGCCACGGCGATCCTTCTCGCCCAGAACGCGCAGGAAAACTTCACCCGTCTTGGCAACGACTTCGCTCACCAGGTCGATGTGATGGTGGCTCGTCTGCATGGCTTCCTTGCTGACAACCCGCCCGAACCCGGTTCTGAAGTGCCGGCGCTGGATGAGATGTCGCGCCAGGCCCAGGAAAAGCTGCTCATTGGCCAGGTGGCCAAGGAAATTCAGAGCAACCTCGCGCAGATCGAGCAAGTACTCGACGGCTTCTTCCGCGATGCCAGCAAGCGTAGCGACCTCGCCACACTCGACGTTCCGCTACGGCAGATCGTCGGCGCGCTGATGATCATGGGGCAGAACGCTGCCGTCGACACGTTGCGTGATTGCGAAACCAACATCCACCGCTTCGCTGCCGAAAGCTACACGCCGGACGAAGCCGATTTCGAACAGGTAGCCGATCGCCTTTCGGCACTCGGCTTCTTCATCGACGCCATGCAGCACGGCGCCACCGATTTCGAGTCCTTCACCCGCGCAATGACGGCAGCACCGTCGACAGGCGACGAGGAAGCGCCGGAAACCACGGTTGAACAGGAACTCGAACACGCCAAGCGCGAAACAACGGCGTTGCTGATGGCGCTGAAGGATCAGCCGACCGACGCCGGGCTACGCCAGGAGCTGAAGCAGAACCTGGAGACCCTGAAGCAGGACGCCGACCTGATCGCCGACAATGCGCTTGGCCAGCAGGCCAAGGCCGTCCTCTCGGCACTGGACTCCGGCAGCACATCCGCGCCCGCCATCGACGAAGCCATTGCCAGCCTCAAGCCGCAGAAGGCCGACGCACCGACGCCTTCGGCGCAAACGATGCAGCTTGCCCAGGCTGACGAAGAAGAACTCGATGCGGAACTGCTGGCCATCTTCATCGAAGAAGCCAAGGAAGTCCTTGAAGCCATCGGCACCAACCTGGACGCCTTGCGCGCCAACCCGCACAACGCCGAAGTACTGACCAACCTCCGCCGCTCGTTCCACACACTCAAGGGCTCCGGCCGCATGGTGGGCCTGCGCGATCTGGGCGAAGTCGCCTGGGGTATCGAGCAGGTGCTCAACCTCTGGCTACGCCAGGAGCTCGAACTGACTGCCCCGATCTTTGACATGATCGGGCAAGGCCATCAGATCTTCTCGGCCTGGACCGAGCACCTCGAAGATCGCAGCGTGCCGGTTCCGGACGCCTCGGTACTGATCGCGCTGGCTGAATCCCTGCGCATTGGCGGCGAAGCCACGCCTGCATCGGCAAGCGAGGCCGCTCCGGTCGCCTCCGCTCCGACAACACCGGCTCCGGCAGCTGTCAGCGATGAAGATGCCGAGATGTATGACGGCGCCGGGGCCACGCTGGTCCTTGGCAGCTTTGGTGCCGAAGAAGCCCCCGCTCCGGCGGCAGCGATCGAAGTGGTCGACATGGCGCCCTTGCCGCTCGATACGTTGCCGGCCACTACCCCGGAATCCGAAGACGATATGTTTGCGGGCGCTTCGGCGACGGTTGTCGTTGGTCACTTCAGCATGGAAGAACCACCGATACGGCACTCGACCGAAGCGGTCGACCTGCCGCCGCTCATGCTTGAGGAGCCGCCTGTCATTGAGGTTCCTGCAATTGTTTCCGATTCAGCTGAAGACATGTTCGACGGCGCTGCTGCCACGGTTGTCCTCGGGCACTTCGGCTCGGAAGCGTCCGCCGCACATCAGGCAACGGCAGAGGTCGAGGCCATCGAGTTCCCTGCACTCATGCCCGAAGAACCACCTGTCGAAGCAGATGCTCCTTTCGACAGCGCCGCCACCCTTGTACTTCGCAAGTTCACAACGCCTGAGCCTGTTGTTGCGCCCATCGAAAATATCGACATGGCGCCGCTATCACTCGATGATGATTACGGTCTGGTGACCGGTGCCGAGGAATCGGTTGTCGATTTGCCGGCGATCGAAACAGTCAGTGCGCCACCAGAGCAAGAGGCCTTGCCCGAGCAGGAAATGGTGCCGGAAGCGCCGGGGTCGATCGAAGCCATTGAGGCCATTGAGGTCGTGGAAGCGGTAGAAGTCGCGGCAGTTGCCCCGGCAGAAGTGGCTGAGCCGGTTCTTGCCGAGGTCGGGCGCAAGTCTCAGTTGACCATTTCGCCGACGCTCTACGAGATCTTTCTCGAAGAAGCCCGTACGCACCTGGCGACCTTGCAGCGCGAGTTCGAGATGGTCGCCAGCGAACCCTCGTTGCCGACGCCGCACCCGATGGCCCGCGCCGCGCATACGCTGGCCGGCATCGCTGGCACGGTGGGTCTGCCCGCACTCAACCATCTCGGGGCAACGCTCGAACATGCGCTGTTGCGTCGTGAAACCACCGATCAGGCCAGCAGCATCGGCGCGATCGAAGTGATCCGCCTGACCATTGCCGCGCTTGAAACCATGGTGGCCAACGTGGCTGACCAGCGCGAACCGGAAGCCGCGCCCCATCTGGTCGACGCGCTGGAACAGCTCTACCCGCCACCGGCACCTGCACCGTTTGAAATGCCTGCGGAAGAACTGGCGGTGCTTGAAGTTGCAGCAGTAACCGAACTGCCGGCCGCCGCTGAAGAACCGGCGCGCCCTGTATCCACAACGACCGCTAGCACTTTCGTGCTGGATACGCAGAAGGTCAAGGACGAGCTTGACGAGCAATTGCTGCCCATCTTCCTGGAAGAAGCGGCGGAGCTGACCGAAGCAATCACCGAAAATCTTCGCACCTGGCATGCCAACCCATCCGATGGCGAAGCATCGCGCGCCCTGCATCGCCTGTTCCACACGCTGAAAGGCAGTGCCCGGATGGCCGGCGCAATGACGCTGGGGGAAATCACCCACGCCATCGAATCCCACGTCGAACAGGCGGCCAAAACCGGTAGTGCGCCAGTCGAGCTGATCGAAGACATCGAAAACGCCTTCGACAGTGTCATCCAGATCGTTGAGCGCCTGCAGCGCGGCGAGTCCCTTGAGGCGCCGGCCACCGCTGATGCAGATGGCGAAGAAGACGAGATCGAGCAGACGACTA
>ERZ724517.1340-NODE-1340-length-13712-cov-4.054990_pt1 | contig 13712 bp, 11 predicted proteins | sample MGYA00376050_ERZ724517 | MGnify/ENA primary metagenome ERZ724517 (study PRJEB28724, sample SAMN07190886) | activated sludge metagenome | isolation source: activated sludge of sewage treatment plant in Hong Hong | place: USA: Christiansburg, Virginia | collected... | reverse complement strand
CTCGTTCTGGTAACGGGGCAGAGCCAGCTGCCAAGCAATAGGCAACCCAACGCCAGAGACACGGAAAATCCACGGATATACGCAGTGTGTTGATCGGGTGTGGTAGATAATGTGGTGGTGACTGTCATTCCATTCTCCCTTTTCCTTTTTATTGTCCGTTTTTATTCGCTGAAGCCGCTAACCCAGTACACAATATGTTCCTCCAGCGCATCCATGTCTACCGTTGATTCAGATGTGCAACGCCCGCGTGCGGATATACCTGCAGTGTGCACACTGTTGCGATCACCGCTGACCAGAGGGTGCCAGTCTGGCAGTGATTGTTGTTGTGAAAGCCGTTTGTATGCACAGGTGTCAGGCAACCAGCGTATGGATGCCTGCAGGTTTTCCGGTGTCAGTACCATGCAGTGTTCAACATGTTGTGAACGTTCGTTATATTGCTGGCAGCAGCAGCTGTTTTCGCCTGTGCTCACATCCAGCAGGCGACAGGCAACATCGGTGTAGTAAATCTCGCCATCTGCCTCGTCTTCCAGTTTTTGCAGGCAACACAATCCGCAGCCATCACACAGGCTTTCCCACTGTTCCGTGTTCATCTCATTGAGAGATAGCGTTTTCCAGAATGGCATGGCGGTTTCCATTAAATACAAAAAAGCCCGCAGTTACGCGGGCTTAGAGATTGTATGCGATGTTATAAAACCAGAAAATGGCGGAGGAGGTGGGATTTGAACCCACGGAAGGCGTTAACCTTCGCCGGTTTTCAAGACCGGTGCATTCAACCGCTCTGCCACCCCTCCGGGTACTCTGTTGCATGACAACAGCTGCGGTAAAACAGGCGCGCATTGTAACGATGACGGCCTGTTTTTCCAAACGGTTTCCGTGTGTTGCCGATAATGGTTTAACGGTTGCCGATATTGTCCCTGTCTCCGCCGCGGTTGCCACGCGGTGGCGCACCGCTCGGGTTATTGTGTGTGCGCGCAGGTGGACGTGAAGAGGAGTGCGGGCGCGCAGGCTGCCCAGGGCGTGCTGGTTGCCCTGAGCGCGGCTGACCACCACCGGATGCAGGGCGTTGGCCTGAGCCGGAATGCGAGCCAGAGCCTGAATAGTGTCGGCGAGCTGGTTTGATGCCTTCAAACGGGTTGCGGTTCTCGTTGCTGAGCGGCTGCTGTTCGTCGCCGTTGATGCGCGGCTGTGCTGCGCGCTGACCATCCGGGCGTGGATTGTCTGACCGCGGCCTGTCTGTGCGCGGCCTGTCGGAACGTGGACGATCTGAACGTGGTTGATCTGAACGTGGTTGATTCGAGCGAGGCCTGTCAGTACGCGGACGATTCGAACGCGGCTGCCCCTGGCCCTGTGGTCGCGGTTGGCGGCCATTGGGGATCGGTTCTGCACGGATGCTGGGATCTGGCTCAAAACCGGGCAGTACTTTACGCTCCAGTTCACGCTTGAGCACGCGTTCAATGCCGGTGAGCAGTTTGTGTTCATCGATGCAGACCAGTGACAAGGCTTCACCTTCGGAGCCAGCGCGACCGGTACGGCCGATACGGTGCACATAATCTTCCGGCACGTTTGGCAATTCAAAATTGACAACATGCGGCAGTTCGTTGATGTCGATACCGCGTGCAGCGATATCGGTAGCCACCAGCACTTGCAGTTTGCCCTGTTTGAATTCAGCCAGTGCCTTGGTGCGTGCGCCCTGGCTCTTGTTGCCATGGATAGCCATGGCAGTGATACCGGATTTATCCAGCTGCTCAGCAAGACGGTTGGCGCCGTGTTTGGTGCGTGTAAATACCAGCACCTGGAACCAGTTGTTGTCCTGGATCAGCTTTGTCAGCAGTTCACGTTTGCGCTCGCGATCCACCATGTAAACACTTTGTTCGATCAGGTCTGCGGCTGCATTACGGCGCGCGACTTCAATCAATGCCGGGTTGTTGAGCAAGCCTTCAGCCAGTGCCTTGATCTCGTCGGAAAACGTCGCGGAAAACAGCAGGTTTTGCCGTTTGGCAGGCAATAATTTCAGGATGCGCTTGATGTCATGGATAAAGCCCATGTCCAGCATGCGATCGGCTTCATCCAGCACAAGAATCTCAACGCGCGACAGATCGAGTGTCCGCTGTTGCACGTGGTCGAGCAGGCGGCCAGGTGTGGCGACCAGGATGTCGCAATCCGTGATTTGCTTGATTTGCGGGTTGATGCTCACGCCACCAAACATCGCCATGGATTTAAGGCGTGACTGGCTGCCGTAATCGCGCACACTCTGTTCAACCTGCGCTGCCAGTTCACGTGTAGGCGTGAGGATCAGGGCGCGGATGCTCTGGCGGGTACGGCCTTCAGGTGCTGGACGGGTGGAGAGCAGTTGCAGGATGGGCAGGGTAAATGCCGCTGTCTTGCCTGTGCCGGTTTGTGCCCCGGCGAGCAGGTCGCCACCGGCCAGTACGGCGGGAATGGCTTGTTTCTGGATGGGGGTAGGTTCGGTATAACCGCGATCATTGACGGCGCGGACGAGCGTGTCGGCGAGGCCGAGAGAGGAAAAAGACATAAAACTCCAGGGTTGGGTGCCTAATAAAAGGTTCAGTGCCGCCCGGGGCAGTCTTAATCTCCGATCGGCGTGCGGATCTCGGTTTTCACCTTGCGCGGTTTCTTGGTTAGTTGTGTTTCGCTAGCAGGCTGCTGGGCAGGCTGGAACAAGACACGGTAGTTTCCGGCAGGAATATCTGCTTCAGGGATCAGCCAATGCTGCTGTGAAGCCGGATGCTCCGGGATGACAAATTCCATGACCGCATTCGCCTGCTCATCACACAAGGTGATGTTTGCCGGGAGGGCAGGCGGGTGGCTGATGTTTCCATCAAGTGTTTCGGCGTCTATCGCGATGCCATCAATTACTACGAAGAGAGCATTACCGCGATGCCGGATAGTCATGGGGCAGTGATCTGCCGGGGCAGGTGTCGGTGGGCAAGTGCGCGCCGACACAGCAGGCAGTGGAGTAAGTATAGCCCCATTGGGAATGAATTGCATGAAATTGAATAGCTGGAGGTGTTCGGCCACAAACAGGAAATGGTCGCTCATCGGTGGGAAATACAGCGCCTGCCGGCGGAAATCGCCATCCTCCAGCCAATACTGGTAGCTCTCGCTGAATTTCTGGGCCTGATGCTGGATCGCCCAGACAACCCGATAACTGCTGGCATGGATGCCGAGTGAGACGACAAGCAATGTTGCGGCCAGTGCAGCGCGCTGTGCAGGTTTTGAGGATAGCTCGCATAGCCATACGAGTGTCAGTAAGACAAAAGCCACGGAGTACATCTTGTAGCGTGATTCCAGCACGGCACTGGCTTCGCCAGTCAGCAAGCCGCGCGTGATACTGGCAATCACGGCTGATACCAGCAGGAAGCCTGTGATCGTCAAAACCAGTGCATGGCGATTACCGCTGCGCCACGCACAACAGGAAAATATCACTGCTGTACCAGCGCCAACTGCGATAGCCAGCATGACATGCACCGCCGAAAATACGGTGCTGCCCAGAAATGCAAATACAGACAGTATCGGCAGGGTGAAACCTGTATCCAGCAATGAAAAAATTGTAGTGGCTCTGGCGGGCGATGGCATGCCATAAACATGGTGTGCCCAGCCGTAAATAGCGACAGCAGCCACTGCCATAATTATCCAGATGGAAATGTAATGCCTTCTTGTTGGTTGCCAGTGCGCATCCAGAAGCAGCACCAGCAAACCCAATGGCCAGACCAATATGCCGTTGCCTTGCGAAAATGTTGCGAACAAGGCAAACGCCAGTGCGATCCCGAGTTTGTGCCACCTGAGCAATGCAAAAAATGTAGCTACTGCAAACAGTAGTACTGCCTGATTGGAAATCGCCGTCATCGCCTTGAACGAGCTGTCCCAGCAATACAGGTTGATATAGCCGATTGTGATGGTAGCGAAATAAAACGGTCGTCGGCTGTTATCAATTGCTGTGCCCAGCAAGCAAGCGGTAGCGACAATAATCAGGTGGCCGATCAGGATGAGGGGATAAAAACGGATTTCACCCAGCAACTGGTATTGCGTGAAGTAGACCAGATGACTGAAAAAAGTAATGTGTTCATTATTGGGGTAGAAAAAAGCCCCGATTTTCTGCAAAGGTGTATGCGCCAAGGCGAGTTGCTTGAAAAATCCGAATACATCGTTGAGGTCATCAAATTTTGGTGTGCTATCAGCCAGCTGCGTGACAGTGAAAGCATAGTAGGCGATACATGTCGCTGCCAGTGCGTACCACCAGCGTGAAGACAAGTACCTGTCTACGTGAAGAGACACTCGGGTGACTGTCAGTCAAAACGCGGCGCGCGTTTTTCAAGAAAAGCAGTGACCGCTTCAATATTTTCGGCGGAGCCTACTTGTCTCATCATGCCGGCCATTTCCAGTTCGCGCGCCTGGTTGATGGCGGCAGTATGGGCCTGCATAAGCGTGCGTTTGGTTTCACGGAGTGCATTGCGCGGCCACTGCGCCATCTCTGCGGCTTTCTCCAGTGTTTTTGGCAGCAGCTCGTCATCGGAAAACACGCGACGTGCAATGCCGGTTTCTATGGCGCGTTCTGCGTTTATCCATTCTGCCGTAAATAATAACTCAGCAGCTTGTTGGTAGCCGATGTTGCGTGGCAGGGTGTAGCTGCATCCGGCTTCTGGTACTAACCCGAGATTCACAAAAGGTAGCCGCATTCTCAGGGATTCACCCACATACACCACATCGCAATGAAACAGTGCTGTCGCCCCAAAACCAATCGCCACGCCTTTGGCTGCAGCGAGCAGTGGCTTATCCAGCAACATCATTTCATCCATCATCACTTCAAACGGTGGTTTTTCGCCAGGTTCGCCAGTGAGATCCGATAAATCCACGCCGGAAGAAAAATCCTTGCCCGCGCCTGTTATCACTACAACAGATACTGCATCATTGTTACGTGCTTCCACCACGGCATCGCGCAATGCAAACCAGCCTGAGCGGTTGAATGCATTTTTCTTTTCAGGACGATTAAAAGTAATGGTGCAAATTCGTTGGTGGATATCAGTTAAGATCAGACTCATTAAAAATGTCCCTGTTGCTGGATGGTGGCTAATGTTTCATGGCAACTGTCTGCAAAAGATCGTGGTTGCCAACCGGTCATGTTGCGAATCTTGCTGTCGTCAAACAGGCGTTTGAAAGGTACGGGCACTGGAAGGCGTAAAGCTGGATGAAAGCCGCCACTGCTTGCCCAGATATTGTAGAACTCCCAGAAGTCGACGTTGTTGCCGCCTACATTCAGTGCTTCGCCAATGGTTTTGTCGATGGTAAGTGTAGCGCAAACTGCACGGGCAAGATCGCCTGCATACACCAATGGCAGATTCAGGCCAACGGGATACGGTGCAAGGGCTGGCCAACGCATTAACCATTCAAACCAGTATGAAAATGAATGTTGGTCAAATGCCCCGAAAATTGCGTATGGACGAATCGCTGTCATTGTCAGTTGCAGTTCTCTGGCGAGTTGCCAGCTTTCTTGCTCAGCCAATGCCTTTGAAATGGGATAAATACTGAAGCGGTGGCGCTTGTCATTGGCTGTGCGCAATGGCGCTGTTTCATCAATGGCGATATCGGATCGGATTTTCTGGTAAACACTGGCGGATGAAATAGTGACAACGCGCTGCACATGTGCATCCGCACAAGCATGCAATGTGTTACGTGTACCATCCAGGTTCTGCATGATCAGTTCGTCATAATCCGGGCTCAGTGAGACTTGTCCTGCGTTGGCAATGACGGCATCGCAACCGGCAAAGGCGCGTGACAAGGCTGTGCGATCTGCAAGGTCGGCAATGCGAAGTTCAATGCCATGGCGTTTTAATTCGGGCACCTTATCGGGGTTGCGCACCACGGCGACAACATTGGCGCCTGAGGCATGTAACTCACGTACAAAGTAGCGTCCCAGAAATCCTGTGGCACCCGTCACGGCTATCGTCTTGTTGCCCAGGCTTTCCATGTTGATGTGTCTCATATCGGAATTTTCCATGACGGTTCTCGTTTATTCCCTGCCGTCAAAAAAAGCAAGAATCTTGCGTATTTTTCGCTTGTCCTGATTGTCCAGTTTTGCCTTTTGCACGTAGTGTTGATAGAAGCGCAGTCGCTGTGTGCGGGACAAATGGTACTTGGCCACTTTATCCAGACACGCCAGATCCTTGATGATGCGATATTGCAGGAAGGGGGGGATCCAGAACAAACCGTTTGGGCAGTCAATGAGAAAAACTTTCCCGTTATTGTCTACCAGGACGTTACGCCATTTCAGGTCATTATGCGTAAAGGCATGTTGGTGCAGGCATCGGGTGATGTTGGCCAATTGGCTGCTGGTATTACTGATCCATTCGCTGTTTTTCAGCAGAGCTGATTTTTTTTTTGCCAGTGATGCCAGATCTTGTGTCTCGGGGATCGCTGCCGTGACCATAGCGCCGCGCTGAAAAATACCACGCGTGTATTGTGCACCGTGGGCAACAACATCGGCTGTGGGGATTTGCCACTGTGAAAAGTATTGGAGATTCTTCCATTCACGCACTATGCGAGGGAACCCGAGCCATTTTCGCCAGGTGTTGCCTGCATGATAGTAACGTTTGATGTAGTAGCTGCTTCCATCGACTTCCACGCGCAGGACATCAGATACCTTGTCGCGTGACACACATTCCCCGGTCAGGGAAAAGATGTTGTCCAGACTCCCGAAGCAGCTGGCTGCTCCGGGAGACAGGGTTCTGTCGGTGCTCCATGCGGTCATTGTGTAGGCTGTGAATATTTCTGGTTATTTGCCGGTGAATACAGGTTTACGTTTTTCCTTGAACGCTTTCATGCCTTCTTTGGCGTCTGCCGACATGAATACCGGCCAGCCGAGCTGTTCTTCTTTTGCCAGGGCTTCTTTTTCGCTCAGATCCTGCTGGTTTTCACGCAGTGAGCGGGTGATAGCCTGGATAGAGAGAGGGCCGTTTTCATCCGCAATTTCATGCGCGATTTTCAATCCTTCTTCCAGCGCTTTGCCTTTTGGTACGATGCGGTTGATCAAGCCCCAGTTCAATGCTTCCTGTGCCGTGATGTGGCGACCCAGCAGCAGGATTTCAGCGGCCAGCGCATAAGGAATCTGGCGACGCAGACGGATGGTGGAGCCACCCAGCGGGAACAGGCCGCGTTTGCATTCGGTGACACCAAAGATGGCGTCTTCTGCAGCAACACGGATATCCGTGCCTTGCAAAATTTCAGTGCCGCCGGCGAGTGCATAACCTTCCACTGCCATGACGATCGGTTTCATCGGCTGGGCATGACGTAGCAGGGCTTGCCAGTGCAAGTCAGGAATCTCTTTCATTTTTTCCTGCATCATCGCAGCATCAGCGTCACCATCCGTGCCTGATTTCAGATCCATACCGGAGCAGAAGGTGTCGCCTTTTCCGGTCAGTACGCCAACACGTAAATCAGGATCGCTGTCCAGCAAACGCCAGGCGTTGTACATGCCGAGAATCATCTGTGATGACAGTGCGTTTTTAGCTTCCGGACGATTGAGTGTCACAATCAGCACGTGACCGTCTTTTTCAATCGTGCAATTCTTGGTGCTGATGTCGAGTTCTGTTGCCATGGTGCTCTCCTCAAGTTAAGAATTTTTTAGAAATTACCAATCAATATCATGGGCACCGGCAGCAATCAGTTCGCCCAGTGCAATCTGGTGCTGGGTGCTGGAGCCGAGCGCCAGTTCATTCTGTTTCGCCCACAGCGCAAAGCGCCAGAGTGGGTAATCGCGATCCACACCCATGCCGCCGTGCAAGTGTTGCGTGGCGTAGCTGATGCGATGGGACGCGTCGCCCAGCCAGATTTTGGCGGCATGCACCTGACGCGTTGCATCGGCTTCCTGTGCCAGCAATTCCACGGCCTGTTGTGTCACCAGCTTCAGGCATTTGGCATCGATATAGCAGTTGGCCACGCGATGGCCGACAGCCTGGAAGCTGGCGATTTTCACGTTGAACTGTTCGCGTTCTGATGTGTATGCAGCAGTCATTTGCACCATTTTTTCTGCGGCACCCGCTTGGTACATACAGAGTGCAGCGGTGTAGCGTTCCACCAGATATTTCACGGCATCAGCGCCACCCAGTTTTTTTGCCGGGGTATTGTTGAATTCAACAATGTACTGTGGCTCGAATGTGGTGGCTTTCAGCGCAGTCAGTTTTACGCTGGCATCTTTGGGGTCGACGATAAACAGCGCTACATCTTTTCCTTCTTTTGCGTTTTCGTCTTTTGCGATCACCAGCATGCGTGTTGCAATGTTGGCGTAGGGCACGCAGAGTTTCTTGCCGTTCAGTTTGCCGCCGCTCACCTGGATGTTGGGTGTGTAAGCATCGTAGGTGTGTTCTTCGTGGAAAGCAGCGGTCAACACCACTTCACCGGTGGCAACACCGCCGAGCATGGATTGCAGTTCTGCATCGCCAAATTTTTGCACAGCGAGTGCGCTGACCAGTGATGGCACAGCAGGCGCCGGTGCCAGCACACGGCCACATTCTTCCAGAAACAGTGCCAGTTCAGAAAAGCCGAAACCCATGCCGCCGTTTTCAGCAGGGATGGCAATGCCGAGCAAGCCCGCGTCTGCCAGTTGTGACCACAGTTGCCCGGAATAGCGCTCCTGTTTCCACATGTCGTACTTGTGCAATTCTTCGGGTGTGACCTGATCGCCAAGGATCTGGTTAGCGAGTGTCTGGATGTCTTTCTGTTCGTCGGTCAATCCAAAATTCATGATGTGTAATCCTCGATGCTGTTGTCGATCAGGCGCGCAGTGGGCGCGGCATGTTGAGACCGAAAATGGAAATGATGTCCCGCTGGATTTCATTGGTGCCGCCACCAAATGTCAGGATTGACAGGGTGCGGTACAAGCGCTCCAGTTCACCTTCCAGCACAATCGCCTGTGAGTGGGAGTGCAGGGTGGAAGACTGGCCGAGGATTTCCATCATGTCGCGGCAGGCCTCGATCATGAATTCAGAGCCATAAACTTTGGCGGCAGAGGCCTCTGCCATATCCAGGCCGCCTTGCGAGATAGCCCAGGCCTGTTTGTAACAGATCAGTTTGATGGCTTCAGCGCTGGCCTGTACTTTGGCGAGCTTCATCTTTACCCAGTCCTGGTCGATCAGGCGCTGGCCATTGGCGAGCTTGACGCCTTCCGCGTATTCGCAGACTTTCTTGAAGATGCCGACGATGGGGCCGTGCGTCACGAGTGCAAGACGTTCACGGTTCAGCTGGCTCATGATGACGCCCCAGCCGCGATTTTCCTTGCCGATCATCCACTCCTTCGGAACGCGCACGTTTTCATAGTAGGTGGCGTTGGTGCGAACGGAGCCGAGTGTCTGTACTTCTGTCAGCGATACGCCCGGATGGTTCATCGGGATCAGGAACATGGAGATCGAGCCATGCTTGCCCTGGGTTTCCACATCGCCAGTACGGCAGGCAAGCCAGACATAGTCGGAGAACTCGGCCAGCGAGGTCCACATCTTGGCACCGTTAATGATGTAGTGATCATCGCCATCTTTCACTGCGCGGGTTTTCATGGAGGCGAGGTCGGTACCTGAACCGGGCTCGGAATAGCCGATACATATACAGATTTCGCCGGCAAGGATCTGCGGGATGATCCGGTCTTTCAGTTCCTGGCTGCCAAACTGCGCCAGTGCAGGGCCCACTGATTCAGAGGTGAGGAAGGGGAAAGGGAAACCGGCTTTCATGATTTCAGAAAAGAAAATGTATTGCTCGATCGCGGATTTCTCCTGGCCGCCGTAGGCTTTTTCCCAGCCCAGGCCGATCCATCCGTCGGCACCCAGTTTACGCATGGCCGCTTTCCATAAAGGGCCGCCGCCTTCGTGTTTGAAGTCATGACCCAGCTCGGCTTCCAGCGCCGGTGTCATCAGATCCTTGAAATAGGCGCGCAGCTGCTTGCGCAGGGCTTCTTGTTCCGGGGTAAAGGAAAGTTGCATGGTCACCTCTGGTTGATGGCTATTGCGTGTGTTTGATTCATCAGGGCAGGGATTCTAGCAGTAGAAAAGCCACTTATGGACGCTACTGGGGTAAATACGGTGTGAGGCGGCAGGTTGCCAATAACGCACCCAGACGTTAACCTGATGAGCGTTGTAATGCTGATAAAACCTATAAAGACAATGTCGAATCCAATCGAGCAGCTTTCTTCCGTTAATGCAGATGACGATCTGCATCAGCCCAATCCCCGTAATGACTATTATTTCCGGTTGCTGCTGGCGCTGGCTGCCATTGGCACCCTGGTGGTGACCTCGTCCTGGGAGAATTTTACACAACAGCACTTTTTCATTGCTGTATGGCTGCTCTACCCACATGCCGTATATATCCTGGCCACTCGCTATATGGAAAAGCGGCTGGATGAGGTGATCCACTATGCCGGGTATTGCGATGCATTCCTGGTCGGATTGCTGATTGGTGTTATCGATTTTGCTCTCCTGCCAACGTTTATGTTTATTACGGTTATCCAGTCACAATCGCTGATGAACAATGGCGTGCGCTATTGGGCGCATTCGTTAGGGGCTATTGGCGTCGGTTTCCTGATCAGTCTGTTATTTCACACGCCGCTATGGCGCTTGCAGGGTGATATCAGCATAGGCCTGCCTTCGCTCATTGGCGTGAGTATTTATTTTGGTTTGTTGTCTTTTTATATGCATCAGCGTACAGCTGACCTGAAGGAACGTGTGAGTAAATCCACGCTGGACCATCAGGATATGCGCATGAAAATGTGGAAGCTGTCTCGTTATGTGTCACCACAAATCTGGCGCACTATTTTTTCAGGGAGTGATGTCAAGCTGGAGACCAGCCGTAAACGCTTGACGGTTTTCTTTTCAGATATCAAGGGCTTTACTGAATTGTCTGAAAGCATGGAAGCCGATGATATGACTGACATGCTCAACCATTACCTGAGCGAGATGTCGCAGATTATCCATAAGTACGGCGGTACCATCGACAAGTTTATCGGCGATGCCATCATGGTGTTTTTTGGTGATCCTGTATCGCGTGGCGCACAGGCAGATTGTCTGGCCTGTATTTCCATGGCAATCGAAATGAAAAAGCATATGCGCATCATGCAGAAACATTGGGGTGGCAAAGGCATTGAAACGGCGCTGGAAATTCGCATGGGTATCAACACTGGCTACTGTACCGTGGGCAATTTCGGAACGGAACAGCGGCTGGATTACACGGTGCTGGGCACGGAAGTCAATCTGGCCAGTCGCCTTGAAACGGCAGCCCCTCCTGGAGAAATCCTGATCTCGCATGAAACCTATTCGTTGATCAAGGACGTCATACTGTGCGAGGAGAAAGGCACCATCAACGTCAAGGGTTTCAGTCAACCTGTGCGCGTATACACGGTTGTCGATTTCCGCAAGAACCTCGGAGACAAACAGTCGTATTTTGAACAGCGTGCTGAAGGGTTTTCCATGCACCTTGATCTGGACAAGGTCAAGAACTATGACAGGGATCGTGTGCTCAAATCCCTGCTGACAGCCGCTACCCGCCTGAAGAACAAGACCATGCAAGAGTAAGTGGCATGTGCATCCATTGCGCTATGTCCTGATGCTTTGTCCGTTTTTATTCCCGACTAAAAGTCCTACAATGGCAGTCAGGTTATTTTTTTATAGGTCCTAGTGCCATGCTTGAAGTTGATATCACCGAATCTGCCCAGGACTATCTGGCCGAACTGCTGAACAAGCAGAACACCCCCGGCATCAGTGTGCGAATGTTTGTAAATGATCCCGGCACTCCAAGGGCGGAGACCTGCATTGCCTATTGCCGTCCCGGTGAAGAGAAAGAGGGCGATGAGTTCGTTGAAATGAAACTGTTTCGCTGCTATTTCGATGGGCGCAGTATTCCCTATCTCAAGGATGCCACGGTTGATTACTCCCCTGACCGTATGGGTGGACAACTGACCATCAAGGCGCCTAACGCCAAGATGCCGCAAGTCAGTGACGACAGCCCGCTGTCAGACAAGGTGAACTATGTGTTGTACAACGATGTAAACCCGCAGCTGGCTGCGCACAGTGGCGAAGTGTCGCTCGAGCGCATGGAAGGCAATGTGGCCGTACTGAAGTTTGGCGGCGGCTGTCAGGGGTGTGCTTCAGTTGACCTTACGCTCAAGGAAGGGGTAGAGCGCACGTTACTGGAAAAAGTGCCGGGTCTGGAAGGTGTCCGTGATACAACCGACCATACAGACAGAAGCCAGTCCTATTACTGACTTTCTATTGCATTCTTTTCCGGCCCAAACGGCTTCATCAGTAAAATAATAGCCGGCATCATCAGATAGTCGGCAATTAGAGCGACAAACACGATCAATGACAGCAGCCAGCCGAACAGTATCTGGGAATCCATCAGCGAGAAGCTGAACATCATGAAGCCGGATATCAGCACCACCGAGGTGATCAGCATCGGTTTGCCGACGCCACGCAGGGACACGGTCAGCGCCTTTCGATAATTGCGGTAATGATTGAATTCCATACGGTAGCGACTCATGAAGTGAATGGTGTCATCCACCGCAATGCCAATACCCACACCACCCAGCATCAGCCGGCCAAAATCCAGCGTGATATCAAACCAGCCCATAATGCCGAGTGCAAAAAACACCGGTGCAATATTGGGTAGCATGGATAACAAGCCGATACGGATGGAACTGAACGTCCAGCACATCATGATGGTGATGACGCCAAACGCGAGCAATAAACCCTGGATCTGACTGCTGATAATGTAGTCCATCAGTTTCAGCCACAGCGAACCTACGCCGTTGAGTGTCATTGTGCTGTGCAGCAATGGATTGGTTTTGAGATAGTCCTGCAACGCAGTATTGAGCTTTTCATATTCGCTGGTTTCGGCCTGCCGCACATTCACTTCGATGCGTGCCCGTGAATAATCGGTGGAAACGTATTCCGCAATTTCCTTGCCGCCGGACACCTCATAGACCAACAGCAGTTGCGCGATCATGTTCTGATTATCCGGGATAGCGTTATGTGCAGGATCATCAGCATGAAAACTTTTGTTGATGTCCTTGATGTAATCGACGATAGAAATGGTCTTGCGCACGGTGCCTGTCTGCTTTTCGAGTTCGGTCTGCACACGCTCGATCTCACGCAAGACGGCTGGGTTCTTGATGCCATCCGGCTTGCCTGTATCAAACAGATACACCAGGCTGCCGGTGCCACTCAGTGACTGGTCGATCTTCAGCGTGTCCCGCTTGACCTGCACTGTATCGGAAAAATCCTCCAGGAAGTTGGCGTCCGCACGGATGCGGCGTACGCCGTCGAGTGACACGATTGTCAGCAACAGGAAGCACACCACAATCTGTTTTGGGTATCGCATGACAAAGCGGCCGATGGCGTCGAGCAGTGCTGCCATCCAGCCTTTTGGCTCTTCGTCATGTAAATCAGACGGTGGCAAATGTTCGCCACCCTTGCCGAAGGACAGGATGACCATCAACAGCGTGATGGAAAAAAAGAACGAGGCCCCCACCGCTACTGGCGCATAAAAACCGAGGTGTGATAGCGTCTGGATACTGGATGTCATGTTGGAGCCGAAACCAGCCATGGTGGTGAGTGTTGTCATCAGGCAGGGTGTGGCTGAAACCAGCAAGGTACGACGAATGGCTTCACGGCGGTTGTTGCCGGGCAGGTGGTGGTGGAATTCGGAAATCACATGCACAG
>ERZ724517.1328-NODE-1328-length-13772-cov-4.510389_pt1 | contig 13772 bp, 14 predicted proteins | sample MGYA00376050_ERZ724517 | MGnify/ENA primary metagenome ERZ724517 (study PRJEB28724, sample SAMN07190886) | activated sludge metagenome | isolation source: activated sludge of sewage treatment plant in Hong Hong | place: USA: Christiansburg, Virginia | collected... | reverse complement strand
CTTGGGGCCAATCGTGCGTCGTGGCGGCATGATCGTCCAGCTATAGACAACGCGGCCTTGCGCATCCCGCAATTCGGCCAGAATGTCAGGCACGCGCTGTCGCTGGTCGGTCGGATTGATGATCCGCCCGTTGATGGCGAACAATTCATTGCCGCTTTCGAGTGTCCGCCGTTCCGGTTTGCGCGGCACTTCAAGCAGCAGGGGCACTTCTGCCGTCCCGACTGGCAGGCCAAGCCGTGCCATGAAGCTAGGCGTCCCGAAAAACTGGATCGCCACAATCCCGGCAAGCAGGACCAGAGCGGCAGCAACGGCCGCAATTGTCCAGCGGTGCGTGGGGTTCCTGCGCCCGCGAAAAGGCGGCTGGTGTGCAAACGGATCGGGCCCCGCATCTCCAACGCCAGCGCCGTCCTGCCACGGGGCGGGCCCGGCATCTTCTGTAGGCTGGACGGCAACCGGTGGCTCCGGATGCGATGGCGCGGTTTGCGGGGAAGGGTCCAGTCGCGGTGATGGCAGCACAGCTGCACCCGAAAGGTCAATGGCAGCGGGTTCGGCAAACCAGCTGTGCTTGCACGACGCGCAGCGGACCTGGCGGCCATTTGGGCCGACCGCCGTATCCGGCACGAGATATCGGGTTCTGCAAGCCGGACAGGAGAGGATCATTGCGAGCGAGAAATTCCTTTGCGAAGCTCGTCATAAGCACCGAACGCAGGCGACTTGCAAGCCCCCTGCATGTTTCGACTGTCGTGCAAAGCCAAGTCGTGCTTTACCTGCGGGTTGCTGCAGGGCATTGAAAGCGGGGGGAAACAGCGGCAGGGCCATGGCAACAATCGTCAAGTTCGAAAATGTCGGTTTGCGATACGGCATCGGTGCAGAAACGCTTTCCGATCTCAGCTTTTCGCTTGAGCGGGGGGGATTTTATTTCCTCACTGGAGCGTCGGGTGCTGGCAAGACGTCACTTTTGCGGCTGCTTTTTCTTGCCCAAAGGCCAAGCCGCGGCCTCATCAGGCTGTTCGGCGAAGACATGGTGACGCTGCCGCGCGATCGCTTGCCGCTGTTCCGGCGGCGTATCGGGGTGGTCTTCCAGGATTTTCGCCTGATTCCGCATCTTTCGGCATTCGATAATGTCGCCCTGCCCTTGAGAGTGGCGGGAACCAGCGAGCGCGATATCGAAAGGGCTGTCAGCGAGATGCTCGCCTGGGTCGGACTGGCCGACCGGATCAGCGCGCGTCCCGCAACGCTCTCGGGCGGGGAACAGCAGCGCGTCGCAATTGCCAGGGCGGTGATTGGCCGGCCCGATATCCTGGTCGCAGACGAACCGACAGGCAATGTCGATCCGGACATGGCCGCCCGGCTGCTCTACCTGTTCGATGCGCTTAACAAGCTGGGGACAACCATTGTGGTTGCCACGCACGATGTCCATTTGCTGAGCCGCGTCGGCGCTGCAACGATCATGCACCTGGACAGCGGGCGGCTTCAGGATCCGACCGGGGCGCTCCGCTATCCGCCGCAGCGCGAAGGGGCAGCCTGAATCATGCGACTTTTCCGTTCCAGCCCTGCCGAACGTCGCCTGTTGCTCGAAGGCCGTCTGGCAGGCCCCATGCCGTGGGTCATCGCGATCATGATGTTCCTGACCGCGCTTGCGGCCGCCTCTGGCCTTGCGCTTGGCAGCGCGGCGCGATCGCTCGGCGAGGATCTGGCGGGACGCCTGACCATCCAGCTTCCCGAAGCCAATCCGGTGACAAGGGAGGCCGGCAAACAGGCAATCATTTCCGAGCTTCGGCGCCTCGGCGTGATCGAAAAGGTCGAACCGGTCAGCGACGATCAGCTTGCCGCACTGCTCGAACCCTGGCTTGGCGATCAAGGCAATGAGGCCGACCTCCCCATTCCGGCACTCATCGATGTGACCTTGCGGCGCGCGACGCCAGCCGACATTGCCGAGGTACGCAAGGCTGTCGGCTCGGTCTCCCAAACCGCGCGGGTGGATGCGCATGCTCGCTGGCTAGCGCCGCTGGAGAGCCTGCTGCAGTCGCTCCGGTGGCTTGCGGCGGCCCTTGTCCTGCTGATGGCTGCAGCGACGGCAACGATTGTCGTGCTCGCGGCGCGCGGCGCACTCAACACGCACCGGCCAGTTATTGAAGTCATGCACTTGCTGGGGGCGACGGACCAACAGGTGGCAGCACTCTTCCAGCGCCGCATAGCGCTCGATGCCCTGCTTGGCGGGTTGGCCGGCCTTGCAATAGCACTTTCGGTGTTGGCGCTTGTCGGCAGTCGCATGTCCGGGATCGGATCCGAACTGCTCGGTTCGGCGAGCCTTGGCCTATCCGACTGGGCGCTCATTCTCTGCCTGCCCCTGTTCGGGGCATTGCTGGCAACAGTTGCTGCGCGCCTTACGATTCTCTTTGCCTTAAGAAACACATTGTGATTCGTCGTGTCCTTTCATTGATTGCGACAGTCTGGCTGCTCGGCTGGGCCTGGTTTGTCGTGAGCTTGCCGCGCGCAGCCGCAAACACGCGGACCGATGCCATTGTCGTGCTCACGGGAGGGGCGGGACGAATCCAGCGCGGGCTGGACCATCTGGCGCCCGGTCACGCCCGGCGCATGCTTGTTTCTGGCGTCGATCCGGCGGTTCGGCTGGATGAACTCGCGCAACTTCAAAAGGCCCCGGCGAAGCTGTTTGCGTGTTGTGTGGACCTTGGCAAGGACGCTGTCGATACGCGGTCCAACGCGGCTGAAGCGGCGCGCTGGCTTCGGCACCGGCATTACCGATCGGTCCGGCTGGTGACTACGGACTGGCACATGCCGCGCGCTCGGTTCGAACTCGAACGCGCCGTCGGCCCCGGCGTCCTTGTCATTCCCGATGCCGTGGACAGTGCGCCCGGCTTCGTCACGCTCTTTGCCGAATACAACAAATACCTGCTGCGGCGGGTTTCGGCCCTGGCAGGCGTCTGACGCGTGGCGCTTCTCCGTTCGATCCTGTTCGTCCTGATCTTCTATCCCGGCAGCGTCGTGATGGTCCTGGCGGCCCTTGCTTCGATTCCGTTCGGGCAGGAGGCGATCATTGCCAGTTCGCGACGCTGGGCGATCTGGCATCGCTGGTGCGCACGCTGGATCCTGGGCATTCGCACACGCGTGATCGGCGACCTTCCAACGCACGGCGTCCTTTATGCGCTCAAACACGAAGCGATGTTCGAAACGATCGAGACGCTTGTCATTTTCCATCGGCCCGTCGTGGTGATGAAGAAGGAATTGGCGGATATGTTTGGCTGGGGCTATGCCGCACGGCGGATGGGCGTCATCCCGGTCGATCGTGAAGCGGGTGCTGCAGCCATGCGGCACATGATCGCTGCTGCCAGGATTGCCAAGGCAAGCAACCGCCCAATTGTTCTCTTTCCTGAAGGTACGCGGGTGCCGCATGGCGAAAGGCCGGAACTCCGCGCCGGGTTTGCAGGGCTCTACAAGGTGTTGGGGTTGCCGGTTGTCCCGATTGCGCTCGATTCAGGAAAGATCTGGCCAAAAGGTCTGGTGAAGCGCCCCGGGGTCGTGACGCTGAAGGTCGGGGAGACAATTCCGCCGGGCTTGCCGAGGGAAGAAGCAGAGGCGCGCGTTCATCGGGCCATCAATGCCCTGAACGACTAAACAGCCTTCAGTGGTCGGCGCGGCCGAAATCGGGGCGGTCGTCATCCTGACCCTGTTCGATGATCGACCGGCGCACTGTTCGCGTCCGGCTGAACAGGTCGAACAGGGCATCGCCATCGCCCCAGCGGATCGCGCGCTGCAATGCAGTCAGGTCTTCCGAAAAGCGCTGGAGCATCTCAAGGACAGCGTCCTTGTTGGAGAGGAAGACGTCCCGCCACATGGTGGGGTCCGATGCAGCAATGCGAGTGAAGTCGCGAAAACCGCCTGCTGAATATTTGATCACTTCGGACCGGGTCACTTCTTCAAGATCGGATGCCGTGCCAACGATGGTGTAGGCGATCAGATGCGGCAAATGGCTTGTAATGGCGAGAACGAGATCGTGATGCTCGGCGGCCATGATTTCCACATTGGCGCCCAGCCGTTCCCAGAAGGCCTGAAGCTGGGCGACCTTCGCCGGATTGCATCCCTCAGGTGGGGTAAGGATGCACCAGCGATTGTGGAAAAGCCCGGCAAAGCCCGCTTCGGGCCCGCTTCGCTCGGTGCCGGCCACCGGATGGGCGGGAATAATGATGTGGTTGGGCAGCGCCTGGGTGAGTGCTGCAGCCACGCTGGCCTTCGATGAGCCGACATCGGTGACAATTGCCTCTGGCGGCAAATCATTGGCAAGGCTGGCCGCGACCTCTCCCATGATGCCGACGGGAACGCACAGGATGACGAGTTCTGCATCAATCACAGCCGCACCGGGCGTGTCGGTTACATCGTCGAGAAGATTCATGTCCCGCACGGTTTCGCGAACGCTGGCGTTGACGTCATGACCTGTGAGCACAACACCAGGCATTTGTGCGCGCACGGCGCGGGCAATCGACGATCCGATCAGGCCCAGCCCGATGATCGAGACCCGCGCGAACGGCAGCATCAGGCCGCCTCGCCCACGATTTCACGCAGTGCAGCCGCAAATCCCCGTGTTTCTTCTTCCGAGCCAATGGAAACTCTCAGGCCATGGCCCAATCCCTGGCCGGGCAGCCAGCGGACGATATAGCCGCGCTCCATAAGGCTGTGATAGGCGGATTCAGCCGTAACGGCGCCATTGAACAGCACGAGCAGGAAATTGGCCTTGCTTTCGAGCGTCCGGAGCCCGGCATTGCCCAGCTTGTCGATTTCCGCCGTCAACCAGCTGCGCCATTGCGCATTGTGCGCGCGGCTGCTGGCGACGAAATCCTCGTCGCCAAGCGCTGCAATCGCTGCATGCTGTCCGGCAATTGTGACGTTGAACGGCAGCCGGATCCGGTGCATCGCGTCAATGATCGGAGCGGCTGCATAGCCCCAGCCGATCCGCTCCGCTGCAAGTCCGAAAATCTTTGAAAAGGTGCGGGTGACGAGGACATTGGATGCGGACATCGCGAGTGCCAGCCCGCCATCATCCTCATCGTCTTCCAGATATTCGGCATAGGCCTGGTCAAGGACCAGCAGGACATGATCCGGAAGCCCCGCATGAAGCCGCGCAATTTCCTCGCGCGGCGTATAGGTGCTCGTCGGATTGTTCGGGTTGGCAACGAAAACGACGCGCGTCCGTTCGGTCACGGCGGCAAGGATTGCGTCAACATCGGTCGCATAATCCCGATCGGGCGCGATGACAGGGGTCGCACCGACGCGCCGGATCGCGATTTCATAGACGGCAAAGCCATAGCGGACGTAGATCACCTCATCGCCCGGGCCGGCAAATGCACCCGCCGCCTGGTGCAGCACTTCATCCGAACCCGTGCCGCAAATGATGCGATCCGGGTCAAGGCCGTGTCGCTGTGCGATGGATTCGCGCAGGGCAGTTGCGCCACCATCGGGATAGCGTTCGAGGCCTGCCGCCTGTGCAGCAAAAGCGGCGCGCGCCTTTTCGCTCGTCCCCAGCGGGTTTTCGTTGGAGGAAAGCTTGGCCGCACGCATGCCGCTGCCGGTCGCTGACTTGCCGGGAACATAGGGGTGGATCGCCTTGACCCAGTCTTTTGGAGATGGTCCTGTCATGATGCGCGCGGCTCTAGGGGTGGTTGGCTTCATTGACAAGGCGGGGTCGCGCGCCTTAGCCCCGCCAGCATGTCGGATCCGTTTGGCCTCAACCGTCACATTATCCTGCCCGGGCCCCTGAAGCTCGACGGCGGGACCGCACTAGCGCCCGTCGAGATTGCCTATGAAACTTACGGCACGCTCAATGCAGAAGCGTCGAACGCGATCCTGATCTGCCATGCCCTGACCGGGGACCAGCATGTTGCCAGCAATCATTCGATCACCGGAAAGCCCGGGTGGTGGACGCGCATGGTGGGCCCCGGCAAACCGGTCGATACGGATCGCTTCTGTGTCATCAGTTCAAACGTGATCGGGGGATGCATGGGGTCTTCGGGCCCGCAAAGCGCCGGCCCCGACGGCAGGCCCTATGGCATGGATTTCCCTGTCATCACGATCAGCGACATGGTTCGCGCGCAGGCGATGCTGCTCGACCATTTGGGAATTGCGCAGCTCTATTCCGTCATCGGCGGGTCGATGGGCGGCATGCAGGCCTTGAGCTGGGCAGCGAATTTTCCCGCGCGGGTGGCATCGGCGATTGTCATTGCCTCGACCGCGCGGCATTCGGCCCAGAATATCGCCTTTCACGAAGTCGGTCGGCAAGCGATCATGGCCGATCCCAACTGGCGCGAAGGCCGCTATCTCGAAGATGGCAAGTCGCCCGATGCCGGGCTGGCCGTCGCCCGGATGGCAGCGCACATCACCTATCTGTCGGAGCAGGGGCTGACCGAGAAATTCGGGCGCCGCCTCCAGAATCGTGACGTCAAGACGTTCGGATTTGACGCGGATTTCCAGGTCGAAAGCTATTTGCGGCATCAGGGGCTGAGTTTTACCGACCGGTTCGATGCCAATTCCTACCTCTATATCACGCGCGCGACGGATTATTTCGATCTGGCGGAGGAACATGGCGGCCACCTTGCCAATGCCTTCAAGGGCTGCAACGCCCGTTTCTGCGTCATCAGCTTCGACAGCGACTGGCTCTATCCGACCAGTGAGTCGCGCAATATCGTCCATGCGCTGAATGCGTCCGGGGCGCCCGTCAGCTTTGTCGAACTGTCCTCGCCGTTCGGGCATGACAGCTTCTTTCTCGAACTTCCCGCACTCGACCGGGTGATCGACGGATTTCTGAAAGCCGGGGGATTATGAGCGCGCTTCGACCTGATCTTGCGATCATTGCGCGCGAAGTGGCTCCCGCCAGTCGCATTCTCGATGTGGGATGCGGTGATGGCGCGTTGATGGCCGCGTTGCGCGACGGCAAGCAGGTCGATGCGCGCGGGATGGAGCTTGATCGCGCCAATGTGACCGAATGTGTCGCACGCGGCCTTTCCGTCATCCAGGGCAATGCCGATACGGACCTGGCGGACTATCCGGATGCCGCGTTCGATTATGCCATCCTCAGCCAGACGCTGCAGACGACGATGCGGCCCGACCTTGTGCTCGAACAATTGCTGCGGATCGGGAAACATGCCTTCGTCTCCTTCCCCAATTTCGCGCACTGGCGCGTGCGGATGTCGCTGCTCTGGGGCGGGCGGATGCCGGTCACGCGGCTCCTGCCGGTCGCGTGGTACGAAACGCCCAACATTCATCACGTCACGATCGACGATTTCCGCGCGCTCGTGAAAGAGCGCGGCATCCGCGTCGATGGCGCCTGGTTTCTGAGCGGAGACCGGCTCACCAGCGATGCCGCCGCCAATTTCCGTGCGGAACATGCAGTGTTCTTGTTGTCGCGCTGAACCCCTGACTCACCCAGAGGCCCCTGCCTGCGCAGGGGCGACGGGGGCGGGCAATGCACGTGCCTATCCGCGCAGCACCGCGCCCAGTTTTGCTGCCGCCGCGACCACGGCATCGCTGATCGCTGAAAGATCGGCCTCAGCGAACGTCTTTTCCTGCGGTTGCAGTGTCACTTCGATCGCCAGCGACAACTGCCCGTCGGGAACGCCCGGTCCGGCAAAGCGGTCGAACAGGCGGGTTGCGGCAATGTTGACCTTGTCCGCTCCCCGGACGGCCCGGACAAGCGCGTCTGCCGTCAGGTCGGCCGGCACAAGGAATGCAAAGTCGCGCGTCAGGGCTTGCAATGCCGGAGGCCTGTAGTCCGATCTCATGAAACCGCTCGACCGTTTGGCGGGAATCGCGTCGAGATAGGCTTCGGCGACCATCACCGGTCCGTCGAGGTCGAAGGCCCGTGCCGTGCCGGGATGCAGGGCGCCAAAGCTTGCGAGAATGGTCTTGGGCCCGAGGCGGAGCGTGCCGGATTGACCGGGGTGATAATGCTCCCCCGCTTCGCCAAGCACCTGGAGATTGGCAATCGGAGCGCCAGCCGCCTCCAGCAGGGCAAGGACCTCTGCCTTCGCGTCGAACGCGTCGAATTTCTGCGCCTTTCCACTGGCCCAGCCGCGCGGCGCCTTGTCGCCAGCGAGCACGACGCCCACTGTCGCGCGCTCCGCTTCGGCGAGATAGCGGCGGCCGATTTCGAACAGGCGGGCACTTGTCGCGCCGCGGTCCATGTTGCGCCGTGCCGCCGAAAGCAGTCCGGGAAGCAGCGACGTGCGCATGACTTTCATGTCTTCGCTGATCGGATTGGCAAGGCTCCAGGCCCCGCCGCCAATGGCAGAAGCCTCCCTTTCCGACAGGAAGGACCAGGTGATGGCCTCGTTCAGCCCGCGTGCCGCCGCTGTCCGCCGCACCTTTCGTTCGATCATCTGTGCAGGCGTTGCCGTCGGTCGTGCCACGCCATCGGTGCGCGCCAATGGTGTCGATTTCACCGCGTCGAGCCCAATGATGCGAACGACTTCCTCAACAAGATCGGCCGGGCCGTCGACATCACGACGCCATGACGGCACTTCGACCTGCCAATCCGAATTCACGGAAAAGCCAAGGTTTTCAAGGATTTGCTTCTGTTCATCGGGTGCAACAGTGACTCCGCCAAGGCCCGTGCATAGCGCCGGATCATAGGCGACATGCCGTTTCCCCAGCGGAGGCTGGCCGGAACGCGCGATCGCGCTTGGGCTGCCGCCGCAATGGTCGAGCACCAGCTTCGTCGCGATCGCCAGACCGTCATCGAGAAACGCGGGATCGACGCCGCGTTCAAAACGCTGCCGGGCGTCGCTGGTCAGCGCCAGCTTCTGGCCGGTTCGGGCGATGTGCGCAGGATCGAAATAGGCGCATTCGATCAACACGTCGGTCGTGGTTGCCGAAACCCCCGAATGTTCGCCGCCCATGATGCCGCCAATGTCATGCACGATCTCGTCATCCGCGATCACGGTCATGCTCGCATCGAGCGTATAGGTCTTGCCGTTCAGCGCGAGCACCTGTTCGCCGTCCCGCGCCTTGCGGGCAACCAGAGCGCCCGAAAGCTTCGCGCGGTCATACACATGCAAGGGACGGCCCAGATCGACCGAGACGAAATTGGTGATGTCGACCAGCATCGAAATCGGCTTCTGGCCGATCGCCTTCAGCTTGTCGGCCATCCACTTCGGACAGGCTCCGTTGGTCACGCCGGAAACAGCCTGGGCAAAGAATGCCGGACAACCCTCGGTATCGTCCGTGCGCACGTCGGGCGCCGCGTCGGTGCCCGCAACCGGGGTCAGGGAGTCCATGCGATAGACGTCTGCCAGTGGTCTGAGCGTGCCGAGACCGGCGGCCGCCAGATCGCGCGCGATGCCCCGAACGCCCATGCAATCCTGCCGGTTCGGCGTGATCGCCACATCGATCACGGGATCGTCAAGCCCGGCCCATTCGGCAAAGCTCTTCCCGACCGGCGCGTCGGCGGCCAGTTCGATGATGCCATCATGATCGTCGCCAAGTTCAAGCTCGCGCGTCGAACACATCATGCCATTGGATTCAACGCCGCGGATGGCGGCGACTTTCAGGACCATGCCATTGGCTGGCACGACAGCGCCCGGCGCGCCGAATACGCCAACAAGGCCCGCGCGCGCATTCGGGGCGCCGCACACCACCTGCAACGGCCCGTCTCCTGCATCGACCGACAGCACCTGCAGCTTGTCCGCTTGCGGATGGGGTGCTGCGCTCAACACTCTTGCGATCCGGAAAGCCGCAAGTGTGGCGGCCGGATTTTCAACCGACTCGACTTCCAGCCCAATGCGCGTCAGCGTTTCGGCGACCAGCGTCACACCAGCGTCGGTGACGAGATGCTCTTTCAGCCAGGAAAGCGTGAATTTCATGCCCCGACTCCTCCGCTGAGCGTTGGGACGTCCAACGCCGAAAAGCCGTAGTGCCTGAGCCAGCGCAGATCGCCGTCGAAAAAGGCGCGCAAATCGTCCATTCCGTACTTGAGCATCGCAAGCCGGTCCACGCCGGTTCCAAAGGCGAATCCTTGCCAGATTTCCGGATCGAGCCCGCAATTCGCGATCACACGCGGATGAACCATGCCGGAGCCCAGCACTTCCATCCATTTCTCGCTTCCGCCGATCACTCGCTTGCCGTTGATTTCGGAATAGCCGACATCGACTTCGACCGAAGGTTCGGTGAAGGGGAAATAGCTTGGGCGCAACCGCAGCACGACATCGTCACGCTCGAAAAAGCCCTTGAGGAAGGTTTCAAGCGTCCATTTGAGATGGCCGAGATGAATGCCCTTGTCGATCACCAGTCCCTCGATCTGGTGGAACATCGGGGTGTGGGTTGCGTCACTGTCCGAACGATAGACGCGGCCCGGCGCGATGATGCGAATGGGGGGCTCCTCATTCATCATCGTGCGGATCTGGACGGGCGATGTGTGCGTGCGCAGCAGCTTTCCGTCCGGGAAATAGAATGTGTCGTGCATGGCCCGCGCCGGATGCGTCTCGGGAATATTGAGTGCCGTGAAATTGTGCCAGTCATCCTCGATTTCGGGGCCGGTCGCGACCGCGAAGCCCATATCGGCGAAAATTTCGGCGAGTTCGTCCATCACCTGGCTGACCGGATGGACGGAGCCTTGCGGCGCTTCGGGTGCAGGAAGGCTCATGTCGAGCCGTTCGGTGGCGAGCCGTGCATTGAGTAGGGCGGACTCGAGTGCCGCCTTTTTCTGGGAAATGGCACTGCTTACCGCTTCCCGCAGTCCATTGATCAGCGGGCCCTTTTCCTGCCTCTCTTCCGGAGACATGGCGCCCAGCGTCTTGAGGAGCGCCGAAACGCTGCCCTGCTTGCCAAGGGCCGCTATGCGCACGGTTTCAAGCGCATCGAGCGTATCGGCCGCTGCAATGGCTGCAAGAGTTTCGGATTCGAGTTTTGCCAGATCAGTCATCGTGTTCGCCCAATAAGCAAATGGGCGCGAACGGCAATGCCGCCCACGCCCATTTGCGCTTTTACGAAAGTGGAAGCTGTTAAGCTGCCTGTGCCGGCAGCGCCGCCTTCGCCTGCGCAATGATGGTGCTAAACACTTCGCCTTCATGCATCGCGATATCGGCCAGGACCTTGCGGTCGAGCTCGACACCGGCGAGCTTAAGCCCGTGCATGAATTCGCTGTAGGTCAGGCCTTCGATGCGGACGGCCGCATTGATGCGCTGGATCCACAGGCCACGGAACGTCCGCTTCTTGGCCTTGCGGTCACGATAGGCATATTGCCCGGCCTTTTCGACGGCCTGGCGGGCAACGCGAATCGTGTTCTTGCGGCGGCCGCGATAGCCCTTTGCCTGTTCGAGGATGTTCTTGTGCTTGGCACGGGTGGTCGTGCCGCGTTTGATGCGAGCCATTGTCCGGCCTCCTTATTTCAGGCCGTAGGGCGCCCACGCCTTGACCGTTGCCGTATCGGCATCGGACAGGACAGAGGTGCCGCGATTCTGGCGGATATACTTGCCATTGTGGCTGATGAGCCGGTGACGCTTGCCGGCAACGCCGTGCTTGAGCTTGCCGGTCGCGGTCAGCGTGAAGCGCTTCTTCACCCCGCTCTTGGTCTTCAGTTTGGGCATTTTCGTCCTTTCAAATTTCGACGATTCGCATCCCCCGTGGCAGCCCTTTCAGCCAGGCGGATCGCATTGCAATCGTGCAGAAGTGGGCGCCCCTAGCCGGAGTCTGGTCGGAATGCAAGCGTTTGGCGGCCTTCCTCGATGGTCAATCCTTCGGCATTGCCCTCGGCAATCAGCCGCATCAGCGTCTTGAAGACAGCCGTCAGCAATGGCCGCTCCATCGCGAAATAACGGGTAGGCGCCATGCCGATGAAATGCTTGAAATCGCGGATCATGTGGCTCTGGTCGGAATATTGCGGATCGAGGAAATGCGGCCATTCGCCAACCGACATGCCCTGCATCGAATGGAGCATCCGCAAGAAGCGTTCGCGGCGCATCAGCCTTTTGGGCGAAAAGCCGAAATGCTGTCGCGTCAGCCGGGCAAGCTGGGGTTGGGACAGGCCGGTTCGTGCCGAAAGTTCTGCCACTGTGGCACAATCCGGATCGGCAATCGCAAGCGAGACGGCCTCGATCCGCTCGGAAACCGGCCCTCTTTTCGTGCGGGACAATCGTTCCAGAAAGAAGGCGTCGGCTGCCGCAACGCGCCCTTGAAGGCTATCCGCCGCCATCACTGCGTTGAAAAGCCGATCCCCATCGCTGCCCAAGATGTCGGACAGCGGACGAATGGCATTTGCATAGCGGCTGGCCCGCGCATCGAGCAGCCGGTGCCAGCCCATCGGGAAAACGGGCACGCAAAAGACCATGCCGGCGCTCCCGCGCACCCATTGGACATGGCTGGCCACGCCGTGGACGATCGCGCGATCTGCAAGCGGTGCGAGGTGCGCGCGCGATGGCCCGAATGCCCATTCCCCGCCATTGACCAGCCGGATATTTGTCCATTCCGGCCGCAACAGGTCTTCGACGATGCCTTCACCCTCGATCGCGACATCCCAATAGGCCGGGATGAAGGGGCGAAGTTCTTCTGCAGGCTGAGCGAATGTGACAGACGCTTCAGCCATGATTGCGCGACCGGGACTGTTTCATTCCCGCCCCCTGCTCATTTTCGGGAACTCGGGCAAGCCCGTTCCCGCGAGGATTCGAATCGGGCATCGCTTTCTGCTCCACAAGTCCGGTGCAGGTGGTTATTGAGCCTGTCATGCTTGCATCGATCTTCGGCCTGTCGGGCCCTGCCCTAACGCCAGATGAGGCCGCCTTTTTCCGGGATACCGATCCCGCGGGCTATATCCTGTTCAAGCGCAATATCGCGACCCGTGACCAGTTGCGGGCCCTGACGGATTCGCTCCGCGCGCTGCACGGTCGTGATGACCTGCCGATCCTGATCGATCAGGAAGGTGGCCGCGTCGCGCGGATGCAACCGCCGGAATGGCCAGCCTTTCCGGCGGGAGAAGCGTTCGACCGGCTTTATGCCCGTGCGCCGATGTCTGCCATCGAGGCAGCCCGGGTCAATGCCAAGGCGATTGCGCTGACGCTTTGCGAAGTCGGAATTACGGTCGATTGTCTGCCGCTGCTTGATGTCCGCGTGCCGGAAACCCACCCGGCAATCGGGGACCGCGCACTGGGGTCGGAGCCAATGCAGGTGGCAGCTCTCGGGCGTGCCGTGATAGAAGGACTGCGCGCTGGCGGCGTGGTCGGTGTCGTCAAGCATATGCCGGGGCAGGGGCGCGCAGTGGTCGACAGTCATCATGCCCTCCCGGTCGTCAGCGCAGACGATGCAACGCTTGCCGCTGACCTTGCCCCGTTCCAGCGCCTTGCCGATGCCCCCATGGGGATGACGGGGCACATCATCTTCGAAGCCTGGGATGCGGAGCGCTGTGCAACGCTTTCGCCCGTCGTGATCGGAGACATTATCCGCACGCGCATCGGCTTTGACGGCTTCCTGATGAGCGACGATCTGGACATGAAGGCGCTCAATGGTGCGATCGGCGATCTGGCAGCCGCGAGCGTTGCAGCCGGCTGCGACGCTGCGCTCAACTGCTGGGGCCGCATGGAGGAGATGGTGGCGATTGCAAATCAAGTCGGAACGCTGACCACCGAGGGAGAGGGCCGACTGGCGCGTGCAATGGCGACGATTGGCCCCATGCCCGACATTGCCGAAATGCCAGCGCTTCTTGCCAAGCGCGACGCCTTGTTGCAGCTTGCGGCCTGAATGGGAGAACAGCTGATCATTGAGGAATTTGCGACACC
>ERZ724517.1324-NODE-1324-length-13834-cov-10.940489_pt1 | contig 13834 bp, 9 predicted proteins | sample MGYA00376050_ERZ724517 | MGnify/ENA primary metagenome ERZ724517 (study PRJEB28724, sample SAMN07190886) | activated sludge metagenome | isolation source: activated sludge of sewage treatment plant in Hong Hong | place: USA: Christiansburg, Virginia | collected... | reverse complement strand
ACCTTGCGGTCAACGACAAATGTCGTCGGCGTTCCACCGTTACTCTGCACAGGCGTTTGCGCGACCGTCCCGACGGTATAGTCGACCGTTGCCGTGTTATAGACTGACGTACCTGCCGCTGTTCCCGCCGCAAATGCCTGCGGCAATCCGCCGACCGACATCATGCCAGCAACCAGCGCCAACTTACCCGACATACGAAATGACTTCATGTTGATCTCCTAACGCGATGTGCGCCATTCGCACCCGCCTGAAAACTACGAACCCCAAACCGGGAAAGCCCCGCAGATACCTGATCCAAGTCCTTGGTATGCCACTCATCCTCTAACGCGCCATTTTGTTAGCGCGGTTTACTTCAATAGCGTGCGATAGGTAACGCTACCTTTGGCTCCCGCCTTCAGTGGTGCCACTAGCGTCCACCGTAAATTTGTCACATCCGTTGCCGTAGCAGGACGCGTTGTTCCATCTGTATTCTTGATTGTTAGCTGTTCAAGCGGGGCGTAACGCTTACCGTCATCGACCGACACATCAAAGCGCGTGTTCGCACCAACGGCAGAGCCCGCTACATAGGTCAGTTCCTTCGGTACGGGATTACTCACCACCACATTGTTTGCCGCTTTTTTACCCGTATTCCGATAGGTCAGAATGTAGATCACTTCCTGCCCGGGCGTGGCTCGGGTGAGCGCCTCCAGCTTGCGGATCTTATTGCCATCCTTGTCTGTTACTTCCACTTCACGGAATGCTTCGCTCTTGAGCTCGACAGCGGCCAGAGCAGGCATTGCCACCACGAGACCCACTGCAACAACTACGGATTTAATCAACTTCATCGCAAACCTCGCTATATGCGTGATATCAGAGGCTGTTGCGTCCACCGCTGTTGGCAGCAGACACAACAACACATAGCACCTGACACACACTCATGTGCACGCAAGCGGCCACGATAGTGACCGCTTGCACTCACATCAAATGGCGTCAATCGTGACCTGGAACGTCACAACATTGACTGCAGGCGCCGTCACCGTTCCGCTGTTGGTTGGCGTATTGTTGGTGTCATTCCCACCGGGATACACACGCACCACACCACCCTGCACATAGCCGGCATCCATATTCTGGCTGTCCGTCAGCGGGTTGCCATTCAGCGTCACTGAGTTCGGCACATAGGTGGTATGAGCCGGAATGTTGTCAGTGATCACGATATTGTTGAACACCCCTGCACCCGTTGCATTCAGCGTCAGGGTATAGGTGATGGTAGCGCCTGGAACGGCCTTGCCATTCAGAGCTGGATCTGTGTGTGTAAGGGTGCTGGTCTTGACCATATCCAGTGCAAACTGGCGCACCTGATACGTGCTGGTGGCACTGCCCACGGCCTGTGTTGTACCTACGACGGCATCAACCCCTCCCGTACCCGCACCCGCAAACACCGTACCCACTGCATCTGGCGAGGCTGGCGTCGACTGCGTGGTAATGGACTCGGCAGACAAACGCACATCACCCAGATCACCGTTGGTCAAGCCAGCAGGAATGTCGCTGACCAACAGGATCTTGACGCTGTCACCCGGCTGTCCGCTAGGCGCCAGAACCGGGTCATTCACACCAGGTATCAGCAATGTATCACCCGCATCAAGCACGCCATCGCCATTATTATCGATGTAAACCCGGACATTGGTTGGATCGAAATCATCGCCACCCAGGACATTGGCAGGCACCAGCGCATACGCTTCCGAGCCGTTACCGGTATTCGTCACCGTAAATGACACCACTTGGTCCGTAGCGCCATCCAGCACGGAAACAGGGGCTGCCTGATCGCGCGTCACCGTCACGTCCAGGATCTCGGCCACTTTGAAAGTGGACGGATTGGAGGGCGTGTTACCCGGATTGCCATCCGGATCCGTAAAGCTCACGGTGGCGGTATTGGTAATATCCGTGCCGGCCTGGGTCATGGCGGCCTGGGTCGCAGGAGCGGCCAAAGCGGCCAACAGGAAGCCAGCACCTGTCAAACTGCGTGTCAATTTCATGAAAAACACCTCTTTTGGGGGAAACCACTAAAACTTGGACAACTACACTTGTAACCACAAACCGCTGCTCTCGCATCCCTGCAAAAAGAGCAAAACAAGAAAATCAACAGGTTAGATAAGAATCCTTCTCTCTAACCGGCAGATTATGCTTTTCGAACAATCACCTTGCCCTTGGGAGTTACGCCCAAAATGCCAAGTAGCTCACATTTATATTAAAACACAGACACCCTATAAGACTTATGCAAAAACGCTACAAAATGATGATGGGGCGACTTTTGTCGACGTTCAGCACGATGCATGCCGCAGCTGCTGCTGGCTCGTCAATCATTCATTCAGCAGGCGGAGGATAAAGGCAAAATCCAGACGCCGGATGGCATCCTGAACCAACTGGGCAAACTCGGAAGCGTCTGGCTGAGATTTCCGCAACTGCACTATCCACTCCTCAACCTCTGTGACCTGGCCTAGCTCCACCGCCCGCCGCAGCGACTCCAATTGCTCCGGTGTCGGCCTGACCCATTGCTGAGGGGGCTTCACGCTGACCTGACGAGGCGACGTTGCATCAGCCCCCCACGCCAACGCCAGCACTTTCCCCAGTGTTTTGAGCAGACGCTCCGGCCTGACCGGCTTAATGAGCACCGCCGTAAACAGCGGCTGACCCACCCTGTATTCAGGCAACCTAGGACGGGAGGCCGACAACAGCAGAAATGGCAACGACAACCCGTGCGCACGGGCACGTCGCAACAAGTGCTCATGACTCAAATCCGTCACAAACTGGTCAATAAGCACCGCATCAAAGGGCTCGGTCATCAACCGCATCAGCGCCTCTTCTCCACTCGCCACCACCGCTAGGTCAAAGCCAGAGCTGGCCAAGATATCCGTCAACACTGCGCGCGTTTCGGCGCTATCGTCCACCACCAAAATACGGCGCACCGGCCCGTCATACCGATACAAGCCTAGCGGCCCAGAAACAGGCACCAACTCCGATTCATCCGCCCGTTCCAGAGCCACCTGAAACCAAAAAAGACTGCCACCGCCTTCATTGGCCTCGCACACCAATTCCCCTTCCATTAATGTCACCAGCTGATGCGCGATGGTGAGCCCTAGGCCGACACCTCGGCTACTGGTGGTCGCCTCGACCTGCTCAAACGGACTGAACACTCGCAGGCATTCCTCCTCCGGAATACCTACACCATCATCACGCACACCAAACCACAGCATCACACTGCCACGATCACTCGTCTCCCCATCATTCATGCACCGCACTTCCAGACGAATGTGCTGCCCCTGGCTGTGCCGACAGGCATTGGCCAACAAATTGGTGAGCACTTGCTGCAACCGTACGGAATCTGCCCTGACGGCAGGGGGCAAGCCTAAGCCAAATATCCCCTGCACCTCTATGCCAGCATCTTTTGCCAGTGGCACCACTTCCTCGATGGCAGACTCCAACAGGGACTGAAAATACGCCGGACGCAGCTCCAGTTGCAGCCGCCCCGCCTCGCCTCTGGCATAGTCCAATAACTCATCAATCAATGCCAGCAAGTGCCGACCACGGCGATGAACCGCTTCCATTCGCTTGGGGTTCTCTGGCGCCGAAGCATTTTCCATGACCAACCGGCTATACCCTAAAATGCTGTGCAGAGGCGTGCGCAACTCGTGGCTCATGTGCGCCAGAAATGTCGACTTTGCTTGACTGGCCGTCTCTGCTTTCTCTTTAGCCGCCACCAACTCAATCGTGCGAGCATCAACCTCCCGCTGCAAACGAATAGTGGACTGCACTCGCTCCGCCAGCATATCGGCCTGTGCTTGTGTCCGCTCCAAACGCAACTGCCGCACTACATCGGCCATCACCATGGCCATGACCGCGCCACTCATCACCATGGACCACGACTGCGCATAGCCTCCCCATAAGTCATTAGGAATCACGCCAAAAATCTGCGCCACGCGCAGCAAAGAAGTGAACCAGAGCAGCACAAACGCAAGCAGCATCCATGCGGCGTTACGCTGCCGCCGCCACACGGCTAAAACCGACAGCGACAGACTAACCACCACTACCACCAATGCCACCACATTGGTCATTGGCACCACACGATCATACGGAAATAGCAGATGCAGTGGCGCCAACACCAGCGACACTCCCGCCAAAATCACGAGAACACGCCCCTGCCAAGGAAAATACCGTGGAATTTGCAAAAGACGAGACACTAGCAACGCCGTCGCAGCAACGGCGACGGACAGAAAAAACCCCGGACTGCGCATGCTCCACTCGGGCTGGCCCGACCACAGAAACTCAGAGCCATACTGCAAAATGGCGACATCATAAAACCCGTAAGCGGCCATTGCGCCAAAGAAATAGAGAAATACAAGATCGCGCGCACTGAACAACAACAACAGAGAATATAAGGCAAACAAAAATATGGCACCAAACTGGATGCCATTCACCAAATCCACTTTACGTTCACTGGCATGAAATGCTTCGGACTGCCAAAGCCGCACTGAAATCATCATGGCATCGCGACTGCTAATGCGCATATACATTTTACGCACTTCGCCTGGCGCCAGCGTCACCGGGAATACCGTCTGCCGGGATTGAATCGATCTATCAGCCACCGCCACATCAAGCCCCGAAGACAACACCCGCCAACGACCATGTTCTTGCACAAACAAACGAACGTCGCGCAATCGCGGGGGAAACACTTCAATAAGGCGCTCTTGGGTCACTGGCAAATCATTACGCACATTGATGGCCAACCAGACGGCTGCTCGTGTGTAGCCCGGCGCAAGATCGTCTAAAGAAGCGAGGTGAAATTCCCCCTGCTTGTCTTTGGTTACTACGTCGTCAATGGTTAATCGCGCAGAAGGGTCCTTCAATATCGACACGCGGGAGTCAAGCGCCACCAACGCCTCATTCTGCACACTCACTATCGGCCCTGCATGAACGGAGGGAGCCCATAAGAAAAGCCGCGCCACAAGCAACACAAACACCATGCATTGCATGTATATTCTCATCATGATGCCGCGTCTCTCTGTCCCCGCTTGGATTGCCGAAAATCGCGTGGCGTTACACCGAGTCGATCACGAAACATGGCGGTGAAATTACCTGCATTGCCATAGCCAACGTGATCCGCCACTTGCTGAATATCGATATCACTGTCGGCCAACATGCGACAAGCAATTAGAAACCGCTCCTCGCGCAGCCACGCGAACACCGGCAGCCCGGTGGCTTCGCGAAACAACTCCGTTAGCCGACGTTCATTAGTGCCCACTTGATGCGCCAACTCCGGCAGAGACGGCGGCTGACGAATATCACCTTTTAGAATCTCCATAGCAGCAAGCACCATGCCATTAATACGAGAGGCATTCTCTCCTTCTATTTCAGCCGTCTCTGCTGATGCATCCACTGCGGCACTGGCCATCATGCGGGATCGCAAATCCAAATGAATCGCGACACGCGCAATCACTTCTTCAGGAGCAAAGGGTTTGCTGATATAATCAACGGCACCCACGCGCAGGCCCTCTAGCCGATCCTCCAACTCATTACAGCCTGATAAGAAAATAACCGGAATATCCCGCGTGGCAGGATCGGCTTTAAGCAACCGACAGGCCGCCAAACCATCCGTACGCGGCATTCGAATATCCAACAACACAAGATCAGGCTTCATGAGGGCGGCTTTTTGATACCCCTCATGCCCATCAAAGGCGACGGTAATCCGTAATTGTGCATTGCGCAGATACTCCATCAACAACGCAATATCTTCCGCCGAATCATCCACGACTAATACAGAGTACGGACGCTTTGATACTTGCTCCGACTTTTTGGACAACGCGGAAAACGGCATCGGCACCCCTCCTTGATCATACTGTCACTACATCCCTGATCTACCTCAAAAGAGGCACAGGCTCCCATGTCGTGGGGATTATCGCATCTTGCTCGGCATCTCGACAAAATCACCTGCTACCGCTGCACTGGAACGATGCAACTGTTCGCCTTTTTCCCTAGACGGCCACCTCGCTGTGTCTCGGGCTTTCAATCACCATCAAACCTGCTAGGCTCCATTATTATCAGAAAAACTGATTGATACTCCATGCGAATCACCTTAAAGCAACTAGAAGTGTTTATCGCCGTCGCCCAATCTGGCAGTGTCACCCGGGCCGCCGACAGCCTGAACATCACCCAAAGCGCCACCAGCATGTCACTGGCCGATTTCGAGACCCAGCTGGGGCGAAAACTGTTTGATCGTGTGGGCAAGCGTCTACAACTCAACGACTCGGGCCGGCTACTACTACCCAAGGCGCTAGATGCCATTGCCCGCATCAGTGAAATTGAGGCCATGGCCGCCAGTGATGCTCCGCTCATAGGCCAATTGCGCATTGGCGCCAGCCTCACCATTGGCAACTATATGCTACCAGGCCTGATCGGTAGCTTTATGCGCAATCATGCCGGTGCGCATATTACGCTGGACGTTGCCAATACTCGCCATGTCATTGAGGCGCTAAAGCAGTTTCAGGTCGATATTGGCTTTATTGAAGGCTTCTGCCACGAGCCGGATATTGAGGCGATTCCATGGTGCCGTGACGAACTGGTGGTATTTGCCGCCGCCAACCATCCGCTGGCCACGCAGCAAACGGTAACCTCAGCGGATCTGGCAGACGCCGACTGGATCCTGCGTGAACCCGGCTCCGGAACGCGCGAAATTTTTGATAATGCGGTGCTGGGTCGCCTGCCCCGCATCAAGCTGCTGATGGAGTTCAGCCATACCGAGGCCTTAAAGCGGGCCGTAGAAACCGGCATTGGTATTGGCTGTGCATCGCGTCGCACGCTGGACGAGGCGTTGATTAATGGCAGTGTGGTGGTTTTGCCTACCCCGTTCCTGGATTTGGAACGTCAGCTTTTCTTGCTCATCCATCGCCAAAAATACCGTACGCAGGGCCTTGAGGCTTTTCTGACGCACTGTCGCCAGGCGTTTTCCTCTCAATCATTCGCCCCTCCTCCTCATCAATAGCAATGATGGGCCTGTCTGCCGCAGGAGGGAGGAGGCTTAGATACTTGCCCCGAACCGCCCAGAACACTATTTTCTCATAATATTCGGCCAGTTTATTCGTTGTGCGGGTTGCCGAGGGGGTCCGCATGGTTAAGAATGAGAAGTTAGGTGAGCAATCATTAACCTGTCGTGCCCGTGGCATGACAGAGGACATAACAACAACACACGGGACGGTGTTCATGGCCAGTAGCGCGGAACTCCTGCGGCAACGACTTCCAGCTCAAGATCTGAGCCGGCTCAGTCTCGTCAATCACCAGCCACGCAAGCTAAAGGAATGGGTCGAGGCCCTTCCTATGATGAATGTGGGAGAAACCTCTCGGCTGGTGTTCCAGACTCTGCAAGAGCTGACACGCCTGCAGGTGGATGCTTCAGAGCGGTTAGAGCTGCTTGAGCTGCTACGGCCTACTGTTCACTCCTTGTGTACTGCACTGTCCAAGCATTACCTAAACCAGTCTGTCATGCTGCCTGACCGCGCTACTAAGGTAGCCACTCTGGCTCAAGCCATGCAGAGTCATCTTGCGACCGGCTATAAGTTAGCGGTGCTGGCCTCGCTGGAGAAGCTGGCACGTAAACGTGACCCAGAAACGCTGCGCCAAGCCACAACAGCCGCTCATCGCGCCATTTCTGAGTTGACGGGTAATTTGCTCCGCTCCACCCAGCTCTACCTGAACACGCCACCCAATATCTGGATGGAGCTGCATACGCTGTATTTATTGAGCGCCGAACAACAACTCACACTACCTGTTGCAGACAGCCTTAATCGTTTTACCGAGAACTCGACGGTTGAAGAGGTCTACATTCGTGCCCTTCTGCTCGCCACCTGCAAGCCCAACAAACTGCGCCAAAGCGAAATTGCCCAGATTTGCCAGTTGAGCGAACTGTGGGCACCGCTGATCCGGTTGCGTGAGTTCAGTGGTGCAGGCGAACTCTTTGTATTTGACCTGTCCCGTGATGCGCCACCCACTTATCGCAGCCAAGCACAGGCCGATGCCTCAGACCATGTTCGGGCAATCATGCCAACCGCATTGGTCGAGCACCTTAATGAAGTGTTGCGTCAGGCCCAGCAGGGCAATACCAAAGCCAGTGGCGAATCCGCCCTGACGCCAGGCCTGCTCCAGCACCTTATTCAAGCGTGGAGCGAGTTGAGTGAGCGTAGCTTCTCACGTGTTTCTCATGATGGCACTCTGGACATCTCGCTAGGTCTAACCGCCACGCATTACTTCCTGTCTGGCAAACAAGACTTCGACACCATGATGCAAGGCGTGCAGAACCGCTTCATGATTAACGATGCCGACAACCCCTTCCTCAAAGCCAAAGCGGTTGGAGCACAGCGCGCGGATGATCGTACGGGAAAAGATGTATGGTCCTTGGCCTTTGGCGATGTCGAAACTAACGAACAGCATGAATACAAGCTGGCCTTTCAGGACCAGCCTGCTGAAGGCCCGGACCGCTACGACACGTATCAATGCCAAATCGTTAATATCAGCCCTGGCGGATACTGCGTCGAATGGTCAGGTGATGTTCCGGCTAACGTTAAGGCTGGGGAAATACTGGGCCTGCGTGAAGCAGGTGAGGCCGGCTGGAGCGTCGGCGTCATTCGCTGGGTGAAACAATTACCGGGGCATGGTGCTCAAGTTGGCGTTGAGGTACTGGCACCAAAAGCAAAGCCCTGTGGTGCTCGCGTGGTCAAAAAGACCGGCGAAGCCTCTGAGTTCATGCGTACTCTGCTCTTGCCCGAGCTCAAGGCTATTGGGCGACCTGCCACACTAATTACACCCACATTAACATTCCGTACAGGTTACAAGCTGGTGCTAAAGCTGGATGATGAGGAGCTAAAAGCCCATCTCACCCAACAAGTCAGTACCACTCAGAGCTTTAGCCAATTCGAGTTCGCGCTTATGCGTCGACCTTCCGACACAGCAGAAGCTGCTGAGAAGATTGACACTCAATCTGACGATGAAGATTTTGACTCGATCTGGGCAAGCCTGTAATTAATTCGAAGGGGTGGATCGCTTTGTATAAAGCACACGCCCCTTTTTAGTTTGTAAAAATATATAGAGAAGCCAAAATGAACAGCCTCTCTACTGACCGCAGGAAATCGCTCGCGAATGCCGCCAAAAAACGAGACTGTTAGACTGCTCGTGCTGCACGAATCACAGGACAACACCGAGCAGGTCATTAATGCCCTGAAAAACTCGGGTATTGCGACACGCCCCGAGCTGGTATCTGATGAGGACAGCCTGATAGTGGCCCTTAAGGATAATAGCTGGGACATTATGTTGGTTGGTGAATCCACCAATGACGTGATGTTCGATGCGGCAATGATGCATGTGCGCAAGCTGGACAAAGATATTCCCTGCATCGTTCTGCTCGATAAGGCCGACCCTGAAATTACTGTGGACTGCCTGCAGGCAGGCGCCTGTGATGTTATCGTTCATGACGCACACACGCATTTGGTATTGGCAATTAAGCGTGAACTGGCCAGCCTGCAGAATCGTCGCGCCCGTCGCAAGTCTGAAGCCCAGCTGGCTGAAGTAGAAAAGCGTTGTGAGTTACTGCTTGATAACTCCCGCGATGCCATTGCCTATGTTCATGATGGCATGCATATCTATGCCAACATGGCCTATGCCGAGCTATTTGGCTACGACAGCCAGGAAGACCTGGAAGGTATGCCGATTGTGGACATGGTCGCCAAAGAAGACTTGTCTACCTTCAAGGATTATTTGCGCGCCTACGGCAAAGGCGAAAGCATATCAGTTGACCTACGCTTTCACGGTCTGCGTGCCGATGGCGAAAAAATTGATGCCATGATCCAGCTCTCGGCGGCAAGCTATGATGGTGAGCCTTGCACACAGATTATTATTCGCCGAGACACTGGCAAATCAGCAGAACTGGTCGCTCAGCTCAAGGAAGCTACCTCCGTTGACAGCCTCACCGGCCTCGCCAATCGCCAGCACTTCGAGTCTTCGCTGGCCGATGCCGTGCGTAAGGCACATCAAGAAAAATCTCGGTTTGCTCTCTTTTATTTGGCCATCGACAATCTGACTCAGATTGCCGCTCATTCTGGTTTAGCCGGAACTGATGCCGTGATCAAGTCAATTGCCACGGTATTGGGTAAGCATTTTGGCGATGCCAGCCTCTCCCGTTTTGGTGATGCCGCATTTGCTGTATTGGTGCCAGAGCTGGATGCCGACAAAGCCAAGAAAGATGCCCAGGCGCTGTGTAAGGATGTTCATGACCATCTGATCGAACTGCCTGATGGTAAAACCCAGCAAACCAGTCTGAGCGTCGGTATCACTATCGTGGGTGAAACAGCCCCCAGTGCCGAAGAAATGCTTAGCCGCGCCATCTCGGCCTCTGAAAAAATCAAGATGGCCAGTGGTAATGGCGTGGAGCTCTTCAATCTGGCCGAGAAGGCATCTAGCTCTGACTCGGCCATGACCGAACTCCTTATTGATGCCATTGAGAACAGCAAGTTCACTCTGGCGTATCAGCCCTTAGTGGACGTGATGGGTGAGGGCGGGGAGTTCTACGAAGTATTCGTGCGGCTGCCGCTGACCGACGGCAAAACACTCACACCCGATGTATTTATGCCGGTGGCAATCGCCAATCAGCTGGGTGCAAAAATTGACCGCTGGGTAATGCTGAACGCAGCAAAGCAACTGAAAGAGCATGCCAAGACCCATCCAAACTCTAGGATGATGGTTAACCTGACGGCTGAATCACTGCAAGATACCACGCTGGCTGCCTGGATCAGCAAGTTGTCTAAGGCGATTAACCCTGCAGGGCAACCCATTGTGCTGCAGTTTGCAGAAAGCGATGTAGTGACCTATCTCAAGGCCGCTAAGGAACAGACCTTTGCGCTCACTCAGGCAGGCTGTCCGGTCTCCATTAGTCATTTTGGTACCACCTTGAATCCGCTCAACACCCTCAAGCACGTCACTGTATCTCACGTGAAGCTGGACAGGTCCTTCACTGAAGACCTGACCAACGAGCAGAACATGGGTGCCATTAAAAAAGTATCTAATGAACTGGCTGCCGCAGAAATGAAGGTTATTGTGTCTTATGTCGAAAATGCGGCCACGCTATCCAAGCTATGGACGTTGGGGGTGCACTTTCTGCAAGGCTTCTTCCTGCAACCACCTGGCGACACCATGCATTACGACAATCAGGGTTAAGGTTTTACTGACCGCCCATAAAAAAACCGGCTCTCACTGCCGGTTTTTTTATGGGCTTTAATCTTGAGTTTTATTCTTAAATTTTACCCTTGAGTTGGCGCCTGCTTCGCCTCAACGAAACTCAAGGTCACGATCACGCACCCCTAGCAAATAGAGAATACCATCTAGCCCCAATGTCGAGATTGCCTGCTTAGCATTCTGCTTGACCATGGGTTTGGCACGGAAAGCGATACCAAGGCCGGCGATACCGAGCATGGGTAAATCGTTGGCACCATCACCTACTGCGATCACCTGCTCCAGATTCACCCCTTCTCGCTCAGCAATTTGTCGCAACAATTCTGCCTTACGTTGCCCATCTACCACTTCGCCAATCACGTTTCCCGTGACCTTGCCGTCGACAATCTCCAGTGCATTGGCATACACATAATCAATGCCAAGACGCTTTTGCAGATATTCGCCGAAATAGGTAAACCCACCGGACAGGATCGCTGTTTTATACCCCAACGATTTAAGCGTGCGAATGAGCTGCTCTGCCCCTTCGGTCAGCTTCAGGTTGCTCGCAATGCCTTCAAGTACGCCCGCATCCAGCCCCTTTAACAGCGCCACTCTCGCCCTAAAGCTCTGCGTAAAATCCAGCTCACCATTCATGGCTCGCTCTGTAATGGCGGCCACTTGCTCGCCCACTCCAGCTGCCTTGGCTAACTCGTCAATCACCTCATGCTCAATCAAGGTGGAGTCCATATCAAAACAGACGATACGGCGGTTGCGGCGGAAAGCATTGTCTTGCTGAAAGGCAATATCCAGATTCAACTCATTGGCCAACCGCAAGAATGCCGCACGCATACCGCTGATATCACGCGGCTCACCCCGCACTGAAAACTCGACACAGGCCTTACGAGTATCCCGAGGAGTATTCATTTCATTTTCAAGCGGAACGCGTCCGGACAATCGGGAAAGCCCATCAATATTGAGATCATTGGCCGCCACCAGTCCAGAAACGGCCGCAATATGTTCTGCCGTGATTTTGCGGGCCAGCAACGTGACGATGTAACGCGATTTGCCATGCCCGGCCACCCACTGCTGGTAGCTCTCGGTGGTGATGGGACGAAACCGCGCTGTCAGCCCCATGTCATGAGCGGCAAAGAGCACGGACTTCATCAACAGTGCAGATTCCTGCTCGGAAGGCGTTTCAATCAGCATGCCCAGCGAGAGGTGATCATGAATCACCGCTTGGCTGATATCGAGGATATTGACGTCATGGTCTGCCAGCAAACCCGTGATATGGGCGCTGATGCCAGGACGGTCTGGACCGGCAATAGTGATAAGGATGATTTCGTGCATGTTCGCAATGTCTGGCATGGATTCCGTGATTCTAGCAATTATCTGTCGGTACCGGCACCTTGCTGATGCATGGTGCGATACGCGCGCGCGATGTCCCGGTATAATCACGTGAGTATTGGCAGGGGCAGGACGATGAGTAAGGGCGCAGGACGTTGGGCAGCACTGGTAGCCACCAGTTTTCTCGTGCATGGCGCACTGACTATAAACAGTACAGAAACTGCATTATGGAACGCGCAAGGGCAACAGGGCAGCCTGTTGGTCCAACAACTCGCCGATGCTGCTGCTCCACTTGCCATGGGTCGCGACATGGTGAGCCTGAGTGTGCTAACCGCACGGTATGAAAATCATCCCGGCATTGCCAGTATCCGTATTTTCAATCCGCTTAACGAGCGGCTGGCTGAAGCCGGCCTGACCAACGATCAGGGCCGTCTGTTTTCGGCACCGCTACAGTTGCAGCAGCAGCGTTTGGGTGAGGTTGACCTGCGTTTGATCGCGCCAGGCAAGGCCGATATCGTGCGCGCCAGCTTGGGCAATATGGGTCTATCTGCCCTTTTGCATTTTCTGTTATTGATCGGCGGCTTGTCTATGTCGCCACGAAAGGCCGTCGCGGCTCGTAGAGCCACCGGCATCAGCCCGCCTGCAACGGCAGCTCCTGTAGCCGCTGCACAAGCAGAGCCCCGCGCTATCGCACCCGCATCCATTCCTGTCGAAGGCAGCCATCTGCATATCGCCCTGGAAGACCCCAATGGGCTGCTGCAGCGCGTGAATGCGGAGATGGCTGACGAAATGCTGAGCCTGTTTGATCAGCTCATTGATCGTGCCGCACGCGTCTACGGCGGTGAGGTTGCCACGCCATTTGATTCAAGTGGTGTAACCGTGCATTTCCTGAACAATGAAGCGCAAGACCGCCCACTGCGTGCGCTGGCCGCCGCTCAGCTTTTTCTGCAAATGATCACCGATATAGACGAGGAGCGTCGCGCCTACGGTCGTATCAGCCTGCCCTGCAAAGCCGGTATTGTGCATGATCAAACTGATGCGTACTTAGCCACGACACTCGCTCGCACCGCACCCGCCAATCGCATCCTGACGACGTTACCCTCACCCGAACAACACTTGCCTTGCCGACTGGGCAACCCATATCGTTTGGCAATAGACGACTCTACCGCCATTCAGATTGCGTTAGTTGAGTCTTTTGCAGCCGAATATCAACATCTGATCAGCAATCAGAGCTCACACATTTTGACGCCTGCCGAGTCCGTATAAA